>SWCG01001475.1_pt1 | contig 18497 bp, 15 predicted proteins | sample 4690071 | NCBI WGS metagenome assembly SWCG01 (sample SAMN10267281, study PRJNA491770) | bioreactor metagenome | isolation source: DHS bioreactor inoculated with subseafloor sediment | place: Japan: off Shimokita Peninsula | collected 2012-10 | reverse complement strand
ATCCGGACCTGGGGCGCCGCATCCGCATACAGAAGCGCGGCAGTCATTCCACCGTCGTGTGGAATCCCTGGATCGAGAAAGCGGAGAAAATGGGTGACCTGGGACCGGATGGTTACCTGCATATGCTGTGCGTGGAGTCGGCAAATGCCGCGGATGATGTGGTGAAAATAAGCCCTGGCGGTGAACATCATCTCTGGATGCGTTACTCTGTCGAGGCGCTTTGAATACACTCTTGCACTCTTGGGGTCAGGTCTTGCAATCCAGCACGGCAAGACTCGTCATCGCCCACGCCGTGCTGGATTGCAAGACCTGACCCCAATTTACGCTTATGTTCCAGATGAATGATAGAGACTGGTACCAAAAACAGGCCGCTGCTTCACTGCAGCGGCTTCTGCCCCGCCTGGAGGCGCGCTTTGCCGCGCAGGTAGAGACCGATGCCTGGCAGGGGTACCTGCAGCGCCTGCGCGAGCATTTCCCGTGTCTGTTTACCTGCCTGTATCAGCTGTATGGCCGCCAGTACGATTTCTTCTATCATCTGGACAGCATCCTGACCTCGGCCACGGAGGCATGGCACGAGCGCCCCGCGGAATTGAAAGCCCTCGATGCCCTGCGCGAGACCGATCCCCATTGGCACCAGTCGCAGCGGATGCTTGGTGCCATGTGTTATGCGGATCGCTTCGCGGAAGACCTTCGGGATCTGCGCGGGCGTATTCCCTATCTACTGGAACTGGGGGTCAACTACCTGCACCTCATGCCTCTCTACAAGGCTCCCGAGGGCGACAATGACGGCGGCTATGCCGTGTCCAGCTACCGTGAGTTGAATCCGCGACTTGGAACCATGGAAGACTTGGCGGAGTTGGCCTCCGAATTGCGCCATCACGGCTTGTCCCTGTGCATGGATTTTGTCTTCAACCATACCTCCGATGAGCACGACTGGGCGCGGAAAGCCTTGGCAGGTGATGCAGAGTACCAGTCCTATTACCGCATGTTTCCGGATCGAAGCGAACCCGATGCCTACGAACGCACCCTGGTGCCGGTGTTTCCTGATGAACATCCAGGTTCCTTCACCTACCGCAACCGGCTGAAAAAATGGGTGTGGACGAGCTTCCACAATTATCAGTGGGATTTGAACTACGAGAACCCGGCGGTGTTCAACCGCATGCTGGAGGAGATGCTGTTCCTCGCCAACCAGGGAGTGGAAATCCTGCGCATGGACGCGGTCGCCTTTGTCTGGAAGCGCCTGGGAACCAGCAGCCAGAACCTGCCCGAGGCACATGTGGTGCTCAAGGCATTCAATGCGCTGGTGCGCATCGCCGCCCCGGCCATGCTGTTCAAGTCCGAGGCCATCGTGCACCCGGACGAGGTGCGGAAATACATCAGCGAGGATGAATGCCAGCTGTCCTACAATCCGCAGCTCATGGCATTGCTGTGGAATTCTCTGGCCACCCGCAAGGTGCGCATCCTCAGGCACGCCATGGAAAAACGCTTCAGTATCCCCGCGGGCTGTTCCTGGGTGAATTATGTGCGTTGCCATGATGACATCGGCTTCGCCTTTTCCAACGACGATGTGATCGAGTTGGGTCTGGAGCCGGCTGCCCACCGACGCTTTCTCACCGAATTCTATACCGGTCGGTTTCCAGGCAGCTTCGCCCGCGGTGTGCCGTTTCAGGAAGACAGGGTTACGGGGGAAGCTCGCATCTCCGGCAGTTGTGCTTCCCTGGCAGGCCTGGAGCAGGCGCTGGAAGAGGAGGATGAAGCGTCCATCGAGCTGGCCATCCGTCGTATCCACCTGCTGCATGGCGTGATCCTCACCATCGGTGGTATCCCGCTACTCTACCTTGGCGATGAAATCGGCATGCTCAATGACTATGCCTATGAGCAGGATGTCAACAAGATCGGCGATACCCGTTGGCTGCATCGAGCGGACTTCGACTGGGGGCGTGCCGAGCAGCGTCGCGATTCGGATACGGTGCCGGGCAGGATCCATCAGGGGCTGCTGCGCCTGATTCGCATCCGCCAGCAAAACCTGGCCTTTGATCGCGGCGATACGGAGATCGTTTCCACCGGAAGTGATCATGTGTTCGGCTATTTCCGTACCAATGGTGATCACAGCGTGCTCGTGCTTGCCAATTTCTCCGAACATGCGCAGACCCTGGAGGGCCGTCGCCTTCGGCTGCTGGGCTTGCGCAAGAGCGTGGTGGACCTGGTGGCCGGACGCACTATCGTGGCTACTCATGCCCTGGAGTTGGAGCCTTACGCCTTCATGATTCTGACGCGCCCGGTGGCAAGCTGACCTCGCGAGCCTGTTGCTCAGGTCGCCACCATCACCCGCAGCGCATCCAGGCGCAGTCGGGTGGCGGATAAGGCACTCATGAGCGCCTCCAGCTGATTCTCGAAGAAGACGATCTCCTCTTCGCGCACGTTGGGATTCAGTTGACGCAGGGCCTGGAGGCGCTGGATCTCGCCCACGAGGATGTTGGAGCCCTGGCGCTGTGCTTCCATTAGCAGGGCAGGCACTTCATGGTTGGCCTGTTCCTGGGCAACTGCAATCATGCGGCGCAGTTCAGCCTGTTTGACGCGCACGATCTTGAAGGCGATTTCCCGTTCCACGGGCGTCTGGTTGGCCTCGATGTAGGCGCTCCCCATGCTGTCCTGGTGGGTGCGGCCCTGTTCGTCCAGGACCACCCGCAACCGGGTAGGCGGCAGGTAGCGGCTGGATTGCAATTCGGCACGGGCGCTGGATTCCAGCAGGTAGTGGCATTCCACCAGCAGGGTGCCGGGTTTGACCCGTGGGTAACGCAGGGCGCTGAGGGCGCAGTTTCCGAATTCCTGGCTCAGCACCAGATCCAGGGCGGCGTTCACCATGGGGTGGTCCCAGGTGAGGAATTGCACATCCTCGTTGGCGAGCGCAGCAGCGCGGGAATAGGTGATGGTCAGGCCATCTTCCGGCAGGCCGGGAAAATTTCCGCTCATCTGTTCGCCGGGCTGGAGAATGAAGCGTTCCTGGCTGTGTGCCTCGACCTGTACCCCGAAGGCATCGAAGACGGCATCCATGAAGAATGCGAGGTTGGAGTGGGCATCCTCCCGCTCGGCGCGTGCCTGTAGCGCCTGGGCGACCTTTGGCCGGCAGGACTGGTATTCCAGCAGGCGGTCGCGACCCCGCTGCATGGCCTCGGCAAGTACGATGCGCTGCTGACGTGTGCTTTCGATGAGCGTATCGGCATCCTGGTCAGGATGACGCAGGGCCTCATGCAGTGCCGCTTCCAGGGTCGCGTAGATCGCCGCGCCGGTCGGGCAGGTATGAAGAAAGGCATCCAGCCCTTCGTGATACCAGCGCAATAGCAGCGCCTGGGCACTGTCCTGCAGATAGGGTACATGCAGATGAATGTTGCCGCCCTGGCCGATGCGGTCGAGGCGGCCGATGCGCTGTTCCAGCAGATCCGGATGCAGGGGCAGGTCGAACAGGACCAGGTGCTGGGCGAACTGGAAGTTGCGCCCCTCGCTGCCGATCTCGGAGCAGACCAGCAGGGGACAGCCCTGTTCGGCATCGGCGAACCCGGCTGCCGCCCGGTCTCGTTCGACGATGCTCATGCCTTCATGGAAGACGGCGGCCTGGAGGCCGCTGCGTTCACGCAGGGCGGTGGCGATCTCCAGGGCCGTGGCCGCCGTGGCGGTGATCACCAGGACCTTGTGGCCCCGCAGTCGCTCGGCCTGGGTGCACAACCAATCCATGCGGGGATCGATGCGGGTCCAGTGCGGCTGCCCCTGCTGCTCCTGGTAATGGCGTTCAGGGTGCGGCAGGGTCGTCAGTGGCCGAAGCGGATCGTCACCGCGGTAGGCCGCCGGCAAGGGCAGGGGCCAGGCGTGCAGCTGTCGTTCGGGGAAGCCCCGGATGGCTGCGCGGGTGTTGCGGAACAGGATGCGGCCGGTGCCGTGACGGTCGAGCAGGTGTTCCACCAGGCCTTCGCGGGCCTGCTCCCGTTCCGCTGGACAGGTGCCGGGATCAAGCAGTCGATCGAGCAGAGGCTGGTTGTCGCCCTCGGCGAGGGTGGCGCGCAGGGTCGCCAGACTGGCCGCGTCCGGTTGTTCACTGCCCAGCAGATCTTCCACGGCCCGGGCGATGGGTTCGTAGCCCTGCTCTTCGGCCAGGTAGCGGTCGATGTCGGAAAAACGATCGGGATCCAGCAGGCGCAGGCGGGCGAAGTGACTTTCCTTGCCAAGCTGCTCGGGTGTGGCGGTGAGCAACAGCACGCCACGGATGGCGGCGGCCAGACGCGCCACGCAGTCGTATTCCGGACTGCTCTGCGTCGGTGACCAGTGCAAGTGATGGGCCTCGTCCACCACCAGCAGGTCCCAGTCGCCCGTGGTGGCCTGCGCGAGGCGTGCGGGATCGCGTGCCAGGAAGTCCAGGTCACAGAGCACCAGTTGTTCGGCGTGGAAGGGATTACAGCCGGGATCCTCCGCTTCGAGGGCGTGGCAGCGTTCCTCATCGAAGATGCGGAAGAACAGGTTGAAGCGGCGCAGCATCTCCACCAGCCACTGGTGCAGGAGGCTTTCCGGAACCAGGATCAGCACGCGCCGGGCACGCTCGGTAATGAGCTGCTGGTGCAGGATCATGCCGGCCTCGATGGTCTTGCCCAGGCCCACCTCGTCGGCCAGCAGCACCCGTGGCGCATAGCGATTTGCCACCTCGTGGGCGATGTAGAGCTGGTGGGGTAGAAGGCTGGTGCGCCCTCCGCAGAGGCCGCGCAGATCGGAGCGGCTGAGACGTTGCCGCGCTTCCTGGGCCAGGTCGCGCAGGATGAACCAGGCATCGCTGTCGATCTGGCCGTTGAACAGGCGTTCGCCGGGGCGGCTCAGCTGGATAAAATTGCTGAGTTCGCCTTCCGGCAACTCGGCGGGCCTGCCTTGTTCGTCATGGCCGCTGTAGATCAGCAGCCCGTTTTCTTCCCGTACCGAGGCGATGCGCAGTTGCCAGCCCTCGTGGCTGGGCACGCAATCTCCCGGGAAGAACTCCGCGCGCGCCAGGGGCGCACCCTGCTTGGCATAGGTGCGGGTCTCGCCGGTGGCCAGGAACAGGATGGTGACGGTGCGCCGGTCACTGCACAGCACGGTACCCAGGCCCATCTGCAATTCGGCACCGCTGATCCAGCGTTGGCCGGGAACAAATTCCCGCACGTTACGACTTTGCAGCGTCGATTCCATCATCGTAATTCCGGCGCATCTGGATTCCGGCGTACGCCGGAGTAACGCAAATCATGCATCGGGGGGAATACACTCCTGGTGAATTTCAGGGACACGCAGCCTGGACGGTTCAATTCAAGCCACTTGCCTGATGCCTGGCATTTTTTATGTAACTGTTGTAGAAACGTAGCCCATTATCCCAAAAACATCGGCGGATGTCTGCGTGCCGCACCGGTTGCAGAGGGTTTATTCCAGCAAAGGATCGCGCAGACGATCGAAGTCGGCCGGCGCCACGTATTGCAGTACGTCGCGATGGTCCTCGTTGAGCATCAGGTCCAGGCCCAGTTCGGGGTAGAGCAGGTGGGTGGTGGTCTCGTCCTGGCGAATGATTTCCGCGGGCGGTCCGAAACGCCGAATGGCGATGTCCTCATCCAGGCGGGCATCGGGGATGAAGGTGATACTCTGCAAGGGCGCTGCATGGGCTCGTACCAGGTCTTCGCGCTGCAGATGATACTTGCGCGCGCCACTGTCCAGGTAGCGAGGCAGTCCGGAACGTTCCCGCATTTCCGCCAGGGTGGCAGCGTCCAGCTCGCCGCTGAGTACCAGCTTGCCGGTCAGCACCCCGGCGGTATAACGACTGTAGTACATCTCCAGGGATTCGGGTCCATCGCCGGCAACGATGATGGCCAGTTCCATGTCGGGCCCCAGGCGAGCCAGGACATCCCCCAGGGTGTCACGTCCCAGGGTGAGATCGAATACCCGGCTGCTGCCATCCTCCAGCACCTCGACCTGCCAGGGCAGGCCCTCCACGGTTCGTGGCTCAGGGGTTTGCGGGGGTCTTGCCCAGAACAGTACCGCCAGGGTGAACGCGATCAGCACCAGCAGGCTGGTCAGTATCTTCATGAGTGATCCATGGCAGAGATTCCCGGGGTCAGGTCTTGCAATCCAACATTCCGAAAGCAGGTCATTCTGTCCTACCTGTTTCCCGTGATGTTGGATTGCAAGACCTGACCCCGATGTCGATGTTTTGCAGACTGGATTTGCAGCTGCGGCACAGGTACCGGGTACCCTGTAACACACGCCGGTGACGGGTGGTGCTCAGGGCATGGAGCCGGTCCGGGCAGGCGCAGCGATAGGTATACCGTCCCTGCTGGCGCAGCGGGACCCCGGTCAGGTCGTAGGGGGTGCAGGCCCTCGGCGTGGCGCCGAACTGGCGCATCAGGGCCTTCCATTCCCGGCCATGAGGCTTTGCGCCCGGGTGCCGCAGGTGCACGATGTAGTGGGCGACCTCGTGGGCCACGGTATCGGACTGATGATGGGCCAGATCGGCCGCGAATACCCAGGGATTGTAGCGGATGGCATATTCCCGCTGCCTGCCCTGGCAACGGAAACGGAACTGGCCCGCGGCGCGGCCGCGCAGATCAAAGTGCACGGGGATGGGCGCGAAGGCCTGCTGGTACAGGCGCGCGGCCTCCGCGATGCGGGCGGCGGTGAGGTCGCGGATCAGCTCTTGTTGCGCGGCGGTCAACGGCATCAGCGCAGTACACCTGGCGGCGGGGTGTAGTTGTCCAGCACGCTGATGTAGTTGACCCGTTCGTACGCGGCGGGGTCGATGGCGTGCTGCTGACTCAGGCTGCCTTTGAGCTGGCGCACCGATTCGTATTCGTGCTCGTCCAGCCAGTGCTGCATATCCTCCAGTACCCGTGCCAGGTGTTGCGGACCCTGTTCCAGCAGGGCGCTGCACAGGTGGGTGACGTCGGCGCCGGCCAGCAAGGCCTTGAGCATGTCCTCGGCGGTGTGAAAACCACCTGTGACCGCCAGGGAAAGATTGACCCGGCCGTGTAATAGCGCCGTCCAACGTACCCGCAGCAGTGACTCGTGGGAGCTGGACAGATTCAGGGTGGGGGTGATCTTCAGTGTGTCCAGGTCGATGTCCGGCAGGTAGAAGCGGTTGAACAGCGCTACCCCGGAGGCTCCCGCCTCCTCCAGGCGCTGGATGAAATTCAGCGGCGAGCTGAACTGGGACGACAGCTTCATGGTGATGGGCAGGGATACCTGTTGTCGCAGCTGCCGGAGGAGTTCGATGTAGCGCTGTTCCACATCATGACTGGATTCCGCCAGGTTGGCGGCGATGTAATAGACGTTCAGTTCCAGGGCATCGGCGCCGGCTTCCTCCAGCAGCTTGCCGTACTCGACCCAGCCACCCAGGGTGGTGCCGTTGAGACTGGCGATGATGGGGATGTCGAGTGTTTTCAGCCGATGCAGTTGTTCCAGATAACTGTCCAGGTAGCTATGGTAGTCGGCGGGTACGGGATGGAAGCTGTCGGCTTCCCCATGGCCGATCCCCTGCTGGTGCAGAAACCGCGCCAGCTGTTGCTCCTCCTGCTCGATCTTCTCTTCGAACAGGGAGTACATCACCAGCGCCGGCGCACCGGCATCGCGTAGCCGTGTCGCCGTGTCCAGGTCGCGGCTCAGCGGCGAGGCCGAGGGCACCAGCGGGTTGGCCAGCCGCAGGCCGAGGTATTCCGTGCTCAGGTCCGCCATGGTTCGTGCTCCATTAGGAAAAACACCGATTTTCGATTTTCACCGCAAAGGCGCAAAGGACGCAAAGAAAATCTTAATAATTGCTAGACTGAAGGAAGTTCTGATTTATTCGTCATTCCCGCCTTCGCGGGAATGACACGCAGGACATTAATCAGGGCTTCCCGAAACGATTGTTCACTTTGCGTCCTTTGCGCCTTTGCGGTTAATCGGTTTTTCCGTCGTTTACATCCGACGCCGACTTGTCACCATCGGCTTGGGACCAATCCAGATCCGCCAATTGCTTGTAGTGGTGATAGCGTTGCCGCACCTCGTGCTGGGCCTGCTCCAGGAAGGCCTCGGCCGCCTCGGGATGGGTCTGCCACAACATGCTGAAGCGGGTCTCGGTCTCGACGAAGCTCCGGTAGGGGATGGAGGGTTCGGCGGAATCCAGCTGCAGGGGATTGCGGCCCTCGGCGGCCCGCGCGGGATGGTAGCGGAACAGGGGCCAGTGGCCGCTCTTCACCGCCAGTTCCTGCTGCTGGTGGTTGTGGGACAGGTCCACGCCATGGGCGATGCAGGGTGAGTAGGCGATGATCAATGAAGGTCCGGGATGGGCCTCGGCCTCCAGGAAGGCGCGCAGGGTCTGCACGTCCTTGGCACCGTAGGCCACGTGGGCCACGTAGACATGCCCGTAGTCCATGGCCAGCAGGGCCAGGTCCTTCTTGCCGGTGGGCTTGCCGCCGGCGGAGAACTTGGCCACGGCCCCGAGCGGGGTGGCCTTGGAGGTCTGGCCGCCGGTGTTGGAATAGACCTCGGTGTCCAGAACCAGGATGTTCAGGTCGGCACCCGAGGCCAGTACATGGTCGAGGCCGCCGTAGCCGATGTCGTAGGCCCAGCCGTCGCCGCCCACGATCCAGACACTCTTGCGGCACAGGTTCTCCGCCAGTTGCAGCAGGCTGCGCGCGCGTGGCTCGTCACGGCCCTGCAGGGTCTCGTGCAAGCGGGCCACGCGCTGGCGCTGTTCGTGGATGCCGGCCTCGTCATGCTCATCGGCCTGCAGGATGGCCTCCACCAGCTCCCCGTCGAGGTCCTCGCGCAGAACCTCCAGCAGTTCCCGCGCCTGGGCGCGCTGCTGGTCGATGGCCACGCGGATGCCGAGTCCGAATTCGGCATTGTCCTCGAACAGGGAATTGTTCCAGGCCGGGCCGCGGCCTTCCTGATTTACGGTCCAGGGTGTTGTGGGCAGGTTGCCGCCGTAGATGGACGAACAGCCGGTGGCGTTGGCCACCACCATGCGGTCGCCGAACAGCTGGGAGGCCAGCTTGAGATACGGGGTCTCGCCGCAGCCGACACAGGCGCTGGAGAACTCGAACAGGGGCTGCATGGCCATGGAGCCCTTGAGGGTGTTGGTCTTGATCAGGCGCCGGTCGTAGTTGGGCAGGGTGAGGAAAAAATTCCAGTTGCGCCGCTCCTGTTCGCGCAGCGGCGGCTGTGGCGCCATGTTCAGCGCCTTGCGGCTGGCGTTGGACTTGTCGCGGATGGGGCAGATGTCCACGCACAGGCCGCAGCCGGTGCAGTCCTCCGGCGCCACCTGGTAGCTGATGCGCAGGCCCTTGGGGAAATCCTTGCCCAGCATGGGATGGGACAGGAAGCCCTCGGGCGCATCGGCCAGCGCCTCCTCGGGATAGATGTTGCTGCGAATGGCGGCGTGCGGGCAGACCAGCGGACATTTCCCGCACTGGGTACAGAGCTCCGGATCCCAAACCGGGATCTCCAGCGCCAGGTTACGTTTTTCATAGGCGGCGGTACCGAGCGGGAAGCTGCCATCGGCGGGCAGGCGGCTGACGGGGATGCGATCGCCGCGCCCGGCGATGATCTCGGCGGTGACTTCGCGTACGAAGGCCGGAGCCGTGTCCGGTACCGGCGCGGGGATGTCGAAATCGCTGTCCGCTGTATCGGGGACGGATATCTCGTGCAGTCCGGCCAGGCTGGCATCGATGGCCTTGTAGTTGATCTCTACGATGCGCTTGCCCTTGCGACCATAGGTCTTGCGTACCGCCTCCTTGATGGCGTCGATGGCCTGTTCGCGCGGGAGGATGCCGGAGATGGCGAAGAAACAGGTCTGCATGACGGTGTTGATGCGTTTGCCCACAGCGGCCTGTTCAGCAACGGCGTAGGCGTCGATGCTGTAGAGCCGGATGCCCTTGGCGAGGATCTGGTCCTGCATGGCCCGCGGCAGGCTGGCCCAGACCTGGTCCGGCGGCGCCGGCGAGTTGAGCAGGAACACGGCGCCGGGCGCGGCCTTGTCCAGCATGGGGTAGCGTTCCAGGAAAACGGGCTGGTGGCAGGCGACGAAGTCCGCATCGTTGTCACCGATCAGGTAGGTGGAATGGATGGGATTGGGGCCGAAGCGCAAGTGCGAGACGGTGACCGCGCCGGCCTTCTTGGAGTCATAGACGAAATAGCCCTGGGCATGCAGGTCGGTGGCCTCGCCGATGATCTTGATGCTGTTCTTGTTGGCGCTGACGGTGCCATCGCTGCCCAGGCCGTAGAACAGCGCCTGGACGCTGTCCGCGTGGGCATCGGTGCGGAAGTCCTCGTCCCAGTCCAGGCTGGTATGTCCCACATCGTCATGGATGCCGATGGTGAAATGGTTCTTGGGTCTTGCCCTGGCCAGTTCCTCGTACACGGCCTTGACCATCCCGGGGGTGAATTCCTTGGAGGACAGGCCGTAGCGTCCGCCGATGACACGCGGCATGACGCGAAAGCGTGGTGTGTCGCCGGCCAGGTCCTGCGCGAGGGCGGTGACCACATCCTTGTACAACGGTTCGCCGTCGGCGCCCGGCTCCTTGGTGCGGTCCAGCACGGCGATGGCGCGTACAGTTTCCGGGATGGCCGCCAGCAGCGCAGCGGCGTCGAAGGGGCGGTACAGGCGCACCTTGATCAGGCCCAGGCGCTCGCCACGGGTGTTGAGACAGTCCAGGGTCTCCTGTGCCGTTTCGGCACCGGAACCCATGAGAATCAGCAGCCGTTCCGGTTCCGCGCAGCCATGGTATTCGTACAGGCGATACTGGCGGCCGGTGAGCCGGGCGAAGCGGTCCATGGCCGCCTGCAACAGACCGGGAAAGGCCTGGTAACAGGGATTGACGGTTTCGCGCGCCTGGAAATAGACGTCGGGATTCTGCGAACTGCCGCGCAGCACCGGGTGCTCGGGGGACAGGGCGCGTGCCCGGTGGGCCGCGATCCAGTCCGGGTCGACCATGGCGCCCAGGGTGTCGTCGGCGAGGGGTATGAGCTTGGCCAGTTCGTGGGAGGTGCGGAAGCCGTCGAAGAAGTGCAGCACCGGGATACGGCTTTCCAGGCTCACCGCCTGGGCCAGCAGGGCGAAGTCCATGACCTCCTGGGGCGAGTTGGCACAGAGCAGGGCGAAACCGGTCATGCGCGCCGCCATCACGTCGCTGTGGTCGCCGAAGATGGACAGGGCCTGGCAGGCCAGGGAACGGGCGGCAATGTGGAATACCGTCGGCGTCAACTCACCGGCGATCTTGTACATATTGGGCAGCATCAGCAGCAGGCCCTGGGAGGCGGTAAAGGTCGTCGCCAGCGCGCCGGCCTGCAGGGCGCCATGGATGGTCCCGGCGGCGCCGCCCTCGCTCTGCATCTCGATGATGCGTGGCACCGTGCCCCAGAGATTCTTCTGGCCGCGCGAGGACCACTCATCGGCCCACTCGCCCATGGGCGAGGCCGGGGTGATGGGATAGATGGCGATGACTTCGTTGAGTCGGTGCGCCACCAGGGCCGCGGCCTGGTTGCCATCGATGATCAAGGGGCGTGGCGGGGACATGACAGTCTTCCGGAATCCATTAGGGACAGTATACCCCCATTCCCGGCCATGCGAGCCACGGGGCATACCGCAACCCCTTGGCGTGATGGCAGTATGTCAGGTATGACACATGGCTTCCTACCCACGAATGGAGTCAGGCAATGCCCGCTACCGAGCGGATGGCATCGGCGATGTATTCCACCTGTTCGTCGCGCAGCTCCGGGTACATGGGCAGGAAAGTGTAGACGCCTGCGTCGGCAAGGTGGTGGAGCACAGGCGGTTTCGATTTGCCGGCGTAATCGTACGCCTGGCATTCCTTCCCCGTCCGCTTGGCCGTGTTAATCGGAGTTACGGTCCGGGTTGTTTCGAACAGGTGGCGCGTGAAAGCCGAACTCCATGGTCAGCATGCCGGAGAACAGGGCTTCCACGCGCAGGCCGTCGCGTTCTTGCGATATTTTCAGGCCCGGTTGGGGCTGCGGGTCCATGTGGGTGAGCTGCAGCAAGGTCTCGGGATAGCGGATATCCAGGCTGACCTGCATGGGGAAATAGCCGTCGAGAAAGCGGCGATGAAAGGGGCCGCTGCGCAACTGGTACCCACCTTCACCCCGGGCTTCCAGTACCCTGACCTCGGCACGGATGCACAGCCGAGCCCCTTCCTCCACATTGACCATCTGTACGGAATCACCCTCCACCCAGGCCCGCTCCATTCCTTGCCAGGTCTCCAGGCGCAACCCCTTCATGTGCTTGTAGCGATAGCGGACTTCGGACCGCTGGATGGGGTCGAGGCTGTCGTGGCATTGGTACAGGTCCACATAGCCGCTCGTCAGGCTGTCCGCGCCGATATCCAGGCGGTTGTAGAGGCGGTGGATGCGCCTGTCCGGCGCCTTGGAATGGAATTCCAGGACGCCGGTGTTGATTTCACGCAGGCGCGCCTCTTCCGCTTCGGCCTGGTCGAACCAGTCCGTCGCGTCCGGATCACTGGCCAGTGCGGGCGTGCCAGCCAGCGCCGCGATGAGGGCGAGATATTTCATATGCATAAAAGTATAACGGAATCCGTGGCATGGCCAGGTTCCGTGGGGGCCGAGTGCGTTTGCTAGACTTGTCCGAACAGGGAGGGCAGCGAGATGAAACAGCGGCAATCATTGCGGGACCGGATCCTCGACACGGCCCTGGCACTGGCGGGCCAGACCTCCTGGGAAAATTTGCGCCTGTTCCAGGTGGCCGAGGCCCTGGGTATCGGACTGGACGAGGTGCGCCAGGAGTTCCGCGAGAAGGAGGATCTGATCGACGCCTGGTTCGATCGTGCCGACGCGGCCCTGTTGCAGGCCGGTGCCGATCCCGGCCTGGGGCGGTTGCCGCTGCGGGAACGTCTGCACCGCCTGCTCATGGTCTGGCTCGATACCCTGGCCGATCATCGGCGCGTGACCCGGCAGATGATCCAGGGTCGCCTGGAGCCGGGCCATGTGCACATACAGGCACGCGGCCTGTTGCGGGTGAGCCGCACGGTACAGTGGTGGCGCGAGGCCGCTCACTGTAAAGCCGCCTATCTCAGCCGCGCCCTGGAGGAGACGGTGTTGACCAGTATCTACCTGGCCACTTTCGGGTACTGGCTCAACGACGAATCCACCGCGGCCGCCGGTACCCGGCGCCTGCTCGACCGGCTGTTGCGTGGTGCCGAGTGGCTGCCCGCCTGGGTGTTCAGCCGCGACCCGGCGAGCTCCCGACCCCTGGGCTCACACTCCGATCCCCAACCACCACCCGTGCAGCCATCCCGGCATACGCCGGAATAACAAGGTTATTCATTGGTTCCCTGCGGTGTTTTGAACAGGTGGTGCAGGAAGTCCAGGTAGGCCGGTTCATCCCAGGGGCGGCCGCCGAGCACCTGGTAGCGCACCAGGCCCTCGCGATCCACCAGGTAGGTGGCGGGCAGCCCGCGCGGCTGCCAGGCCTCGGTGCGCTGGCCGTCACGGTCCATGAGGGGGCGGATGTCGGGGGCATGGCCGGCGAGAAAGCTGAATACCGTTTCCTCGTCCTCGGCGGTGTTGATCAGGGCGATTTTCAGGCCTTCCCCTTCCATCTGGTGCCACATGTGCTGAATGGCGGGCATCTCGCGGCGGCACGGGCCGCACCAGCTGGCCCAGAAATGCACGAACACCACGGACCCCCGGTCTTCCTCCAGGGCATAGGGTTGGCCATCCAGGTCGTCGAGGCGGGTTTCCGGCGCGGGGAACGGTTCCAGGCGGATGACGCCGGGCGGCAGGGGCGGTTCGGCGGCCTGCAGGGAACCCGGCGCCAGATACAGGCAGACCAGTAGCAGAAGGTACAGGCGGTTCATGGGTTGACGGCGCACTCCACGCGATCGAATACCAGTTGCACCGGCGGGCCGGCGCGATCGGCGCCGGTGTCGAAGCGCGCCTGGATACGCAGGGGCTTGTCCAGGCGCGGCAGGATGAGATTGCCACCCTCGCGTTCACCGGGCAGGAAATCCAGCTGTTCCGGCAGCAGCGTCCAGCGGAAGGTCGACTGGTGGGCCAGGGGGATCTCCATGGCCTGCCAGCGTTGCCGCCAGTGGTGCCGATCCAGGCGAGCCACAGGACCGTCGGCGTTGGAGAACTCCCAGTGTTGCAGGTCCAGCCAGAGGATGTCCTGGCTCTTGTTATGGATGAACACGGTAAGGTAGCACTGCTGGCGCAGCACCTCGATCATGTCGGCCTGGAAGCCGCGTGCCTCGTAGAAGGCGGCGATCTGCTCCGGGGTGCGTGGGCCGAGCTGGACGGTCAGGATCGGAGAGTCATGGCGCAGCTCATCGGCCTGGATGGTGGGGATGAGGAACGCGAGCAGGAAGGTGGCCAGGGGAACGCGCAAGGAGATTTGCATGGGGGTAGTGTAGCGCAGTGCAATACGGCTGGGGACATGCTTCAAGGGGGCCGCGAACCATTTGTCATGCCGGCGAATGCCGACATCCATGATTTGGTATCCCTGGGTTCCGGCATGTGCCGGAACGACAGGAAAGAATTGGTCCGAGGTTCCTTGCAGCCTGTCCCTGCCTGCAGAGCAGGGCAGTCCGATCAGGGCTTGATGTAGGTATAACCCTGTTCCTGCAGGATGCTGAGCTGGGCCACGCCCGATGGCACGACGTCGTCCTCCTTGAAGTCATACAGGGCCTCCTTGGGGATGTTGCGTCCCTTCAGGGTGTTGGCACAGACCTGGAACTGCACGCCGTCCATTTTCAGGCCGTCGATGCGCGCCTGCATGTTCTGGTCGGCATTGGCGGTCTTCATCTTGGTCTTGTCCTGGTGCTCGGGCAGCAGCACCAACGACAGGCCGTCACCGTGCATGACGACCTTTATGTCCAGCTTATCCGCGCCCATCGCATTGATGTGGTTGCGGACGTTGCCGAGGGCGGCCGCCTGTTGCTGGGCGTCGCCGCCATTGATGTGGTAGGCCACTTTCTGTTTGTCGGCCGCCAGGGCCTGGCCACCGAAGCTCAGCAGGGCAGCTGTAAACAAAGCAATCAATCCTCGCATGGTATTTCTCCTCAACCTGATTATGGTGCTGACTAGAGTCGCCAGGCCGAGGTTTTATTCCCGGTGTCCTCCCGGTAACGGGGAAATCCACAAGAGGCGTAGCGCTATTCCGCCGAAACCGGCATCGGGCGCCTAGAGGTTGTGGAAACCGGCCCGGGTGCGTACCAGGCGACCCTCCCGGTAGTCGGCCATGGCCTGCTCGATCTCCGCGCGCTGGTTCATGACGAAAGGTCCGTATTGCACGATGGGTTCCCCGATGGGCCGGCCAGCCACCACCAGGGCACGCAGACCCTGTGTATCCGCCCGGATTTCCAGGCCTTCGCCTTCACCAAGCACGGCCAGGTGCTGGCGCGGGACCGGGGTGCCGGCGATGACAGCGCTGCCCTCGAACACATGGACAAAGGCCGTGTGACCGGTGGGCAGGTCGAAGCTCTGGCTTGCGCCCGCCTCGAGGGACAGGTCGAGGATGAGGGGATCCGTGTGGGGATCGCGCACCGGACCCTGCCGGTCACCAAGGGAACCGGCCAGCAGGCGGATGCGGCTGCCCGGGGATTGGATTTCCGGTACCCCCTCGGGGCGGATTTCCTGGTATTCCGGGTCGCTCATCTTGGCGCTGGCCGGCAGGTTGATCCACAACTGGAAGCCGCGCATCAGGCCGTCGATCTGTTGTGGCATTTCCGAATGGATGACTCCGCTGGCCGCCTTCATCCATTGTGCTCCGCCCGGCCCCAGATCGCCGCGGTTGCCCATGCTGTCTCCATGGCGCATGTGGCCGTCGAGCATGTAGGTGAAGGTGTTGAAGCCGCGGTGTGGGTGTTCGGGAAAGCCGGCGCTGTAGTCATCGGGATCATCGCTGCTGAAGTGATCCAGCAGCAGGAAAGGATCCAGGTGACGACGTGCCGGGGTACCGATGGTGCGATGCACATTGACCCCCGCCCCTTCGGTCACCTCCAGGGCGCGAACCAGTTGTATGACGGGGCGCGGGGTCATGGGCCTTCTCCCTTTACTGGCGGATACCTTCGATGGACAGGAACATCTCCACTTGGCGGGCGGCCGGTCCCAGATTGTAGTCGATGCCGTAGTCGGCGAGCGTCAGGGTGGTGCTGCCCTCGAAACCACGACGATAACCACCCCAGGGATCCTGGCCGTGTCCAATCTGTTTCACCTGGATGTCGATCTCGCGGGTGACGCCGCGCAGGGTCAGCTTGCCGGTCAATACACCAGAATCCTCTCCCGTTACCGTATAGCCCGTGCTGACGAAACGGGCCTCGGGATACTTGCTGGTATGCAGGAAGTCCTCGCCGCGCAGGTGACGGTCACGTTCGGCGTGATTGGAGTCGATGCTGGCGGGGTCGATGCGGACTTCGACACGGGTCGCTTCGGGCTTGTCTTCCTCGTAGGTGAAGTTACCGGAGAATTCGTTGAAGCGGCCCAGCAGCCAGCTGAAGCCCAGGTGGCTGATGCGAAACTGGATGAAGGCATGGGCCTTTTCCGTGTCGATGACGTAATCGGCGGCCGGGGCCAGGCCGGGCAGGGCCAGGACAGCGGCAAACAGGGTGGCGAGGATGGGTTTGCAGTTCATGGTGACTCCTTGTGGGTGATGGATAGGTCAGGATTTTCCGCGCAGCATGCGCTTGAGCGTGCCGTCACGATCGAGAAAGTGGTGTTTCAGGGCCGCCAGGGCATGCAGGGCCACCAGGCCGATCAAAGTGTAGGCCAGCCACTGGTGGACCAGGCCGGCGACGTCCTCCTGGTCGGGGATGGCGGTCAGCGTGGCCGGCACGCGGAACAGGTCGAACACGGCAATGGCGCGGCCGTCGGCGGTGGAGATGAGGTAACCGCTCAGCATCAGCACGAACAGCAGGGGATAAAAGAGAACATGCAGCCAGCCGGACAGGCGTTTTTCCCAGTTCGCCAGCGACGCCAGTGGAGCGGGGCGCGAGTTGCTGTAACGCCAGACTAAGCGCAGCAGCATGATGCCGAACAAGGTGATGCCGATGCTCTTGTGCAGGTCCGGCGCCCGCTGGTACCAGCCATGGTAGTAATCCAGCTCCACCATCCACAGGCCCAGGCCGAACAGGCTGAAGACCAGCAGGGCCACCAGCCAGTGCAGGGTGATACTGACGATTCCATACTGCTGCCGGCTGTTGCGCCACATGTTCTTGCCTCGGAACAGGTTCTTGTGGGGAAGTTTGATTGTTGACAGCAAAAGAATAAATACCTATTTTGTCAAATAATTGTTCTTTTATTTAGAACAATAATGGCCATCTTACTGTATTGAGAGCGAGGGCACGGCGATGATGCGTTTTGAATCGATGGAGACCTTCGTCCGGGTGGTGGAAGCGGGCAGTATCACCGCTGCCGCCGACCGCATGGGGATCGCCAAGTCCGCTGTCAGCCGGCGCCTCTCCGAGCTGGAGGAGCGTCTCGGTGTACAGTTGTTCCGCCGTACCACGCGACGCATGAATCTCACCGGCACGGGACGCAGCCTGTACGAGCGTTGCGTGAACATCCTGGCCGATGTGGCGGAAGCGGAGCAGGCGGTCTCCCGCGAGCATGGCAAGCTGCAAGGACACCTGCGCGTGGCATTGCCCCTGTCCTTCGGCCTGCTGCAGCTGGGCCCGGCCATCAATGCCTTCCTGCAGGCCAATCCGGGCGTGGAATTCGATCTCGATTTCAATGACCGGCAGGTGGACCTGCTGGCGGAGGGCTTCGATCTTGCGTTGCGTATCGGCGACTTGGAAAACTCCAGCCTGATTGCCCGGCGCCTGGCCCGTATTCGCAGTTGTGTCTGTGCCAGCCCGGAATACCTGCAACGGGCCGGTACGCCCCGGCGGCCCGAGGAATTGGCGCACCACGCCTGCCTGACCTACAGCCTGGTGCCGGAGCCGCGGGTCTGGCGCTATCGCAACGCCGCCGGCAAGGCCGGCAGCGTGCGGGTACCTTCACGCCTGCAGGCCAACAACGGGGATTTCCTCCATCGCGCAGCACTGGAAGGCCAGGGCATCGTCCTGCAGCCACTGTTCATCGTGCACCGCTCGCTCGCCGAGGGGCGCCTGTTGCCCCTGCTCACGGAATACGAGTGGCCGGCCACCAGTGCCCACGCCCTCTATCCTCACACCCGCCACCTCTCGCACCGGGTGCGCGCCTTCATTGATTTTCTCTCCGATTGGTTCGCCGAGGCGGATGCGAAGCAGAATGGAATGGGTTTTTGAATCCATGATCGAAATATTCCGTCAGGCGTGTCTGCAAGAACACCGGATGGAAATCGGTAAATTACCCGTTTTTCCCTGTTTTTTATTGAAAAAACCGGATCTCGCCTACACGGATGGCAGCCTGCGGACTTGTCATTCGCGGCCAATGTCCGTAGGGTATAAGGATGTTGCGAGGCCGAAGCATTCCTTTGCAACCGTCTGCAAGAATGCAGCATTCTCCAGGAA
>SWCG01000869.1_pt1 | contig 18732 bp, 19 predicted proteins | sample 4690071 | NCBI WGS metagenome assembly SWCG01 (sample SAMN10267281, study PRJNA491770) | bioreactor metagenome | isolation source: DHS bioreactor inoculated with subseafloor sediment | place: Japan: off Shimokita Peninsula | collected 2012-10 | reverse complement strand
CCTCGTTCACCATCTTGCCCGCCTCTTCCTCGGTCAGCACCTTGAGGGCTTCGGCCACGCGCAGCTTGCGGGTCTTGGTGCGGCCGCTGCCCATGTTGGCGAACAGGCTCTGCAGCTGGTTGGTCATATCCTCCATGCCGGGCGGGGCCATGATCTCCACGCCGATGGGGTTGGCGGATACTTCCACTTCGATTTCCTTGTCGTCGAAACCGCCTTCGCGCAGACGCTTGCGCAGCTTCTGGCGGGTATCCGAATCGGCTTGTTCCGGGGTCTCCGGGCTGAAGCCGACGCCTGCGCGCGGACGCGGCAGCAGGATGTCGAGAATGCGCTCCTCGGCGGCATCCTCGGCGCGGTGCCGCACCTTGGCCATCTCTTCCTCGCGTGTCATCTTGAGGGCGATGTCCACCAGGTCGCGAATGATGGACTCCACGTCACGGCCCACATAGCCCACCTCGGTGAATTTGGTAGCCTCCACCTTGAGGAAGGGTGCGTTGGCCAGCCGTGCCAGGCGGCGCGCGATCTCGGTCTTGCCCACGCCGGTGGGGCCGATCATCAGAATGTTCTTGGGGGTGATTTCACCACGCAGGGGTTCCGCCACCTGCATGCGCCGCCAGCGGTTGCGCAGGGCGATGGCCACGGAACGCTTGGCGGCATCCTGGCCGATGATGTGCTTGTCCAGTTCCTGGACGATTTCGCGGGGGGTCATGTCGGACATGGTGTGTTTATTGCTCGGCGCTGAAATCGAGTTCTTCGATAGTGCGGTTGTGGTTGGTGTAGATGCAGATGTCCGCGGCGATGGACAGGCCTTTCTCGACGATGTCGCGGGCTTCCAGTTCCGTGTTCTCCAGCAGGGCACGCGCCGCAGCCTGGGCATAGGGACCGCCGGAGCCGATGGCGATCAGGCCTTCCTCCGGTTCGATCACGTCGCCGTTGCCGGTGATGATCAGCGAGGCATCCTTGTCCGCCACCGCCAGCAGGGCCTCCAGGCGGCGCAACATGCGGTCGGTGCGCCAGTCCTTGGCCAATTCCACGGCGGAACGGACCAGGTTGCCCTGGTGTTTTTCCAGCTTGCCCTCGAAGCGCTCGAACAGGGTGAAGGCATCGGCGGTGCCGCCGGCGAAGCCGGCGATGATGCGATCATGGAACAGGCGTCGCACCTTGCGGGCATTGCCCTTCATGACGGTGTTGCCCAGGGACACCTGGCCATCGCCGCCGATGACGACCCGGCCGTTGCGCCGGATCGAGAGAATGGTGGTGCCGCGAAATTGTTCCACTGCGAGGATCCCTGGAAATGCGGTAAAAGGCCAGTGATTGTACACCAGAAGCCCGGCACGCAGCAGGCGGCGGCAAATCCCGGTCAGGCCTGGGGGCATACGGTCCGGTAATCTGTATACAATGCCGGCCATAAACGGGTTAATGCCCACCAGGAGGCCGCCTTGTCCGCCCAGCCCGCCACAACGCCCATCAGCCCCGCCCGGCGCCAGGAACTGATCCGCGCCCTGGGCGGGGTGCTGCCGCCCGCGGCCCTGCTGACGGAGGCCGAGGAGTTGCGCCCGTATGAGTGCGATGGCCTCTCGGCCTACCGTCACCTGCCCATGCTGGTGGTGCTGCCGGAAACGCTGGAGCAGGCGCAGGCGGTGCTGCGCATCTGCCGCGAGCAGCAGGTCCCGGTGGTGACCCGGGGTGCCGGCACCGGCCTGTCCGGCGGTGCCCTGCCCCTCGCCCATGGCGTACTCATGGGCATGGCCCGTTTCAACCGCATCCTCGGGATCGATCCGGACAACCGCTGTGCCCGGGTGCAGCCCGGTGTGCGCAACCTGGCCATCTCCGAGGCCGCCGCCGTCCACGGCCTCTACTATGCCCCCGATCCCTCGTCCCAGATCGCCTGTTCCATCGGCGGCAATGTGGCGGAGAACTCCGGTGGTGTACATTGCCTGAAATATGGACTGACGGTACATAACGTGCTGGCGGTGGAACTGCTCACCATCGAGGGCGAGCAGATCACCCTTGGATCCCGGGCGCTGGATGCCCCGGGCTATGACCTGCTCGCTGTGATCAATGGCTCCGAGGGCATGTTGGGGGTGATCACCGAGGTGACGGTCAAGCTGCTGCCGCGCCCCGAGCGCGCCCAGGCGCTGCTGGCGGCCTTCGACGACATCGAGACCGCCGGCGCGGCGGTGGCACGCATCATCGGGGCCGGCATCATCCCCGCCGGCCTGGAAATGATGGACAACCCCGCCATCCGCGCCGCCGAGGCCTTCGTGCATGCGGGCTACCCGGTGGAGGCCGCGGCCATCCTGTTGTGCGAACTGGACGGCACCAATGCCGAAGTGTCCGAGCAGGTCATGGTGGTGCGCCGCCTGTTGCTGGACTGTGGGGCCCGCGAGGTGCGCACGGCGTCGGACGATGCGGAACGGGCCCGCTTCTGGGCCGGGCGCAAGGCGGCCTTCCCCGCCGTGGGGCGCATCTCACCCGATTACTATTGCATGGACGGCACCATCCCGCGCCGTCACCTGGGTCCGGTGCTGCGGCGCATCGCCGAGATGGAACAGGAGTACGGCCTGCGGGTGGCCAATGTGTTCCATGCGGGCGATGGCAATCTGCATCCGCTCATCCTCTTCGATGCCAACAACCCCGGGGAACTGGAACGGGCCGAGGCCTTCGGCGGCCGCATCCTGGAACTGTGCGTGGAGGTGGGCGGCACCGTCACCGGCGAGCACGGCGTGGGCATCGAGAAGCTGGACCAGATGTGCGTGCAGTTCGCGCCCGCCGAGTTGCGCCAGTTCCACGCCCTCAAGGCGGCCTTCGATCCCGACGGCCTGCTCAACCCCGGCAAGGCGGTTCCCACCCTGCACCGCTGTGCCGAGTTCGGCGCCATGCATGTGCACGGTGGGCAGTTGCCCCATCCCGAATTGCCCAGGTTCTGACGCGTATGCACGATCAGGACCTGGGCGAGTCATTGACGGAACAGGTGCGCGCCGCGGCGGCGGCAGGTACGCCGCTGCGTATCGCGGGCGGCGACAGCAAGGCCTTCCATGGCCGCCAGGTGGACGCGGGCTGCACGTCCCTGTGTGTCGCCGGCCACACGGGCGTGGTGGCCTATGAGCCCACGGAGCTGGCCATCACCCTGCGCGCGGGCACACCTCTGGCGGAGGTGGAAGCGCTGTTGGCGGAACAGGGTCAACAACTGCCCTTCGAGCCCCCCGCCTTCGGTCCCGGGGCCACTATCGGCGGCGCCGTGGCCAGCGGCCTGGCGGGCCCGCGCCGGCCTTTCTCCGGGGCCGCGCGGGACGCGGTGCTGGGCGTGCAGCTCATCAACGGGCACGGCGAACGCCTCGACTTCGGTGGCCGGGTGATGAAGAACGTGGCCGGCTACGATGTGTCGCGCTTGATGGCCGGCGCCCAGGGCACCCTCGGGGTATTGCTGGAGGTGTCCCTCAAGGTGCTGCCCAGTCCACAGGGTGAGCTTACCCTGGTGCAGGAGCTCAGCGCGTCCCGGGCCCTGGAGCGCATGACCCGGTGGTCACGCCAGGCCCTGCCCATCACCGGCCTGTGCCACGCCGATGGTCGCCTGTACGTACGCCTCGGGGGCGGCGAGCAGACCCTGGCCGAGACCCGCCAGCTGCTGGGGGGTGAAGCGCTGGGGCCGGGGCCGTCCTTCTGGGCCGACCTCAAGGAACAGCGTCTGCCCTTTTTCGGGCAGCCGGGCCCCCTGTGGCGCCTGTCCCTGCCACCGGCCACTCCCCTGCAGGACGAGGGCCTGTTGGACTGGGGTGGTGCCCAGCGCTGGGTAATCGGAGACCTTGTCGCGGACGAACTGCGCGAACGGGTGGCGCGGGCCGGCGGCCACGCCACCCTGTTCCGCCACCATGATGGCCGTGGCGAGGTCTTCCATCCCCTGCCCGCGCCCCTGCTGGCCCTGCACCGCCGGGTCAAGCAGGCCCTGGATCCCCAGCGCCTGTTCAACCCCGGCCGTCTGTACGCGGAGCTCTGAACCTGAAAACCTCGGTTGGCCGCTTCTTGTACCCTGGAGAGCACGATGAATACCGCGTTTTTTGCCTTCGATGACATTCACCTTGATGGTGAGCACGCTACGCACCCGATTGCACGGTTTTCGAGTCGCCTGGCGGCGTTGCTCCTCGTTGCAGGGGGCGGCCATGCGCCTCGTCGCGCCTTGCCAGCCAACTCGAAAACCGCACACTCGGGCGCGTCCAACCGAGGTTTTTAGGTTAACCATGCAGACCCGACTTGCCGATTTCATCAAGGACACCCCGCAGGGCCAGGAGGCGGATGCCATCCTGCGCAGCTGCGTGCACTGTGGCTTCTGCAACGCCACCTGCCCCACCTACCAGCTGCTGGGCGATGAGCTCGACGGCCCGCGCGGTCGTATCTATCTCATGAAGCAGATGTTGGAAGGCGCGGAGGTGACCGACCTCACCCGCCGTCACCTGGACCGTTGCCTGACCTGCCGCAACTGTGAGACCACCTGCCCCTCCGGGGTACGTTATGGGCGGCTGGTGGACCTGGGCCGTGCCCTGATCGAAGAGCGGGTGCCGCGCGCGCCCTGGTCACGGCTGCAACGCTGGGCCCTGCGCAAGGGCCTGCAGACGCCCTGGCTGTTCACCCCGGCGCTGCGCGTCGGCCAGTGGCTGCGGCCCCTGATGCCGGCGGGGCTGCGCCGCCGGGTGCCCGCGCCCTGCGCGGCGGGAACCCGGCCGAGCGCCAATCGCGCCCGCAAGATGCTGCTGCTGGAGGGCTGCGTGCAGCCGGCCCTGGCGCCGGACATCAATGCTGCCACGGCGCGGGTGCTGGATCGCCTGGGCATAGAGTTGGTAGCCACGCCCGCTGCCGGCTGCTGCGGGGCACTCGATGCCCACCTGGGTGCCACCGAGGCGGCGCATCGGGCCATGCGTCGCAACATCGATGCCTGGTGGCCCGCGGTGGAGGCCGGGGCCGAGGCCATCGTCATCACGGCCAGTGGCTGTGGCACCCTGGTAAAGGAATACGGCCACGAGCTGCGCCATGATGCCGCCTACGCGGACAAGGCGGCACGTATCTCCGCCCTGGCCCGGGACCTGTGCGAGGTGCTGGCCCTGGAACCGCTGGAGGCCTTTGCCGCATCGGACCCACAACGCATCGCCTTCCACCCACCCTGCAGCCTGCAACATGGCCAGCAGCTCAAGGGCGTGGTGGAAGGCCTGCTGACCCGGCTGGGTCATGAGCTGGTGCCGGTGCGGGACAGCCATCTCTGCTGTGGCTCCGCCGGTACCTATTCCCTGTTGCAGCCGGAACTGTCCGCGCGCCTGCTGGAAAATCGCCTCACCCACCTGCAGGAAGAACGGCCGGCCCTGATCGCCACCGCCAACATCGGCTGCCAGCTGCACCTGGCCCGCGAGGCCGGCGTGCCCGTGGTGCATTGGATCAGCCTGTTGGACCCGGCGGCGCGGTAGCACGGATTCCCGGTACCGCAAGCGGATGCCTCGCGCCGGATAATCCCCTCTTTTGCCCGTGGGCACTTTATGCCACAGTCATGGCCTATCCTTATTACGAGCCAGTGATTCATTCTTCACAGAGGGAACCGCCACACATGGAACGCCAGGTGATCGAGAAGACCTATCGCCGCTATGCGAAGATTTACGATACCTGCTTCGGTCGCCTGTTCGAGCCGGGGCGGCGCATGGCCATCGACAAGCTCGATTGCCAGCCGGGCCAGCGCATTCTGGAGGTGGGGGTCGGCACGGGCCTGTCCCTGCCCTCCTACCCCGACAGCGTCCAGGTGGTGGGAATCGATATTTCCCAGGAGATGCTGAATGGGGCCCAGGCGCGCCTGCGCCGTGATGGCGCGGGCAGGCAGACCTTGCTGGCGCGCATGGACGCCGAACAGCTGGGCTTTGCGGACGACAGTTTCGACAAGGTGGTCGCCATGTACGTGGCGTCGGTGGTGCCCTCGCCGGCACGCCTGGTGGCGGAGATGCGCCGCGTCTGCCGTCCCGGTGGCGAGCTGTTCATCGTCAACCACTTCCGCAATACCCATCCCTTCATCGGCCGCGTCGAGCGCCTGCTGGCGCCCCTGTCGGACATGGTGGGCTTTCATCCCGATTTCTGCCTGGAAAAATTTTCCCGCGATACAGGGCTGGAGATCGACGAGCAGGTGCCGGTGAACGCCTTCGGCTACTGGACCCTGCTGCGGGTGTGCAACCGCAAGCCTTACCTGGAGTCCGGTCTCGACCAGTACCGGGAATCCATCGCCTGATCCCGGGGTAGCCGGGGCCAGGCCGTTCTCGCATCCATACCCGTCCCTGCGACCGATGATCCCGAACCGGCAGGTCGGCTGATTCATCCGGCCATTCGCAGTCGCGGCGCGATTACTCTTTCTTGCGTTTCGCGCGCGGGTGCGCCTGGTCGTAGACCTGCGCCAGGTGCTGGAAATCCAGGTGGGTGTACACCTGGGTGGTGCTGATATTGGCGTGGCCGAGCAGTTCCTGCACGGCGCGCAGGTCGCCGCTGGATTCCAGCAGGTGGCTGGCGAAGGAATGGCGCAGGGCGTGGGGGTGGGTCTTGGGCAGGCCCAGGCGCCGGGTCCAGCGATCGAGGCGCTTTTCCACCGACTGGCCGCTGAGGCGCGTGCCCCGGCGATTGACGAACAGGGCCGGTTCCCCGGGTTTGGCCAGGGCCATGCGCGCCTGCAGCCAGACTTCAAGGGCCTCCAGTGCCTTGCGGCCCACGGGCAGGGTGCGGGTGCGCGAACCCTTGCCGGTGACGGTCATGTTGCCGGCCTGGCGGTCGATGTCGTGCAGACCCAGGGACACCAGTTCCGCCAGGCGCAGGCCCGAGGAATAGAGCAGCTCGAACATGGCGAGGTCGCGCACCTCGAGTGGATCGTTGGCCTGGCCATTGAGTAACTGGCCGATGCGGTCCACGTCCAGGGGATCGGGCAGGGTGCGCGGGCTTTTCGGGGCGCGGATGTCGGCGGCGGGGTTGGCGCGCGCCAGGCCTTCGCGGATGAGGAAACGGTACAGGCCGCGCAGGGCCGAGAGCCGGCGCTGCAGGCTGGTACCCGCCAGGCCCTGGCGGAAACCCTCGGCGGCCAGGGCGCGCACCTGCTGACTGTCGAGATCGGGCCAGCGGGCGATGCCCTGCCGGCCACAATAGGCCATTACCTGTTCCAGGTCGCGCCGGTAATTGCGCAGGGTGTGTTGCGAGTAGCGGCGCTCATGGTCCAGGTGGCCGAGAAAGCGCGCCACCCAGTCATGGGCCTCCGGGTCCATGATGTCCTTCAGCCGGATGCCCGCGGCAGATGGGGTTCGAGCACGGCGCTGATCAACTCGCCGAGGTGGCTCAGGAACAGGGTGCCCATGCCCGGATGAAAGCGGTTGGCCTCGCTGCTGCCGATGGCGAGCATGCCCTGGCTGGCATCACGACCGATGGGTACCAGGGCGGCGGATCCCACCGCCGGGGCCTGGTCGCCGAACAGGAATTCCAGCTGGGCCTGCTTCAGGCGCCCGCACAGGGGGCGGCCGGACTTGTGAAAGCTGGCGAAATGTTCCAAGGCCGCGTCGTCGCGGGCGATGGGCAGGATGCCGCACTCGCGTGCCCGGTTCCGGTCCATGTCGTAGAGCAGCAGGCTGAGGGTATCGGCCTTGAACTCGCCGCGCAGATGATCGTTGAGGGTATCGATGACCTGCTCCAGGCTGCCGGCCTTGATCAGGTCCAGGATCAGCTGGTGCATGCGTTCATTGAGGCGATCGTTGTCGCGCGCCACCTGCACCAGGTCCATGAGCTTGCGCTTGAGGTCGCGGTTCTGATCGCGCATCACCGTCACCTGGCGTTCCAGCAGGGAAATGGCGGGGCCGACGGGATGGGGGATGCGCAGCTCGGCAACCAGTTCTGTTTGTTCGTTGAAGAACTCGGGATGCTCGCGCAGGTATTCGGCCACCTGGGTGGCGGTAAGGATCATGACTGGCTTTTTCCCGGCTTCGGCGGATGTGGTCATAAGGCAATGCGTCCCTCGAATACGGTGGTGGCTGGCCCCGTCATCATCACGGGCTGGTCATCTGCGGCCCAGCTTACCACAAGATGCCCGCCCGGCAGCGTGACGTCCACCTCACGATCCAGCACACCCTGGTCGATGCCCACCGCCACGGCGGCGCAGGCACCGGTGCCACAGGCAAGGGTCTCGCCGGCACCGCGCTCGAATACGCGCAGGCGGATGTGACCGCGGTCCAGCACCTGCATGAATCCCACGTTGACGCGGTTTGGAAAGCGCGCATGGCTTTCGATCCAGGGGCCGAGTTCCTCCACGTGGGCATGGTCCAGTTCGGGCACCTGCAGCACGGCATGGGGGTTGCCCATGGATACGGCGCCGATGTCCAGCGACTTGCCGTTCAGGCCCAAGGCGTAGTGGGCGGCGCGTTGTGGGGCATCGAAGGGGATGTCGGCGGGTTCGAAGCGGGGTTGTCCCATGTTCACGCGCACCTGGCCGTCGGCTTGCAAGTACAGTTCGATGAGCCCGGCACGGGTCTCCACCGGAATGACATCGAGCTCGGTGAGCCCCTGGTCGCGCACGAAGCGGGCAAAACAGCGCGCGCCGTTACCGCACTGTTCCACCTCACCTCCATCGGCGTTGAAGATGCGGTAGCGGAAGGCGGCCTGCGGATCCCGCGCCGGCTCCACCACCAGCACCTGGTCACAGCCGATGCCGAGGCGGCGGTCGGCCAGGAAACGAACCTGCCCGGGATCCAGGTCGACGGACTGGCGCACGCCATCGATGACCACGAAGTCATTGCCCAGGCCGTGCATCTTGGTGAAGCGGAGTTCCATCGACACAGGGTACGGGTTCCCCAAGGCTTTGCAATAGCACGGACCGGGACTGTAGGAGCGGCCTTCGGCCGCGAATGGCTGTGCGATCCAGGTCCGTATCAAGCTTCACATCCGGGGGTGAACGGGTCAGAATTTTACCTAACGCCCCGCCTTCCCCATCGCACGCATCTTCACCAGCCACCTCTCCCGCCGGCGCCCGTCACCCCCTTCGACCATGCCGATCAGGCTGCTGCGCACCGGCCCGATGCCGCAGAACTTCAGGACATTGCGCTCCAGGTTCTTCAGGCTGTGGGCGCGGTAGAACCAGCGGTAGGCGAAGGCCGGCATGCCCATGGTGACCACCACCCGGGCGCTGCGCCCGGTGAGCCGTTTCTTCGCCGGTTTGTCCGGAGCGGTTCGCGTGAAGGCGAAGCCCGGGCGCAACACCTGTTCCAGGAAGCCCTTGAGCAGGGCCGGCAGGGTGCCGAGCCACAGGGGATAGAGGATCACCAGGTGATCGGCCCACTCGATGGCCTCCTGGGCCGGGCGCACGGCCTCGGGAGGCTGACCCTGGTCGAAATCCTCCTGGCTGCGCAGCAACGGGAACTCCAGCTTGGCCACCTCGATCAGCCGCACCTCGTGACCGGCCGCCTCGGCGCCCTCCCGGTACGCCTGCGCCAGCGCATGGCCGAAGTGCCTGGCCTCCGGGTCCGGGTGCCCCTGAATGATGACGATGCGTTTCATCGGCCTTGTCCCTCCGTACCGTTGTGCGCAGTAAACGCCGATGGAATTCCAACCCCGTCATTCCGACGCATGCCGGAATTCCTGTGCTGCCCGGCTAATACTTCCTGCTCTTGATATAGCACAGGCTGTTGCATCGGTGCGCAGGAATGGGCAGACATCGAATCGATCTACATGGCCGCGTCAAACTCCTCTCGGTAGCGGGCAACACCGGATACACCGCGCATGGACTCCGGATCCAGGATGAGCACCATGAAGGCCGCGCCCGGCACGCCCTCCCACTGGCAGGCCAAGTGATGGGATGAAGCGGGATCGAAGCCAAAGCGTGGATAGTAGTCTGGATGGCCGAGCACGATCACGAAGGGACAGCCGCGTTCGCGCAGCAGCCCGAGGCCGTGCTCGACCAGGGCCGAGCCGATGCCCTGGCGCTGGCGTTCCGCGGCGACGGCCATGGGCGCGAGGCCCATGCCGGTGACCTGATGTCCGTCATAATCAACAGTCACCGGGGTGAAGAGGATGTGGCCGATGATGCGGCCCTGATCCTCCGCGACCAGGGATAGGAAGTCACATCCCGAGTGCCTGAGCTGATCGACGAGCCTGGCCTCGGTGTGGCAATCGAATGCAAGCCGGTTGAGGTGGTGGATGGCAGGAATATCTGAGGGGTCTTCAGTGCGAATCAGCATGCAGTGTCGCCGATCTTGATAATCATGGGCCGCTGTTCAGGGTGTCGACTAAATTGCAGGAGCTATCAGGTCAGCAGATTGCAGGGTTAGGGGGATAGCAACAATCAATATCCTTGAACAAATGGCCCAAGTCTCCCGGAGATGAAGTGGTTGGGGCGCCATCCAGATAGTAGCTTATCAACTACGAAGTTATCCATGAAGCCTGCGACTATACCTGCGCCTGGGTTTGTGGCATCGAGTGCATGCATCAATATGTAGCGCATGCTCTTTGCTGGAAGTCGCTGTATCCAACCTTCAGAGGAAATGTCGCGCATATACGAGCGAACAAGCCCCTCATCTGGGTTCACCTTTTTGAGCCAGTCCTTGAATCTCCCTGCTCTATCCAGTAGGAGCAGGAACTCATCGAAAGATCGCTCACCAGAGTCAATGACTTCAGCTAGGCTTGGCGAGTCTGGAAGAACTACCTCGATGAATTGGCGCCTTGAGTCAACATTGATATCTGAGCGACGGAGAAACTCGATGTGTCTGGCCTGAATGATCGAGGACGTGACTTCGGAGGTGACGAAATCGCCACCATAAAATGATGCAAGGGCCAAGTCTGCCCTTGCATCCAAGATGTTGCTAAGTAGATGTGCGATAGTTAGATGCTCGATGGGCGGAGCAGCTTGTGATCGCCTTCTGTTGATCTCATCCAGGTCGAGGTTCGAAAATACATAGCATCCTAAGTCAGAATCAATTACTTCAAATTTCAGTTCATCTCCGACTGTGTAGCCGCCTGGTGTCGCGGCTACAGCGTGACGAATTGCTTGCTTTGCGTATTCAAGGTCTAGAAGGTCGCGTTTTGCGGCGGGAGGTATCCCACCATCAAGGAAGTGGTTTCCCGATAACTTGCGCATAGGCACTCGTTGAATAAATGCCATTGAGAAATGCTTTGCCTCCTTCTTTGGGATGCCATGACGCTCTAATTCATACTGAACTCGGTCAGTAGGGCTCTTGAGGTCGCCGATGTCTTTATGGCCGGACAAGGTAATGGCTACATAGTTATGGTGTTGGGATACCCCAATTGACTCCGTGCGTGTGCCCAACATTTCTTCACAATAGACCGCTGACACGTCGGGGCGGTTGAGCAGGGCCAAGACGCCGCCGGTTCCAAGTTGCTTGATCAAGTGGATTAGGGTCCCGCGATCAATGAAAAGGTGCAGCCTTTGATAATAGAGCAATGCCTCCGCGATATATCCGGCTGAAATAGGCTGTCCGCCAGTTGCGCGCCTAAGAACGATATGTTCAAACATCGGAGGAGTATGAAGGTGGGGGTGAGAGCGGCATCTAGCCCCCTAGTGGCGCGTGCCAGGAAACTATGTCGTACATTGCGGCAAGCGTAAAATCGGGCTGCTGGGTCACAAGGCTTTTTTGTGAAACCATGAATCTATCCAGAATTTCCATCGATTGCATCAATCCTCGCCTTCCTTTTCAGTCAGTCTATTGAGCTGCCGACCTACGGCTAACCGGCGGTATGGTAGGCGCGTTCTGTTGAGCGGTGGGTTGGGTATCGCTGCCGCCAACACCCACACGTAACGTGCCGTACTGGGCTGAGTGGCTAGATGTTTTCAAGACTAGTGATGCGCGCAATAAGAATTTTTGCCCTTTCCCCAAGGTTTTTATAGCTCTGATCACTTCCTCCGCATGCGCGCGCATGATTTTCTTCCGACACCCCTGAGTCATATGTAAGTTTGAAATAAAACCGTGCCTCATCAATTTCTTCATTAAATAATTGTAAGTTTGCGAGAATTTCCAAAGCAAGCCGCTGGAATTCCTGCCGGAATAAAGAAAGCTCACCCACTTTTGCCTCGAGGTAAGGCAGCTTATATTTTTTTACAGAGAGCCCAGCTCCCGGATCGGCCTTTCCATATTCGATAACCTCTGAAAGGTTCTTGTCATCTAATGCCGCATGTTTCTCAAGGAGCCTGAGGAGATTCTCTTTTGGATTGTTTCCCTGATATTCTTTGACGATAGGGATGAGCCAGTTGACTAATTCCCTGTCGTATTGCCCGAACCGCATAGCCGTAATGTAGACAACGGACGCCATGCGGAATTTGACGTCAATTAGCTCCGCCATAATTCCATTTTGTATATCTTTCCGACGGCGCTCATTGTGGATTCTCTCAACAAGCAGTGGGCTTAAAAGACCAAGCAGCCAGCCGAGTATCAAAAATGCCACTTCATTCAATTGGCGCACCATAGCAATCGTGCAAGTATGCGCTCGCCCGATCCATATGATGAATGGATACCCTTCCAGCCGACATTTTGGTAGACCCCCCGGTTTCTTGGTTCTTATGGTCTCTTTATAAACCCTTTTTTCTCTTAGGGGCAAATTAAGCTGTTCGCGGGCAAGCCCGCTCTATAGGGGATTTGGCTCAGGGCCCGGTCTGCCCAACACGATTGGGAAATGACACATCCTGCACCACACAACCGGTATCGGTTGGAACGGTCCCTGCAGTTTGCGCGGTGATCGGTTCGCATAATGGCCGGTCTCCAAGCACAGAAATCTGGCGAAATCGGGGACCGAAAGCGGGGACAGATTTATTTGCTGACCCGGTGCAGCGACCGGAGAAAACCCCAAGCGGCTGACGACCCAATATATATCGAGATATACATAAATATTCGACATATAAAGTCGATCTGACGACCGCTCCGACACATCCGGAAAACATATCGAAAATAATTGTAAAACACGACATGTGATGGCATGCTGGCTTACGCCATTGATTAGGCTGTGGAATTCGTTAACCACATCATATTGAATATAAAGGGATTTTATTGAATGCTCGGTTTTGATCCCGCCAAGCCTTGCAACGACCTCCCGTCCTTGCCGCCTGCTCAGGAGCTGGAAACCCGCGCCACCCTGAAACTCTGCATCGAGGCGCGGGCGGCGCTGGCCAAGTTGAAAGAGATGGGTCAGACCCTCCCCAACCAGGCCGTCCTGATCAATACGATTCCGCTCCTGGAAGCCCAGGCGAGTTCCGAGATCGAGAATGTCGTGACCACCTCGGACCGGCTGTTTCGGTTCGCCGATGCCACTGGCAATCAGGCCGACGCCGCCACCAGGGAGGCGTTGCGTTACCGCACGGCGCTCAACCACGGTTTCCATGCGCTGCAGCGGCGACCGCTGAGTACCGGCATCGCGGTGGAGGTCTGCCGCATCATCAAGGATACCGACCTGGATATCCGCCGTGTGCCAGGCACGAAACTGGCGAACGATCGCACCGGCGATATCATCTATACGCCGCCGGAAGGCGAGACGCTGCTGCGCGACAAACTCGCCAATTGGGAGCGCTTTTTACACGAGCAAGAGGATCTGGACCCGCTGGTGCGCATGGCCGTCGGTCATTATCAGTTCGAGGCCATCCATCCGTTCACGGACGGCAACGGCCGCACCGGCCGTGTGCTGAACATCCTCTACCTGGTGGACAAGCAACTTCTGGAGCTGCCGGTCCTGTACCTGTCCCGCTACATCATCCACAACAAGGCGGATTACTATCGCCTGCTGTTGGACGTGACACGCCACGCACACTGGCAGGAATGGCTGGAATACATGCTGATTGCCGTGAAGGAGACCGCCGATTGGACGTCAGCGAAAATCCGGGCCGCACGTCTGCTGCAGGATCACACGGTCGACTATGTGCGTCGACGCGAGCCGGTGATCTACAGCCGTGAACTGGTCGATCAGATCTTCATCCAGCCCTATTGCCGCATCGGCAATCTCGTGGATGCCGGTATTGGGCACCGTGAAACAGCCTCGAAATATCTGAAGACCTTATGTGAAATCGGTGTGTTGGAGGAGATCAAGGCCGGTCGTGAAAAGCTGTTCGTGCATCCCAAGTTCCTGCGGCTGTTGACGACCGATGGCAATGAATTCGAGCATTATCCTGAGTGACTGATGTGTATGTCCGCGAAAGCGTGAGTTGTTCGCTGCTGATTTATCTATCCTCGGGTTTGTATACAGTTAATGTTAAGCCTCACCCGACCCTATGTAGCATAGCCGAAGGCACGGCGAAACAGGGGTAGGCTGGTGGCACTTGTTGGGTTCCTAACTAAAGTTCAGACCTTGGAATATATTTGGTGTGCCTGAGATTACAGCAACGTAACTGTTCTTAAAGACGTGCGCTTGGTTTTTCGTTGCTACCGTCATACCTCCAAGTAGCTGCACAGCCCACACAGACAGAAATTCTTGATTACCGCTACACGCGCCTTTGTAACGGACTGTGTTGTTGCCAAGAGTTTCGTTTGTCGTGTGCGCTGCACGAAAGCCAAACAATCTTTCGATAAACCGCATACCGCTAGGCGATGGTGTGAATGCTTTTATTTCATGATCTCTGGGAAGATATAAACCCCAGTGATGAAATGTTAGACCGAGACTTACAAACCCGATAAACGTATGCAGCATATTTGGGTCAAAATTAACGTGCATGCGCTTTTCCAAAACCTTGCTTTCTTGTGGAATATAGCAGTACCCCCACTCACTTCTGAGGCTTGTAAATAATTTTTGATTCTTTTTTAGTCTCTTCAGGGCATCGATCGTTAACATTTCTTTGGCATCATTGTGCGTTCCGCCAAACGGCAAAACTGACAGCAGATAATGCTCTATTTTTGATTTTTCGTTGTTACACTTCTTGCAGGCGGGAACTTTCGGGATGTTGTTTCTGTGCCGTAGCTGAAACATTTCTTTCGGGAAAACATGATCAGCAGTGGCTGAATTGGCTGTGCGGCAATAAACGCAGAGCTTGTTTTTGTATTTTTTTCCGCTCAACTACGATGCTCCATCTTGTGAATCCAACAGTTTAATACGCAGAATCGGGTGTATTGTCTATATGGTGTGATAGGCCGCGTCTGTCTATCGTCGACATGAGCCGCGGCTTACCCTAGAGCGGAGCGGAAGGGTAAATCGTCGGACTTGATGCGAGTGTTAGAAGTTATAGGTCATACTTGCTACAGGGCTGCGCATTCAATGTTCTTCCTGATACCAGCTCAGACAAGATTAACATTGCGATTGAGAGCATCGCCCCGTTCTTCTCATCCGGTGCATAACCTTTGAGATCCGGTATACATCGATTTTGGTAAATGACATATTGATCGAGCTTTCGCGTTCCCTCAATTACTCTTTCACCACTGTATGTGACTCCGTTGAGGCTGATTTTAATTCGTTCACGGCTTTTCTTTTTCGCACTCATATCGTGTCTATGACTCTATATTTCGAGTTCGTCATCAAAGACTGTCTCGTAGTAACAAAGGCAAAACCCCGTTTGCTCGTCAGCGAACGCCGTGCAACTGCAGTCATCTACAGGGAGCGTTGGAGATGATTGTTCCTTTTTGAGGCTGAAGACTCTCTCGTCCAAAGTAGTACAGGAAGGACAACACCGACCACCAGGACCGTTGGCGACTATTCGCACATAGTTAATACCAATGTGCACATCCGCAGCAATTTCTCTAAGTTGCTCGATGTGGTGTTGCCTTATGTGGGGCGTGCAATCATTTCCGATACGCGCAGCCTCCCATGCGTTCTTTAGGGCAATCGTCTTGGCTTCAGCTATTCGTTCTCTGACCATATACAGTTCAAATTACTTCTAACATTAGGCGAACTCATATTTTCTCGAAAAGCCAGATAACAAAATTGACAAAGATGTAAATGATGCCTACCAACGTAACTAGTGCTAAGAAATTGTCATGAAGTTTATCAAATAGTGTTTTTCTTCTTGGCGGAAAGGGAAATGCGCTTGTCTGGTACTCTGGCTTTTCTTTGCATTCTCTCCATACTTTTTGAGTCGGTGTCTCCAGCGAAAGTTGGCAGTTTGGACAGTAGCGGTTCCGTGTATGTCTCCAGTCCCAGGACGTTTGGCCACACTTGCCGCAAACTATCCCTTTTCTTTTCCCTTGCTGGACGAGTTTGAAGCTAGGTGCCTGCATGTTCTCAGATGACGGCACGATTTTTCCACCCTAACGTGCGAATGACCGATCCGGCCTGGCATGCGGGGAAGTATTCGTAGGCTGGATCTGGCGCGCCATGAAAAAAACCGCAAGCCTTCGCTCGCACGCGTCATTCGTTAAGTGGTTACCGCTCCCAGCCGGCATATTGGTAGGCGCCTCGTTTCTTGGTTTTTATGGCTTCTTTATAAACCCATTCTTCTGTTGGTGGCAAATCAGGCTGTTCGCGAGCAAGCCCGCTTCCACAGGGGGCGCAGGTCAGGGTTCGGCAGGGCCGGCAACGCGATTGGGGAACGACACCTCCAGCACCACGCAGCCGGTGTCGGTGCGGAACGGCCCGTGCAGTTCGCCCGGCGGCCGGCTCGCATAATGGCCGGCTTCCAGCCACAGGCCGAAGGCCTGATCGTAGAGGCGGCCGCTGACGATGAAGACCTCCTCCGGGTAGGCATGGATGTTCCCTCCGGTGGAAGTGGTGTCGGCGCCCGGCAGGAAGCGCGTCAGGCGGGTGTATTCCCCCGTGTCGGGGTCGAGGCTGAGCGTCAGTTGCTCGGCCATGCCCTCGAGTCCCTCGATGGGCGTCCAGTGCTCGCGGCTTTCAGGGGCCAGTGTGTTCCAGTAAGTGGTGGTCGATTTGCTCATGGGCTGAGTCGGAGTGGATTCATGTGCAAATGGCGCGGGTCAATTCAGCTGCTTTACTCCGCCAGCACGCTCTCCCCGCGCATCAGGTCGTCCAGGCTTTCCCGCTCCCGCGCCACGTGGACGCGCTCACCATCCACCAGCAGCTCCACCGCGCGCGGCCGGGTGTTGTAGTTGGAGCTCATGGAAAAACCATAGGCGCCGGCGGAGCGCACCGCCAGCAGATCGCCGGGCTCCAGGGTCAGTTCGCGGTCCTTGCCCAGGAAATCGCCGGTCTCGCACACGGGGCCCACCACGTCATAGGTGCGCTTGTTACCGCTGGTGCGCGGGGCCACCGGCACGATGTCCTGCCAGGCGCCGTACAGGGCGGGGCGCAGCAGGTCGTTCATGGCCGCGTCGACAATGGCGAAGTTCTTGTGCTCGCTGCATTTCAGGTAGGTGACGCGGGTCAACAGTACACCGGCGTTGGCGATGATGGCACGGCCCGGTTCGATGAGGATCTCGTAGGGACAATCGTCCAGCGCCTCCAGCAGCGGGCGCAGGTATTCCTGCGGCTGCGGCGGCTGTTCATCGCGGTAGCGCACACCCAGGCCGCCGCCCAGGTCCAGGTGCGCGAGCGCGATGCCGTCCTGTTCCAGGGCGCGGGCCAGGTCCAGCACGCGCGCCAGGGCGTCGACGAAGGGCCGGGTCTCGGTGAGCTGGGAGCCGATGTGGCAGTCCAGCCCGGTGATGCGGATATTGGGCAGCTCGCGGGCGCGCCGGTACACGGCGCGGGCTTCCTCCACGGCGATGCCGAACTTGTTCTCCTTCAGGCCGGTGGAGATATAAGGGTGGGTGCCGGCGTCCACGTCGGGGTTGACGCGCAGGGACACGGGGGCCTGCACGCCCAGTTCGGCGGCCACCCGTTGCAGGGCCTCCAGCTCCGGGGCCGATTCCACGTTGAAGCAGCGGATGCCCACCTCCAGGGCGCGGTGCAACTCCGCGGGTTGCTTGCCGACGCCGGAGAACACCACCTTGCCGGGGTCGCCACCGGCGCGCAATACCCGTTCCAGCTCGCCGCCGGAGACGATGTCGAAGCCCGAGCCCAGGCGCGCCAGCAGGTTCAGCACCGCCAGGTTGGAATTGGCCTTGACGGCATAGCAGACCAGGTGGGGGCGGGAGCCAAAGGCGTCATCGAAGGCACGCCAGTGGCGTTCCAGGGTGGCACGGGAATAGACGTAGGCGGGTGTGCCATGCGCTTGCGCGACCTTTCCCAGGTCCACGTCCTCGGCCCACAAGCGGCCGTCGCGGTACTCGAAATGGTCCATCAGCGTGTTTCCTGGCTGGCGTTGGGGTCGGCGTCGGGCAGGTATAACGGACCCTTCTGGCCGCAGCCGGACAGGCAGAGCAGGAGCACCAGCAGCAGGAAGGGCTTGGACATGTCGGGGTTTTCCGGGGTGTGTGAAACAGGGGGCAGTATACGGCAAAGGCGATGTCTGGTTGAACCGGAGCAGGTCGTGCCTGGATACACATGGATGCCGGCATTCGCCGGCATGGCGTCGGTTGGGAAGGATGTAGGTACTCCCGGGTTGCTTTCGCCACCGCTTACCGGTGTACTGCGGGTCATGACCGACTACCTGCCCGCCATCGAGATCGATCCCCCCTCGTCGGCCACCGCCAGTGTCATCTGGCTGCACGGCCTGGGCGCCAGCGGCCATGACTTCGAGGGGCTGGTGCCGGAGCTGGGACTGGTGGAGCAAGGCGTGCGCTTCGTGTTGCCCCATGCGCCCGAACTGCCGGTGACCATCAACCAGGGCTATGTCATGCCCGCCTGGTACGATATCGTGGGCCTGGACCTGACGGCGCGCCAGGACGCGGCGGGCATGCAGCGCTCGGCGGGTCGTGTCGCGGACCT
>SWCG01001080.1_pt1 | contig 19316 bp, 14 predicted proteins | sample 4690071 | NCBI WGS metagenome assembly SWCG01 (sample SAMN10267281, study PRJNA491770) | bioreactor metagenome | isolation source: DHS bioreactor inoculated with subseafloor sediment | place: Japan: off Shimokita Peninsula | collected 2012-10 | reverse complement strand
TGCTAAACCCTGCACTGACGCTTTTGGCCACACAGCAGCGTATCGCGCAGTCGGAAATCGAGTTGGCGCGAATAGAAGCAAAGCCACAATGGCAATTTTCTGTAGGTGTGCGCCGCTATGAGGCAACGGATAACTTTGGCATGGTCGCAGGACTTTCGGTGCCATTGGGTCAAGATCGCAGCAGCGCAGGCAAGATCAGAAGTCTTGAGGCAAAACAGGCCGAATACGGCAGCGAATCCGAGGCGCTAAAGCGCCAACTGAATACGCAGCTTTATGTCCTGCTCCAGGAAATCAAGCACAGTCAACATGTGATAGAAGCTCTACAACAACGGATCATCCCAGCTTTGAACACCGCTCAGGCACAAGCCACACAGGCCTATGAGACCGGTAAGCTTGGCTATCAACAGTGGACGACCATTCTGCATAAAAAAATGAGGGCTCAACAGGATCTATTGAGTGCCTTCGAATCGATCCATTTGCAGCATGTTGAACTGCAACGCCTTACCGGCACAACACTGACATTTTAAGGACGCTGCAGCCATGAGAGATACGATTATGAACCGCTATGCCTTTCGTCTTTTACTGGTGTGCCAGCTGGTGTTAGGCGCATTGCTTCTACCGTCAATCGCCGCCGCCGTATCGGAGCAGGAGGTTCAGCAGGCCGAACCCGAAAAAGGGTCGCATGGAGGCCGGATGTTGCGTGATGGGGACTTTGCGGTTGAACTAACCATTTTCGAAACTGGTGTACCGCCGGAATTCCGCGTATGGGTTACCAACAACGGTCAACCGGTTTCACCTGCTGCGGTGGATATTCGGGTACAACTCACACGCCTGGGCAATGTGGTGGACGACATCCGGTTTAAGGCCGAAGGCGATTACCTGCGTGGCGATACAGTGATTTATGAACCGCACTCCTTTGTGGTGACCGTGACGGCAGAATACCAGGGCCAAAGTCATCGCTGGGAATACGACAACTTTGAAGGGCGCACACGTATTGCCGATCCCGTTGCCGATGCCATGGGCATTACCACAGAACCCGCTGGTGTAGCGACTTTGCATCAGACCATCCGGGTTTACGGCAAGCTGGTATTGCCCCCGGACGCTAAACGAAAGATTCAGGCTCGTTTCGACGGTGAGGTTAAACAGATACACGCCAAGCTGGGAGATCAGGTCAGCAAGGGACAGGCTCTGATCACAATCGAAAGTAACGAGAGCTTGAAAACCTACCAGATCAACGCACCGATGGATGGCATTGTCAGTCAACAGTTCGCTAGTAGCGGAGAACAGAGCGCAGGACGCGCATTACTGGAAATCACGCGCCCCGATACCCTGCTGGCTGAACTGGCTGTCTATCCGGCGGATAGGGGTAAAATCAAAACAAAGGCCCCGGTGGCCCTTTCCATTAACGGATTCGATGAACCACTGAGCGGCACAATCAGAGGATCAAGAACCGCCCTTCGTGATGATCAGGCCAGGCTGTTTCTGGCCGAGGTCGATAACGCCGACGGCTTGTTGATCGAGGGTCTGTTTGTTACTGGTGATATTGAAGTGGATACCTTTACCGTACCGCTGGCGGTCAAGCGCAGTGGATTACAAGGCTTCCGCGACTTCACGGTGGTCTATGCCAAAGTGGGTGAGGAATATGAAGTGCGGATGCTGGAGCTGGGACGTGAAGCCGGCTCCTGGGTGGAAGTGCTGGGTGGACTGGAGCCCGGCACGGAGTACGTGATCGAGAATAGCTACATCATTAAAGCCGATATTGAAAAATCCGGCGCGTCACACGATCACTAGGAGCCCATCCATGCTGGACAAGATTTTATACTTTTCAATACACCGCAGTGGTTTGGTGATTTTACTGGTGCTGGCGATGGCGGCACTGGGGGCCTGGAACTTTACCAGGCTGACAATTGATGCCGTACCCGATATTACCAATGTGCAGGTAATGATTAACACCGATGCACCGGGCTTCACGCCGCTGGAAGTGGAGCAGCGCATTTCCTATCCGCTGGAAACCTCATTGGCAGGTTTGCCAGGTTTGACGCATACCCGCTCGGTTTCCCGCTACGGCCTGTCGCAGGTGGTGGCGATTTTCAGCGATAACACTGATATCTATTTTGCCCGTCAGCTGATTAACGAGCGATTGTCAGCCGCCCGATCAGAGCTGCCAAATGGGCTGGAGCCTGAGATGGGGCCCATTGCCACCGGCCTCGGTGAAATCTTTATGTTCACGGTGGATGCCGAATCTGGCGCGACTAATGCTGACGGCGATCCCATCACGCCCATGGATTTGCGAGCGACGCACGACTGGATTATCCGCCCGCAACTCATGCGCGTACCCGGTGTGGTGGAAGTCAACCCGATCGGTGGCTATGAGCGCGAGATTCTGGTGGCCTTTGATCCGGCTCGCCTGCTGGCGTTCGGTTTGACTCAGGCCGATGTGGTGGCAGCGATCAATGCCAACAACGCCAACCAGGGCGCCGGGTTTATCGAGCGTCATGGCGCCCAGTGGCTGATCCGCATTCCCGGACAGGCTGAAGCTATCGAGGATATCGGCCAGATTCCACTGTCCACCCAGGACGGTGCAATGGTGAGAGTGGCGGATGTTGCCCAGGTCAGCGAAGGCAAGGGACTGCGCACGGGTGCAGCCACCCAGAACGGTCGTGAAGTCGTCATGAGTACCGTGTTCATGCTGATTGGTGAAAACAGCCGTACCGTAGCCAATGCAGTGGCTGAAAAACTTCAAGAAATTAGTCAGAATCTACCGCAAGGGGTGGTGGCCACGGCGGTTTATGATCGCACTAAACTGGTGGATAAAACCCTGACCACAGTCCAGACCAATCTGGCCGAAGGGGCCCTGCTGGTCATTGTCATTTTATTTCTGTTTTTGGGTAATATCCGTGCTGCTTTTTTAACTGCGCTGGTCATTCCTTTTGCCATGTTGATGACGATCACCGGCATGGTGCAAACAAGGGTCAGCGCTAACCTGATGAGCCTCGGCGCACTGGATTTCGGCCTGTTGGTCGATGGTGCCATCATCATTGTGGAAAATTGCCTGCGGCGATTGAGTCAGGCCAGCGTCAACGGGCAAGTGCTCGCCGTGCGCGAGCGTCTTGAAGTGGTGTTTCAGGCTACGCGGGAGGTGATACGACCGGCGCTGTTTGGGGTGTTTATAATCACCGCCGTATACCTGCCGATTTTTGCGCTGGAAGGGGTTGAGGGGAAAATGTTTCACCCCATGGCCATTACGGTGGTCATTGCCCTGCTCAGCGCCATGTTGCTTTCCATCACTTTTGTTCCAGCCGCCATTGCGCTGCTGTTTAAAAAGCCCGTTGAGGAAAAGGGTAATCCAATAATGCACGCTGCCACATTTGTGTATCAACCGGCACTGCACTGGGTGCTGCAACACCGAGGGTTGGTAGTGGGGTTGGCCACGCTGCTGGTGATCATCAGTGGCTTTGGTGCCAGCCAGCTGGGCAGCGAATTCGCACCCAATCTGGATGAAGGTGATATCGCCATGCACGCCCTGCGTATTCCGGGTACTTCATTGAGTCAATCCATCGCCTTACAGGAAACCCTGGAAGAGCGCATAAAAGCCTTGCCGGAGGTGGAGCGCGTATTTGCCAAAATCGGGACTGCCGATGTGGCAACGGATGCCGTGCCTCCCAGCGTGGCGGATAACTTTATTATTCTAAAACCAAGGGATCAGTGGCCCGACCCCCGCAAGCCAAAAACACAGATCGTGCAAGAACTGGACGCTCTGGTGAGCGATATTCCAGGCAACCGATACGAGTTTTTACAGCCTATTCAAATGCGCTTTAACGAGCTGTTGTCGGGTGTGCGAGCGGAGCTGGCCATCAAGGTGTTCGGTGATGACCTGGAGACGCTGGCGGTACTGGGCGATGAAATCGAAGGGGCGATCAGTGCGGTAGAGGGTATTGCGGATGTGCAAGTGGAGCAGACCTCTGGTCTGCCCATGCTGTTGATTGTGCCGAAGCTGGAGAAATTGGCCCAGTACGGCATCAGTAAAATGCAGATACAGGAGCAGCTTGCAACGGCTTTTGGCGGTCGTGTAGCTGGTAAGTTCTATCAGGGCGATCGTCGCTCCGACATCGTTGTTCGGCTCGAAGAATCATTGCGCAGTGATGTGGATGCCATGTACCGCCTGCCAATCCATCTCCCCGGCGGAATGAGTGTGCCACTACAGGAGCTGGCTCAACTGGAAAGCGCGCAAGGAATCAATCAGGTCAATCGGGAAAACGGCAAGCGCCGCGTGGTGGTAACCGCCAACGTGCGGGAGCGGGATCTTGGCAGTTTTGTCGCAGATATTAAAACCGCGATTAACGGCACTGTGGATCTGCCCGCTGGTTACTGGGTGGAGTACGGGGGCACCTACCAGAAGCTGCAATCGGCGTCACAACGCCTATCCATCGTAGTGCCCGTTACGCTGCTGATGATTATTGGGCTGCTGATCCTTGCGCTTGGCTCCTTCAAGGATGCCATGATCATCTTTACTGGTGTGCCATTGGCACTGACCGGCGGGGTTGCCGCTCTAATGCTGAGGGATATTCCTTTCTCCATCTCCGCCGCTGTGGGTTTCATTGCGCTCTCCGGCATCGCCATCCTGAACGGACTGGTGATGGTGTCGTTTATCCGGGAATTACTCAGGGAAAAACTGCCGCTGGATCAGGCGATTATTGATGGTGCGCTAACCCGCCTACGCCCGGTACTCACCACCGCACTTGTGGCATCGCTGGGCTTTATCCCCATGGCGCTAAATACAGGGATTGGTTCTGAAGTACAACGACCACTGGCAACGGTGGTGATCGGTGGCGTGATCTCATCCACGCTGCTGACGCTGTTTGTGATCCCGGCCCTGTACCGGTTATTACACCGCGAGGATCAACGAATTGGCCAGGGGTCTGCCCATGCTGATTAACAGCAATTGCGCGTACCGGTTACTGCTCCTGTTGGTGCTAACCCTGGCATCCGTCAATGCCTTCTCTCATGGCGTTGACGACAGTACCCGCAGTTTTTTACAGCAAAACACCGGTGTGCAGTTTGTACCGTTTCTGTATATTGGTGCCAAGCATATGCTGACCGGCTACGACCATCTGCTGTTTCTAGTTGGCGTTATCTTCTTTCTGTATAAAAGCCGCGATGTGTTGCTCTACGTGACCATGTTCACCATAGGCCACAGCATCACGCTGCTATGGGGTGTCCTCGGTGATATACAAGTCAATGCGTATCTGATTGACGCCATTATAGGTTTGTCTGTGGTTTACAAGGGATTTGATAACCTGGGTGGTTTTAAGCGGGTATTAGGCTGGCAACCGGATACCCGCTGGGCGGTACTGATTTTTGGCTTATTTCACGGATTTGGATTAGCCACCAAACTTCAGGAGTTTCAATTGTCAGAGCATGGGCTTCTGACGAATCTGCTGGCGTTCAATATCGGTGTAGAACTTGGGCAGTTCGCCGCTCTTGCCTTTATCCTGATTGCGATAAATTTCTGGCGACGGTTACCGTCTTTTGGGCGTTTTGCCACGCTCACCAATACCTTGTTGATGAGCGCAGGCTTAATGCTGATGGGTTACCAGCTAACAGGTTTTGCCCTACAGTAATTCGGATGAGAGATAACATGGAACACAGTGTCAATTTAACAACCCTGATTAAAGCGTCAATTGCTGCGATAGCGGTAGCAGCCATCGTATTGGTCACCTTTATTTTGCCCGCCGAATACGATCTCGATCCAACGGGTGTAGGCCAGAAGCTTGGTCTTACCCGGTTGGCTGAGGCAGCAGAAGCCGAACCAGCCGCATCCCTAGGTAAGCCTGACAACGTTGCGTCGGAACAAATCATCGAGATCATCGTGCCAGCCAATAAGGGTATCGAATATAAATTGCAAATGAACCAGTATGACAAACTTACCTATGAATGGATGACCGACGGTGGTCGGCTGTATTTCGACCTTCACGGAGAACCCGAAGGCGACACGACAGGCTATTTTGAAAGCTACGCTATTGCCACCCTGGAGAGCATGAAAGGTAGTTTTACTGCTCCCTTTACCGGTTCACATGGCTGGTACTGGAAAAACCTTGCTGATGAACCCGTCGCCATTCAACTCATTGTCAACGGACAATACCGAATTATCGGTTTAAAACCCTAAGTAACTATCTGGAGAACACCATGAAACAGCTTATACGTACCATATTTTTACTTACCTTGATTACTCCTGCCGGCGCAGTGATAGCACATAGCGACCACGGCGCCATCAGCGAGGAATCAGCCATCCAGATCGCCAGTAAAACCGTTAAACAAATGACTTTTAAGGATATGGGCTATGAGGCAGGACGGCTGGATGCTGGCTGGAAATCAGTTCCGATCGAAGATATTGAAGTGGTTGATGTCGGCGATGGATTTTATGTGGTGAGCGTAACTAACAAAGAAACACAGGAATCAGTGTATTTCAAAATAGGTGCGAACGGGAAGGTGCTGGAAGCTCGGGATACCAACAGTTTCTAGTTTCATTTCAAGGCTGAACTCTTGATGTTTAATTGTGAATAAGCCTCATCTCCGCGCAACTCACCCCTCTCTTATAAATCGGCTGGAATGTGCCAACAGTCATCTGAGGGAGGCTGTTGAGATGATCGAGGCAAGGAAGCCCTGCTTGGAGATCGCGCAAAAACTGCAGGCCGTTGAGATGATCGTGGTGAACAGCAAGCGCGCTGATCCTCGATCCAAGGATCACTGCCTCGATGCCGATCGTTCGTCTGAGGATTACGCCGAGTTGAAGATAATCGCGCGCTAGCTCTGAGGTCTCTTATGCTGGAAATACTAGCCGACCGCACCTATCGCCACCTGTTCGCCGCGCAGGTGGTGGCGCTATTGGGCACGGGTCTTGCCACGGTTGCGCTCGGGCTTCTGGCTTATGACCTGGCGGGGGATGGTGCTGCGATGGTGTTGGGCACGGTCTTCGCCATTAAGATGGTGGCCTATGTGGGCATCGCTCCAATCGCCGGTGCCTTTGCCTACCGGGTGAATCGGCGGGCGTTTTTGGTGGTGCTGGATATCGTACGAGCAGGCGTGGCGCTGTGCCTGCCATTTGTCACCGAGGTCTGGCAAGTCTATGTCCTGATCTTCCTGCTGCAGTCAGCCTCGGCAGCCTTCACGCCGACCTTCCAGGCCACGATCCCCGACGTGCTACCGGAAGAGAAGAGATATACTCGCGCGCTGTCGCTCTCGCGGTTGGCCTATGACCTCGAGAACATCATCAGCCCGACACTCGCCGCGCTGTTTCTTGCCGTGATGAGCTACAATTCGCTGTTCCTCGGCACGGTAGTGGGGTTTGCAGCATCGGCGGCGCTGGTCGTGTCGGTCCTGCTGCCCAGCCCGAAACCTTCAGAACCGCGCGGCATTTACGACCGTACCACGCGTGGCATCCGGATCTACCTCGCCACGCCACGACTGCGCGGGCTTCTGGCTCTGAACTTCGCGGCCGCATCGGCGGGCGCCATGGTGCTCGTCAATTCTGTGGTTCTGGTGCGCGGCACGTTGGGGCTGGATGAGGCCGCGCTGGCCTGGACGATGTTCGCCTTCGGAGCTGGGTCGATGCTTGCCGCGCTCGCGCTGCCGAGGATCCTCGACCGGATCCCGGATCGGCCTGTCATGGTCGGCGGGGCAACGTTCATAGTGGCCGCACTAGTTGGGCTGGTGGCGTCTGCAGCGTCTCTCGGCCTTAATTGGCCGCTCTTGCTCGGGGCATGGTTGCTGGTCGGTCTGGGATATGCGGCTGTTCTGACCCCGTCGGGACGGCTCCTGCGCCGTTCGGCACATGCAGAAGATCGCCCCGCGCTATTCGCGGCGCAGTTTGCGCTCAGCCATGCCTGTTGGCTCATCACCTATCCGCTGTCGGGCTGGCTGATGACGCAGTTCGGGGCAGTCACCGCGCTTGTTACTCTGGCGGTGCTTGCCGGTGCTGGTGTACTGACCGCGCTGCGTCTCTGGCCGAATAACGACCCTGAAGCCGTTGAGCACACCCACGACAATCTTCCGCTCAGTCACCCGCACCTAAATGGCGAACGTCGACATGCGCATCCATTCGTGTTGGACGACTACCACCCACGGTGGGCGACAAGGCTCTGAGCCGAGTACCACTGAGGAGCAGGTCTATCCGATTGCTTAGTTGCATGTTCGCGGTAGGGGCGATAGCGGCTTGGGTTAGGTGTAAATAAAACTATATTTTCTAGGAGCATGGATCGGGGCTTTGCCTGCTAAGATGATAGAGGCGCAGACCTCGCACTCACCTCAGTTCACAGGCGTACTCGCCACCGGGCCGTCATTTTCAGCATACTTGGTCTCTGACCTCAAAATAACCTTCTGAATCTCGATCCAGTCGGCGTGTATTATATGTCAGGTTCACCTGTGCCCAAATTGTGTCTAAACCCATTTGGGTATGGCAGAAAATCAACTAGTTACAATCGGCTTTGAAAATTGGCAAGCACCGCAAGTAGCAGGTTTTAAAGGTTAAATAAGAATTGGATTCAAACTTAAAATCCCTCGGTGGCGACACCGTGCCGGTTCGACCCCGGCCCCGGGCACCATCCTGATTTATTTCTCCCGCGAGACTCTCATGACCCCTTGGATCCTGCTCGATAGCACGCAAGTGCCCGGCAACGGTGGAGAACTGCGCCTGTACCGGCGAGGGGATGAGTTTTCGATCATGATCGTGGGTCATGGGGAACTCATGAACAGCCGGGTTCATGCTTCCGAGGATGCCCTGGCTGACTATACCTGCGCCCGCTTGGTGAATGGCGCGTCACCGAGACTCCTGATTGGGGGTTTGGGGATGGGTTTTACCCTGGCGGCTGCTTTGCGCCAGGTTGGGGAACAGGCACGGGTGGAAGTGGCGGAATTGGTGCCTGCCGTGGTGAAGTGGAACAGAGGGGAGCTCGGGATGAAGGCTGGCCATCCGCTCGATGATCCGCGGGTTGTCGTGCGGGAAGGAGACGTCGCACGCATGATCCGGCAGGAGCAGCAGGCCTTCGATGCCATCCTGCTGGATGTGGATAACGGTCCCGAAGGCCTTACCCATAAGAAGAACGATTGGCTTTATGGCATCGAAGGTCTGAATGCGGCGTATACGGCCTTACGACCCAGGGGCGTGCTTGCGATCTGGTCAGCTGGTCCGGATCAGGCTTTTGAACAACGTCTGCGCAAGGTCGGCTTCCATGTGGAGAGGATACGTGTACATGCCCATGGCGCAAAGGGTGGAAAACATGTGATCTGGTTCGCAAATCACGAATCCAGCAACTAGTATTTACGTGTGTGTGGTAGCCATACCATTTTGACCCTGTCAAAGGAGTCGGTATGAGCCTGGTATTGACAATAACCGGAGTGCTATTGATGTTGGCCGAATGGCCTGCAGGGCATCCTTATCAAGTGGAGTCGGAGTTCCCACAAGCATTCGCAGGCACTCCGACCCGTTCCTGGGGAATCAGCGCTGGGTTCCGGAACCCATGGCCGGGCCCTGTGGTTCAAAGGCCGAGAATTCACTGATCGGCCTGTCCGGTTTCAATTCCACGTACGATCCGGGCATGTACAGGTTGTTCGCGTGTAACGATTCCCTGGTGTCATCGATCCGTAATTTTCCATCCACGAGCTGCAACCGATTCAGAGGCACGGAAATCTCCCTTGCGCCATAACCCATTATGCCGCCATCGGTAATTACGGCATGGGCTATGTCTTTAACCTGACTCCTTACCACGGTCCGGATGGTGCCGATTTTCTCGCCGTTGCGGTCGAAGACTTCGCGTCGCCATAATTCATCCGGGGTCTTGCGGTAGATGGGGTTTTCGTTCGCGGAGCCCATCGAAGGCATGGCGTTTACAGCGCCAGGCGCCTCGTCGATCCCCCACGCGGGTAATGCCATCGATGCCATCAAGGCACCGGCCAACAACATTTTGTAGAGTCTCGGGTTCATGATGCCCTCCCGCCTGCGGCTGTGAATGAACCGGTCCTGCATCCCGTGAGCCAGGACGCCACCTCTCCACAACACTGCAATGTTCCGAGGTTCCCCAAGTTTAGCAAGGCCCCGACCGATTGCTGACCGTCAGCAACCGAAGTGCGAGGTGACCGCGGAGGGTTAGCCGCAACGCATTGAGTTTCCCTGGTAATTGGCAGGGCGCTTCAAACCATTTTCTTGTTACGGTTTTGTGGTCGTTACGCCTGCAGGCCCTGGCTCTGCAGGTAGTCTTCGTAATTCCCATTGAAGTCCAGGATCCCAGTTGGAGTGAATTCCAGGATGCGGGTGGCGAGCGAGGAGACAAATTCGCGGTCGTGGCTGACGAAGATCAGCGTGCCGGGGTAGTTTTCCAGCGCCAGGTTCAGGGATTCGATGGATTCCATGTCCAGGTGATTGGTGGGTTCATCCATCACCAGTACATTGGGTCGCTGCAGCATCAGCTTGCCGAACAGCATGCGCCCCTGTTCGCCACCGGACAGGACCTTTACCGATTTGGCGATCTCATCGGATGAAAACAGCATGCGCCCCAGGGTACCGCGGATCCACTGCTCATCGTCACTCTTTTTCGCCCACTGACTCATCCAGTCGAACAGGCTCATGTCATTCGCGAAGTCGGCGGTATGCTCCTGGGCGAAATAGCCGGGATCGGCGTTCTCGGACCATTTCACCGAACCGGTGTCCGGGGCAAGGTCGCCGATCAGGCAACGCAACAGGGTGGTCTTGCCGGCGCCGTTGGGTCCGAGTATGGCCATCCGTTCACCGACGTCGATACGCAGATCAAGATTGCTGAACAGGGCTTCGCCATCGAAGCCCTTGGCCAGGCCCTCCACATTCAGCGCCGAGCGGTAGAGTTTCTTTTCCTGTTCGAAACGGATGTAGGGGTTCTGTCGACTCGAAGGCTTGACCTCATCCAGCTTGATCTTCTCGATCTGGCGCGCACGTGACGTGGCCTGGCGCGCCTTGGAGGCATTGGCGGAGAAGCGGCTGACGAAGGCCTGCAGGTCCGCAATCTGTGCCTTTTTCTTGGCGTTGTCGGAGAGCAGACGTTCGCGCGCCTGCGTCGAAGCGGTCATGTAATCGTCGTAATTGCCTGGGTAGACACGCAGTTCGCCGAAATCCAGGTCCGCCATGTGTGTGCATACGGAATTCAGGAAGTGGCGGTCATGGGAAATGATCACCATGGTGCTGTTGCGGGCGTTGAGCAGGCCTTCCAGCCAGCGGATGGTGTTGATGTCCAGGTGGTTGGTGGGTTCGTCCAGCAGCAGGATGTCCGGGTCGGCAAACAGGGCCTGGGCCAGCAGAACGCGGAGTTTCCAGCCCGGCGCCACGGCGCTCATCGGGCCGGTGTGCTGGTCCAGGGGAATGCCGATGCCGAGCAGCAGTTCACCGGCGCGTGCTTCTGCGGTATAGCCATCGTATTCGGCGAATTCCACTTCCAGTTCGGCGACCTTCATGCCGTCATCTTCGCTCATCTCCGGCAGTGCATAGATCCGGTCGCGTTCGTGTTTCACGCGCCACAGTTCCTCATGGCCCATGATTACGGTATCCAGCACGCTGAATTCCTCGTAGGCGAACTGGTCCTGGCGCAGACGGCCCAGGCGCTGGTTGGCGTCCAGGGACACATTGCCGGAGGAGGGCGCCAACTCACCCGCGAGGATCTTCATCAGCGTGGACTTGCCGCAGCCGTTGGCACCGATCAAACCATAGCGGTTGCCATCGGCAAACTTGACGGAAATGTTTTCGAACAGGGGCTTGGCCCCGAATTGCATGGTGACATTGGCGGTGGATAGCAAGGGAAACTCCGAACAAAAGCAGTGCGCCCGGGCAGGACGCGGGTAAACGGGATCGGACGGGAGGGGATTTCACGCCGGAGCGCGTATTGTCCACGGATTTGGTCCCCGGGTACAGTCTGCGGGCGGAAAAGTCGGGGAAGATGAAAGGATAAGCCCCTGCGGGAATTATTTCCGCCCGGGCTCCGGCTCTCCCAGGGGATCTCCTTCCGCGCGCGGATCCAGTTCCAGGACCTCCGAGGAGGTGCGCGCCATCATGACGAAATCGCCCTGTTCCTCGGTGCTGATATGGGCGCCGACCTTGCGCCGGAACCAGGTGAATACCGCCAGCAGTGTCAGCAACAGGGCGAAATAGGCCATCAGGCTGCCGGCGCCCGCCCAGCCCATCAGCAGGCCCGCCAGGATGGGACCGAGGCTGGCGCCGATGCCGCTGAGCAGCAGCAGGCCGCGGCTGACTTCCATTACATGGTCCACATTGGCATGGTCATTGGCGTGGGCCACGCTCAGGGAATAGATGGAGAAGGCGCAGCCCCCGAACAGCACCGCCGCCATGAAGGAAAGGTTGGGGTGTATTTTTACCAGCAGGAACACCGCTGTGGCGGCCAGGCCCCCGGCCAGGCTGACACCGAGCATCACCATGCGCCGGTCATGGTTGTCGGACAAGTGACCGAGGGGCCATTGCAGCAGGGCACCGCCGAAGATCACACCACTCATGAACATGGCGATGCCGGCTTCCGTGAAGCCCGCCTCCAGGGCGAACACCGGACCCATGCCCCAGAAGCCGCCGCTCACCATGCCCGAGACGAGCGCGCCGGTGGAGCCCAGGGGTGAAGTGGCGTAGAGCTGGCCCAGGCCCAGGCGGGCCGCCACCACCGGTGTGGGCTGGGGCATGCGGGTCAGGGCGATGGGCACCAGGGCCAGGGAGAAGAACAGGGCACTGAGTGCGAAGGGTGCCACGTCCGTCACCCCGTAGATCAGGATGAGGAACTGCCCGGCACCCAGGGCCAGCAGGTTGATGGTCATGTACACGGCGAACAGGCCGCCGCGGGTGCGGTTGGTGGACAGGCCGCTGAGCCAGGATTCGATGACCAGGTACATGCCCAGCATGCAGATACCGGTGAGGATGCGCAGGCCGATCCATACCAGGGGGTCGATCCACAGGCCGTGCAGGATGACGGAGGCACAGCCGATGGCGGCAAAGGCGGAGAAGCTGCGGATGTGGCCGAAACTGCGCACGATGTGGGGACACAGATAGGAGCCCAGCACATAACCGAGGAAGAAACCGGCCATGACCAGGCCGATGACGGCGGTGGGGAATTGTTCGATTCCGGCACGCAAGGCCACGACCGTGCCCAGCAAGCCGGAGCCCAGCAACAGGATGGCGACGGCCGCGAGCAAGGAGTAGATGGAGGTTATGGTACGCAGCATTTCGGCGCCTTTCCGCTAGCCCTTTCATCCCTGACAGCGGCAGGGTAATGTACGGGAGAAAGTAAAATTTCCTTGTGCGGGAGTAAACTACATGACTTTGGTGTCTACTTCCCGAGCCCGGGGCACCCGCTCCCCACTACAGGAATTCCCGCCTTGCCAAGCATAATGACAAACACACCGCCCCCTGCCTACCCCCGCTGGCTGGTGATTCTGGCCGTTCTGCTCGCCCTGGCTGGCTGTGGATCATCGACACCCCCGGAGCAGGCCCGTGCGGAGCGTCCCCATCTGGTGGAAACGTCGGCAGTGGTCCAGGCCAATCTCAGCCTGGTACGCACCCGTACCGGTACCTTGCGCGCCCGTCACGAGGTGATGATCCATACCCAGGAAGAGGGACGGATCCAGGAATTTCCACACTACGAAGGGGATCGGGTGGCAAAGGGAGAGATGCTGGTGCGCCTCGATGATGCCCTCATCCAGGCCCAGTTGGCACGCGCCAGCGCCACTCGCAAACAGGCGGAACAGGATCTGCGTCGCTTGCGTGAGCTGCGCGCGCGTAATCTGGTATCCGAAGATGAGTATGCCCGCGCCCAGACGCAGCTCGAGGTCGCGAAGGCTGACGAGCAATTACTGCAAACCCGGCTCGGCTACACCACCATCGAGAGCCCTATCGATGGCGTGGTTACGACACGCCTGTCTGAATCGGGGAATGTGGTGGAGCGTATGCGTCATGTGCTCACGGTAGCCGATCTTTCCTCCCTGGTGACCGCAGTGGAGGTATCCGAACTGGTGCTGCCCCATCTGCGCCTGGGCGATACGGCCAATGTGCGCATCGATGCCCTGGGGGACGAGGTTCATCCCGGGCGCATCGTTCGCATTTTCCCGTCCCTGGATCCGGTCACCCGCCGTGGAACCGTGGAAGTGGAGCTGAACCCGGTACCGGCCGGCGCCGCGCCGGGGCAGCTGTGCAGAGTGGAGTTCACCACCCATGCCCGCGAACGTTTCGTCATACCCTTCAGTGCCCTGCGCCGTGACGATGCCAGCGAATATGTGCTGGTGCTCGATGCGGAGAATCGCGCCCGGCGCGTGGCCGTCACCAGTGGATTGAGGTTGGCGGAACAGGTGGAAATCCTTACCGGCCTGGAGGCCGGGCAGCAGGTGATCACCAAGGGCTTCCTGGGCCTGAGTCCCGGCAAGCAGGTCAAGCCGGTGAACCCGGTATCGGCAAAGGATTCCTGACATGAGCGGCAAAGGTTTGCGCACCGGCGGCCTGGCCGCCTGGTCCATTCGTCACCCGGTGGGGGTGACCATGATCGCCCTGGCCGTGATCGTGCTCGGGTTCTTCGCCCTGGCCCGCCTGGCCATCGACCTGCACCCTCATATCATCTATCCCGAGATCGTGGTGCGGGTGCTCAATCCCGGTGTACCGGCGGCGGTCATGGAAGACCAGTTCACCCGCCAGCTGGAGGAACAGCTGGCCATCACCGAGGACGCCATCAGCGTCCAGTCGCGCACCAGCGAGGGCAACAGCACCCTCAACCTGTCCTTCCCATACGGCAAGGACATCGATATCGCACTGCGCGACGCCAGCACCCGGCTGGACCGCGCCAAGCGATTCCTGCCCGAAACGCCGGATCCGCCCATGATCTACAAGCGCGATCCCTCCCAGATCCCGGTGATCGAATTCGTGGTCAGCTCCCCTCTGCGGGACGCGGTGGAACTGCGTACCTGGGTGGACGATGTGTTCAGCAAGTGGTTCATCACCCTGCCGGGGGTGGCGGCTGCCGAGGTGGGCGGCGGGCTCAACCGTGAGGTCCAGATCCTGCCGGACCAGCAGCGCCTGGCCGGCCTGGGGCTGGAGATGCAGGACCTGATCAGCGCCCTTCAGCGCGGTAATCGCGAGGCCCCGGCGGGACGGTTGCAGATGTCCCGGCAGGAGCTTTCCGGACGCATCAGCGGACGCTATACCAGTGTGCGCGATCTCGCCGAATTACCTTTGACCCTTCCCGGCGGCGAGGTGATCCACCTCCAGGAAGTGGCGGAGATCATCGACACCCACGAGGACGAGCGCCTGCGTGTGCGCCTCAACGGTATTCCGGGCATCAAGCTGTCCATCCAGAAACAACCCAACGCCAACACCGTGGCCGTGGTGGATGCGGTGCGCGATCGTCTCGTCTGGTTGGAGGAACAGGGGCTGATGCCCCCCGACATCGAACTGCGCAGTGTGGATGACCAGTCCATCTATATCCGCCATGCCCTGACCAATTCCGCCACGGCCGCCATCAGCGGCGCCATCCTGGCCATGCTGGTGGTGTATGTTTTCCTCGGCAATCTGCGTCGCACCCTCATCATTGGCAGTGCCATCCCCATCGCCATCATGGTGACCTTCGTGTTCATGGGGATAGGCGGACTGACGCTCAACATCATGACCCTGGGCGGTCTGGCACTTGGCGTGGGGCTTATCGTCGACAACACCATCGTCATGCTGGAGAACATCTATCGCCACCAGCGCATGGGCGAGGGCGACCTGGATGCCGGCACCCATGCCGCCCAGGAGGTGAACAGCGCCATCGTTGCCTCCACCAGTACCAACCTGGCCGCGGTGCTGCCCTTCCTGTTCATCGGTGGCCTGACAGGACTCCTGTTCCGGGAGCTGATCTTCACCATTTCCGCCGCCATCCTGGCCTCGCTGGTAATCGCCCTTACCCTGGTCCCGGCCCTGGCGGCCAAGGTCCATACCCTGGAATCGGGATGGCTGCGCAAGCGCGTGGACGGCGGCATGGTCTGGTTGCAGGAGCGCTATTCACATCTGCTTGGCGGTATCCTGAAGGCCCCCTACCTGGTGGTCCTGGCAGGCGTCATCATGCTGGTGCTGGCCAGCCAGAGCTTCATCGGTAAGCCGGAGATCTTTTTGCCTGACATGGATGATGGCCGGGTAAGGGTCAATATTACCAGTGATCCAGGCTCCACCATCGATCAGACGGATGAGCGCGTACGCATCATCGAGGAACTGCTGGCCGAGCAACCGGAAGTGGCCCATGTGTTTACACTGGTGGGTGGCTCCATCTTCGGTCGTTCCCAGCGCGAGGTCGCAAACCGTGCTGACATCAATGTCCAATTGGTGCCGCTTGCGGAGCGCAGCCTGAGCAGTAATGAGTGGATCGAGAAAATGAAAAAGCTCGTTGCGGAACAGCAAATGGCGGGCTTGAGGGTGAATATGCGGATGCCCGGCATTCGCGGGATTCGCACCAGCCGTGGTGACGATGATATCAGTCTGCGCATACAGGGTCCGGACCAGAAGAGACTGGAAAGCATCGCCGACGAGGTGGTGCTGCGATTACGCTCCCTGGAGGGATTGAGCAACCTGCAGCACTCTCTGGAAGAGAGCCATCACGAAATCAGTATCGATATTGACCGGGAACGGGCCAGCATGCTCAACCTGGATGTGGAAAATGTCGCCAGCGCCATGCGTATTGCGCTGGAAGGCATCGTGGTGACTGATTTCATCGAAAATGACCGCAGCTACGACGTGCGCCTGCGTCTTCCACGTGAAGTCGCTTCCGACCCCCAGCGCCTCCAGTCGGTTTTGTTGTACCCGGCCCGGCCCGATCGCCCAGCCATACACCTGGGGGACGTGGCCGGGGTGAATCTGATCGCTTCGCCGGCGGTGATCATGCGTGACAACCAGTTGCGCATCGTGGAAATCAGCGCCTCCATCGGTCCCGGGGCCACCATCAGCGAGTTGCAGGCTGGAATCGATGCAGCCCTGAAGGATCTGGAATTGCCCATGGGTTTCAGTCTCTACGATGGAGGCGCGGGCGAAACCCTGCAGGAAGGCCGCAATATGACCCGTATCCTGTTGCTGCTGGCTTTGTTCCTGGTCTTTGTGGTGATGGCCATCCAATATGAATCCCTTCGCAATCCCTTCATCATCCTGTTCAGCGTGCCCTTTGCTGTCATTGGCGTGGCGCTGGGTATCGAGTTCACGGATCTACCATTGTCCATGCCCATCTGGCTTGGCATGATCATGCTGGCGGGTATCGTGGTGAACAACGCCATCGTCTTGGTGGAGTACATCGAGATCATGCGTGAACGGGGAAAGACGGTGCGCGAGGCCATCCTGGAGGCTGCGCGCCTGCGCTTGCGTCCGATCATGATGACCACCCTGACCACGGTGGCGGGTATGACCCCCTTGGCCCTGGGTCTGGGAGAAGGGTCTGAAATGCTCAAGCCACTCGCAGTCACCATTGTATCCGGCCTGAGCTTCTCCATGCTGGTCAGTCTGGTGCTGGTGCCGGTGTTCTATCAACTGACCCATTATCACCTGATGCGTGTGCAGGCATCGAATCCGGCGGCTGATGCGTCACCGAGTACTTGAACGGAGAAAGAAGAATGAGGATATGGGCATGAAACTACATTGCTACGGCGCCGCCGGCGAGGTGACCGGTTCCTGTCATCTGCTCCAGATAGGCTCAAAGCGCGTGCTGCTCGATTGCGGCCTGTTGCAGGGCGGAGACGAGAGCGAACAGCGAAACCGGGAACCCTTCCCCTTCAACGTGCAGGCCCTGGATGCCGTCATCCTCAGCCATGCCCATATCGACCACTCGGGCCGTTTACCCTTGTTGTACAAGGAAGGCTACCGGGGCCCTATCTATACCCATCGTGCCTGCCGTGACCTGTGCCGCATCATGCTCAAGGATTCCGCCTTCATCAGTGAGAAGGATGCCGAGTGGGAAAACCGCAAGCGCCAGCGCAAGGGGTTGAGTCGGGTGGAGCCGCTCTACACGGTGCAGGATGCCCAACGGGTGATGCACCAATTCAAGGTGCTGGATTACAGCAAGCGCACCCGGATCCTGCCGGGGGTGGAAGTGGAACTGGCCGATGCCGGCCATATCCTGGGCTCCTCCATCGTGCAGCTCTGGTTGCATGAGGAGGAGTCGGAACGCAAATTGGTGTTCAGCGGGGATCTCGGTTACCACGAGGATCCCATCCTGGCCGATCCGACCCGCATCCACGATGCAGATCTGGTGATGCTGGAGAGCACCTACGGTAACCGCTGTCACCGGCCGTTGCAGGAAACCTACGCGGAACTCAACCAGGTCATGACCGATGCCATGTCCGAGGGCGGGAATATCCTCATGCCGGCCTTTGCCGTGGGACGCACCCAGGAGATCCTGTACCTGTTCGGGAAACATTTCGAGGAGTGGGGATTGGGCAACTGGCAGGTGTTCCTCGACAGCCCCATGGCCATCGAGGCCACCGAGGTCTATCTGCGCCACAGCAACCTGTTCAACGAGGAGGCCTATGACCTCTGGAAGAAGAACAAGAAACAGCCCCTGTTACCCAACCTGCATTTCAGTCGCACCCCCCAGCAGTCCATGAAGCTGAACCATATCCAGTCAGGCGCGATCATCATCGCCGGCAGTGGCATGTGCAACGGGGGCCGGATCCGTCACCACTTCAAGCACAACATCTGGCGCCGTGACTGTCATGTGATCATTGCCGGCTTCCAGGCCCGCGGTACCCTGGGTCGATCATTGGTGGATGGGGCGGAATCCATCAGCCTGTGGGGCGAGAAGATCAAGGTGGCCGCGAAGATTCACACCATCGGTGGTTTGTCCGCCCACGCCGACCAGGCGGGCCTGTTGCGCTGGTACCAGGGTTTCAACAATCGCCCGCCTGTCTTGCTGGTGCATGGTGAACCCGAGGCCAGCGAGGTCCTGCAGAAGGAATTGCGCGAACGCCATGATGCGCGCGTGCATATCGCCAAACAAGGCGAGGGGCTGGACCTGCTGGATCTGCGTTTCTGAGCGTTACGCGTAGGCCAGTGATTGCGGGCCTCTTTCCCGCTAGAAACGTACCGAGAGGCCGGCGTTGATTTCCGCTTGTGTCAGGCCGCTGCTGTCCACCCGGGCGATACAACCGCCATTGCCGCAGAAGACAGCGGCGTTGGTGTTGAGCAGGCTGTAATAGCCGCGGGCCTCGAGGCGCACGCCGATGTTATCCGTCAGGCGGAAACGATAACCGCCGGTAAGCGAGAGCAGGGCGCGGGTTTCGGAATCGTAGCGTGAATCCTGGGG
>SWCG01001398.1_pt1 | contig 19463 bp, 21 predicted proteins | sample 4690071 | NCBI WGS metagenome assembly SWCG01 (sample SAMN10267281, study PRJNA491770) | bioreactor metagenome | isolation source: DHS bioreactor inoculated with subseafloor sediment | place: Japan: off Shimokita Peninsula | collected 2012-10 | reverse complement strand
ACAGGACTGAATCAATGATATTGAATCTAACCGTGGACGACCAAACCATCCGGGTCAGCGTGCCCGAGGAACTCATCCAGGAAGCGGAAGAACTCTACAGCAGAATGGACGCAGACATGGACAAAGGCTGGCAGATGAGCCGCACCTGGGTGGAAAATCTCGACACCTACCAGCGTTGCCAGGTGGCTGCGGACAAGGTGCTCGGCGCACTGCACAAGGACAACCGTAATCTCATGATGCTCTGGTCCGGTTACATCCTGTCGCGCATGCCCGGCGTGGGAGAAGTGGTGGTGGACACCAAGGGCGATATCACCGAAACGGTGATCCTGGGCGAGGCGCCCTAGCGTTCATGGCCGACCTGTTCCGTGTCACCGCGCCTCTCGTGGTCCGTTTTCCCGACGGGGAGAAACGCATCATGGTGGAGCGATTTCCCCTCGCCAACGGTGTGCTCTACCTGGAACCCTTCTGGACGCAACAGGATCCCGAAACCGCATTCCAGCGCGTGGAAGGCCCCTTAAAGGGCGATGGACCCTGGAAGGTGGGGGATGCGGTCATTACTGTGCTCGGCTGCCAGGGCACGGACCCCGTAATGGCCGAGCTGCATGCCCGCTGGCAGACCCATATGCAGGAACCCGGCTTTGAACTCCCGCCGCGGGAGATCGTCGAGGCCCTGGCGCGGGAGCGTGGCGCGCTGGTGTAGGTCTATCCCCTGCAGGTGAGACTTCAGTCCGACTCGCCCTGTCAGGGCCGCCGCGCCAGCAGGATCGCCCTCCGTGGCGCGGGATCGCCTTCCACTGTTTTCGCCGGGTCGTCCGGGTCCAGGCACTGGGCCAGGGACTCGAAGCGCATCCAGTCGGTGCTTCGCTGCTCTTCCGTGGTGGTGCGCGTCACATCCACGCAGCGCACCTCCAGGAATCCGGCCCGTTCCAGCCAGTGTTGCAGTTCCGGCACCGAGGGAATGAACCAGACGTTGCGCATGCGCGCGTAGCGATCCCGCGGTACCAGCACCCGGCCGGCTTCAGCTTCGATCACCAGGGTCTCCAATACCAGCTCACCTCCGGGCCGTAACGCCTCGCGCAGTTCCTGCAGGTGGTCGAAAGGCGAGCGGCGGTGATAGAGCACGCCCATGGAAAATACCGTATCGAAGAGCGCCATCCTGGTCGGCAGCTCCTCCAGCGCAAGGGGCAGCAGGCCCGTCTGCGGATCCTTGAGGTAATGCTGCAGGGCCGCGAACTGGTGAACAAAGAGCAGGGTAGGGTCGATGCCCAGGGCCAGGCGCGCACCCGCGCCCCGCATGCGCCACAGGTGATAGCCGTTGCCACAGCCCACATCCAGCACCAGGCGATCCTGCAAGGGCTGGATGTGTTCGCGCAGGCGTCGCCACTTCCAGTCGGAACGCCATTCGGTGTCGATGTGCAGGCCGAACAGGCAGAAGGGCCCCTTGCGCCAGGGATGGAGCTGCCGCAGGGCCTGTTCCAGGGCTTGCCGCTGCGCCGCGTCCAGATCCTCGGCGCGGCCGATGCCGATGCAATCCTGGTCCAGGTCCAGGTGATCGGGATGCACCATGGGCAGCGCTCGCAGCGCCGCCTGCCAGCGCGGCAGGTCGCCATGCCCCTCCGGCCGTAATCGTGCCGCGGTAAGGTCACGCAGTTGCTCACGCCAGGGGTCCAGGGCGGCATCGTCCAGGGCCCCGTGGTCGAACCATGCGTCTGTCATTTGAAGGCGACGAAGGAGGCGAAGTTGAAGCAGCGGAACCAGCACTCGGTGCGCTGAAAGCCCGCCCAGCGCAGTCGCTCCTCGTGCTGCTCGCGGGTGTCGGGGATGAGTACGTTTTCCAGCGCCGTGCGTTTCTGACTGATCTCCAGTTCCGAGTAACCGTTGGCGCGTTTGAAGGCGAGATGCATGGCGGTATTGAAGTCCTGCTCCTGCTCATTGGCGAACATGAGCTTCTCGGACAAGACCAGGATCCCGCCCGGACGCAGGCCGGCGTGGATGCGCTGCAGCATGGGGAGGCGTTCGGCGGGTTCGAGGAACTGCAGGGTGAAGTTCAGCACCACCACCGAGGCATCCTCGATGTCCACCTCGCGCACATCCGCGCAGCGCAGCTCCACCGGCACGGTGCCGGGCGCCTGTTCCAGGTTGGCGCGCGCCTGTTCCAGCATCGCCGGGGCGTTATCCACGGCGATGATACTGCAATCCGCGTGGGGGATGCGCCGACGCATGGACAGGCTGGCAGCGCCCAGGGAACAGCCCAGGTCATAGCAGCGGCTGCCGGGTTGCGCGTAGCGCTCCGCCAGCAGTCCGGTCAGTGCGATGATCTCGCCGTAGCCGGGAACCGAGCGGCGGATCATGTCGGGAAATACCGACGCCACACTGGCGTCGAAGGCGAAATCGACGATGTGGTCGCGGGGGGTGGCGAAAAGGGTATCGGGGGTTTTCATGGTGGTTATGATAAGCCAGCGTAGCTGGTGGATTCTATTGGATTCGGAGCTGCAAAACGCGGAGAACGCAGAGTACACGGAGATTTCGTAATCAAAAACTCTGTGTCCTCCGTTTCTCTGCGTTCTCCGCGTTCAGCAGCGCCAGACTTCAAAATCCCTCCTCGCTGCACGGCCCCGGATCACTCATAAATCCTTGACCATGCGCACATGGGCAATGCGTCCGAACAGGGTATGGGCCTCGCCCAGGGTGCGGTACCCCTGCTTGGCGTAGAAGCGCTCGGCCGGCTTGCGCGCATCGAGCACCATGCGGCGGGCGCCGGCGGCGCGGGCCTGTTCCTCGAGAGTCACCAGGATGCGCCGGCCGATGCCCTGGCCGCGGCAGTCCTCGTCCACGGCCATGAAACGGATCTGGGCTTCTTCAGGGGTGTTGAAGTGCAGGCGGCCCACGCCGATCACATTGCCATCGGCGGCGGTTACCATCAGGTGTACGGCCTGTTCCTCCCGTTCATCGCGTTCACTCCCGGGCGGCTGGCCCCAGGGGCCGCGCAACAGGCGGTGGCGGAAGGCATAGTAACGCGTGAATTCCTCGACCGTGGCGGGTGCGCGGATGTCCATGTCATCCGCTTCAGGCGAACACCACCCAGGTGGTGGCGATGTATTTCACGCCCTGGTGAAGGGTCACGCCGCGGTGCTCGTGGGTCCAGAAGGGCGGGAACAACAGCAGCTTGCCCTGTTCCGGCTTGATCCTCACATCCTGGAACAGGAACTCGGTCTCACCGCCGGGACCGGGCACGTCGTTGAGATACCAGACCGCCACCAGCTGTCGCTCGGAAAAGTCGTGGCTGCCACCGTCGATGTGCCAGTGGTAGTGCTCACCGGGCAGGGTACGCTGGATGGCGTACCCGTTATCCTTGAAGGGGCCCTTGAAGTAGGGAAAGGTCTCGCGGAATTCCTTCAGCGCCAGGCCCAGGGAACGGAACAGGTTGTTGTCCACGTCCTTCCAGTGTTCCTTGCCGCTCACCACCAGGTCGGTGGATTTCTTGATGCTGCGGTCCTCGACCGCGACCTGGCCGATGCGCCCCAGGTATTGTTCCTCGCTGGCCGCCTCGAAGCGCTCGATCATGTTGTCGCACAGGAAGCCGGGCAGGGCATCGCGCTTTTCGAAAATGAAGCTGTGCGGCTTGATCTCGCGGATGGAGGCGAGTGGCGGGCCCTCGGGATTGGGTCGGGACATGCGGATACCAGTGCGGGATTAGTGTGACGGCGCAGTTCTTTTGCCATCGCTGTCTCAAGCCGAGTCACATGCCTGGCAGCAGGTGTCGGCCGCAGGGATGCGGCCGTCAAGCCTACAGGGATGTATTTACGGCGTCCTGCTGCCAGGCATGTGACTCGGCTGCTGGCAACGCCTCCGATTCTCTTACAGATGATGACGGTCGATCAAGGCTTCCATGTGCGGCGCGGCCCGCGGGCCGTGGTGCCGGTGCAGCTCCAGCAGGCCCTCGGCGAGGGTCAGCCAGTGAGCGCGGGCGGTACTGGTGAGCTTTTCGAGGGCGCCGAGCTGCCCCGTGTCGCGCCAGTGTTCATAGGCCGCGCGCAGGCTGGGGAAGATCTCGTGGCGCATGCCGTTGAGGTTGGCCATGTAGAAGTGCAGGGAACCGGCCTGGCGGCGTTCCAGCAGGGCGGGCAGGGTGGACAGGGCATCGGCCAGGTGATCGCGCACGGCGCGTGCCATGATCTCCGGGCGGGAACGGTCCAGGCTGGACAGCATGTCCTGCCACTGACTGCCGAGCTGGCGCCCGGCCATGACCTCGCCCAGTTCGTGCAGCACCACCACGTCTACCTCGTTGTCGGTCATCTGGTCGAGGGCCTGTTCCAGGTCGTGATCGAAATCATAGCTGGCAATGGCCCGGCCCATGGGGTTGTCGTTCTTGTGCCAGCGCCATTCCTCGAGCTTTTCCCACAGCATGCGGCGGAAGGATTCACGTCGTACATAGATGGTCGTGCCCTGGCTCATGGCCGGTGGGGCGGTCAGGTCGCGGGCATGCTCGCGACCGGAAATCAGGATGCGGTAGCCATCCTGCGTCTCGACCCGCTCCAGGTCTGCCAGGAAGAAATGGGGGCGGCTGTTGTGGCCCAGGCCACCGCTGTAGACCAGTCCCTGGTCGAGCAGGAATTCGTTTACACGGTCGGATTCGAAGGGGGGCAGGTGTGCCTCGCCGATGACCAGGTCCTGGTACGGACGTTGTTCGAGGCCTTCCCAGAGAGCCTCGCGCGCCATCAGCCACTCGCCGACCGCCTCGCCAGGCAGGGAGGCGCCATAGGGATAACCCTGCTCCCAGCGAAAATACTCGCGCATCTTGAGCAGGTAGATGCACATGGTGTAATCGCTGGCGTGGCGCGCATCGGCGATATGACAGTTGGTCTGCACCGTCTCACGCAAGGACTGGAAGGCTGTCTCCATGGGTGATCACCACTGGCTGTAAAACAACAGTTGGAAGCCGGTCAATACCTGAGTAGAATACTCGGTTATGTATGCTAGCACGAGCCGGGGCAGCCCCGCCAGCCGTCCCGCCCGTGCCAGAAACCCTGTACCATCGGGCGTCCTCCGTCCCGCTGAATCCGTAGGAGAGTGAACAAGGTGGCCATTCGCGTAAAAAGCCGTTGGGCGAACAAAGACCGTAAACACAGTGCCGCGGAGGCGGCCAGCGCCCTGGCCTTCATTGCCTGGCGTATCGCCGGCAACATGGTCCTGAACCTGGAAAACGAAGGTTTTCAGACCGAGACCAATGTGCAGCGCCTGCGCGTCATGTCCGAGGCCCTTTCCTTCCTGGTGCACATCACCGACCGCCAGGTGGCCGACACCATGACGCCGGAACAGCGCCAGGTCTTCATCACCGCCTATGCCCTCAAACTGGCGGACTACATGCAGGAAAATATGGACGACCTGGCGGGTGCCGACAAGGATTACCGCAAGGTTTTTATTGATGTACTCAACGAACGCATGGCCGATTACGCGGACTTCAGTTTCAGCGAGGGCGAGCCGGGCTACGGCTTCAAACGCTACCTGGGGGAGAAGGTGACCGATGCCATGGGGCCCAAGGACCGCAAGTGGATCAGCGACCAGGTCATGGAGATCGAGGTGCCGGAGATGCTCAAGTCCCTGCGCAAGGGGCTCGGCGACCTGGCCGACCCGGAGAAGATCGACTGGGAGGGTTAAACGGAAAAAGCATCTTCACCGCAAAGGCGCAAAGGACGCAGAGAAAAATCAAAAAATAATCATGAATTTCTCGGCGTGCTTTGCGCCTTTGCGGTGAAAACGAATTTCGCATAAAAAAAGCGGGCACAAGGCCCGCTTTTTCATGACGCGATTGCGAAGGACTTACTTCTTCACCCAGGCGCTGAAATCGCCCAGTTCGCGATCCTTGCCCATTTCGTAACCGGCCTCGTAGGCCTCGGTCAGGCGCTGTTCCTCGCGCGGGGGATTCAAGACATAGGCGCTCTGCCAGCCTTCGATGAAATCCGGGTCCACGCCGGCCTGCTCCATCTTGGTGGTCGCGTCATAGTATTGCTGGTTCATAGTGCTCTCCTTCGTAGGATGATTCGCTGTAAACCGTATGGCACGCAAGGCGCGTACCAATGGATTCCTGGTGGATCGCCCGCACGGCGGACCGATCCGAATTCCACCGTCCCGGGACGGTAACCCCGGGTCCGGCGCGGGACACGGGGGCATTCGACCGGCGGCAGTATACAAGTCCCCGCCGGGGGCCTGTATATCCCCATGGAGGTGGGGGGGATGGCCGGGGCGAAAACCACGGATTATGCCAGTATTTCCCCCAATGCTCTAGCTTTTGGGGTATAACACCCCTCCACACCGGTCCGTACCATAAGCCTGTCCGGTGGACCGGCATCGATGCCGGTGTATCGCCATCCCGGAAATACCCCGAGCTTTACGGAGGTCTACCATGCCTGATTTGCAAGATATTGATTTACAAAGTGGCCTGTCGGCCTTTGAGAGCCGCAGTTTTGCCCAGGCCTCCAAACTCCTGTCGCCCTTCGCGGAATCGGGACACCCTGAAGCCCAGCACCGTATGGCCATCATGTTCCAGAATGGCCTTGGCTGTGCCCGCCATGACGACCTGGCGCTGCGCTGGATGAAGGCCGCCGCCGAGCAGGGGCATGCCCTGGCCCAGCATGGCCTTGGGTTCATGTACCTGGAAGGCGAGTGCGTCGAGAAGAACCCCGCCGAGGCGGTGAAGTGGTTCACCAAGGCCGCCGAGCAGGGGCTGGTGGGGTCGCAGACCACCCTGGCCCTGATGTACGAGCAGGGCAACGGCGTGGAGCAGAACCAGGAAGAGGCCAACAAGTGGTATCGCCTGGCAGGCTTCGAGGACCGCTAGGACGCGGCCGCGGGGATGGAGCTTGCCACCGAAGACGCCCTGCGCCTCAATGTGTTGCTGGCCAACCAGCTGCAGGCGGTGCGCATCGATGAATCCCATATGGCCGTCAGTGCCCTGTCGGAGCGCGGCGAGGCCACCATCCGCCTCAATCCCACGGGCCGGCACGACCAGTACATCCGCAAGGTCAAGGAACTGATCTCCAGCCAGGTGCTCGGGTCACCGGGTGGTTACCCCGTCTATCTCAAACGCTGGACGCGCATGGGACAGGCCCGTGACGATAGCCTGGAACAGCTGCTGATGCTGGGCGAGCCGGAGGCGGTAGTGGCCGCCGTGCATGCCCCCGGGCTCACCCACGAACTGGCGCGTCGTGCCTGGTGGGCCCTGCCGGAAGCGGGCAACGCCCGGCGCATGCTGGAGCGCGATTGCGTGGTGGCCGGTGAGATGGGCCAGGTGCTGGCGGAGTTTCTGCTCGAATACCTGCCTTTCGAAACCGAACCCCAGGCCATGATGGAAAGCGTGCGCCTGATCCTGCGCCCTGGTCTGATCAGCGACGATGCCCGGGACAAACTCTGGGTCAAGGCGAAACACAAGAATACCTACTACGTGGGGTTCCTGCGCGCCATCCCCGACAGCTTGCCCGAGCCTGCCGCACCCCACCCGGAATATGCGCGTCGGGCCGATACCCTGGAGGCACTTTCGAAGCAGGGCAATGGCGCGGCCACCCAGTTGCAACGGGTATGGCGGGGCCCGGGCCAGGCATTCCTGCGGACCGCGGAAGGTGTATTGCGCAAACCCAATAACCAGGATGTGGTGTTGGGGCTGTTGCAGGCCTTGCAGCAGTATTTCGCCCCGGTTCATCCTCGTCTGCCCAATCATGATCATATGCCGGTGATCATCGACCAGGTGGAACGACTGTGCGCCGATGAAGCGATCGATGGCTGCGCTTGCCGCGACGATGTGCGTGCTCTGCTGGCGGCCCATCCGGACCTGCAGGCGCCGGTGCAGGCCATGCTGGTACTGGCCTGCCTCAGTGACCGGGTCGTAACCCCCGTGTTCGCCCATACCGATGCCATCGGCACGGTGATGCGCCGCAAGCTGGAACCAGTGACCCAGCCCATCCTGGAACAGTTTGCGCGCCTGCTCGGAACGGCCGGCTGATGCCGCAACTGCGGGCAACGCGGGTGTCCCTGACCCTGGTGGTGGGGATTCCGCCCGCGGTGTTCGAACGTCACCTGCCGTCTTCGCCACAGCTGGTGGGGCGTCTGCTGGCAGAAGAGGTAGGGCGTTACGAACAGGAACATGAACTGGGCTATTATCCCGCCCTGGATTTCTTCCAGGAACAGGGACAGGTGGATCCGGAGCTGCTCAACGCGGCGGAGAGTATCGCCTGGCTGGGCAGCAGCCTGGTGCGTGAAGAGGTGCGGCTGCGCTTGCGAGGTGTGTTCGCAAACGTCAAGATCCAGTCCATTCAGTGCCAGGCCTTCGTCATGCCCACGGTTCGCCCTCACGGTCCTGCTGCATTGGAGCGTCTGGCGGAGCATTTCACGCCCGATCGTATCAAGCTGGAACTGCAGGTGACCTTGTTCCGCAAACAAGACGCAGCCGAGGGCATGGAGCAGATGGCCCGTAACATGGCTCACCATTGGCTGAAGGATTCATTCGATTTTCTGGAGATTACCAGCGCAACCCTGGTGTGATGATGCCGAAGATATTGATGTACTGTACCGCGAGCTGCCCTTACTGCATACGCGCCGAGCAATTTCTGCGCCGCAAGGGGGTTACCCACATCGACAAGATCCGTGTCGACGATGATCCCACCAAGTGGGACGAGTTGATGGACCTTACCCACCGTGACACGGTGCCGCAGATCTTCATCGGCGAGCGTCATGTGGGTGGCTACGACGACCTGGTGGACCTGGATTTCGAAGGTGGCCTGGATCCCTTGCTGTCCTCATAGGAGTGGAATGTGAAGTTCTTCCCCGTATTTCTTGATCTGCGCGCGCGCGACTGCCTGGTGGTGGGCGGCGGTCCCGTGGCGGCCCGCAAGGCGGCCATGCTGCTGGAGGCAGGTGCCCGTGTGACCCTGGTCACCCCCGTGCTGGCCCCGTCCCTGGAACGGCGAGTGGCAGCCGGTGAATTGCACCACGAGGCGCGCGTCTTCGCCGATGCCGATGTGGAGGGCAAGGCACTGGTGATCGCCGGCACGGATGACGATGGCGTGAACCGGCACATCGCGGAACTGGCCCGGGACCGCAACATCCCCGTCAACGTGGTGGACCAGCCCGAGCTGGGCAGTTTCATCGTGCCCTCGGTGATCAACCGCGAACCCATCCAGGTGGCCGTGTCCACCGGTGGTGCCTCACCGGTGCTGGCGCGCCTGTTGCGCGCCCGCCTGGAAACCTATATCCCCTCCGCCTATGGGCGTCTGGCCCGCATGGTGGATGGCTTTCGCAGCCGGGTGCAGGAACGTTTCGCCACCACCGACGAGCGGCGCCATTTCTGGGAACATATCCTCGAGGGACCCATTGCCGAATTGCTGTTCGCCGGGCGCGACGGTGATGCGGAGAAGGCCCTGGAACAGGCGGTCGCCGGCGCCGAGCTGCCCCGATTCCATGGCGAGGTGTACCTGGTGGGCGCTGGTCCCGGCGACCCGGACCTGCTCACCTTCCGTGCCCTGCGCCTGCTGCAGCAGGCCGATGTCATTGTCTACGATCGGCTGGTGGCGCCGCCCATTCTCGACCTGGCGCGCCGGGATGCCGAGCGCATCTACGTGGGCAAGGAACGCGACAAGCACACCCTGACCCAGGAAGGCATCAACCAGCTGCTGGTGCGCCTGGCCAAGGAAGGCAAGCGGGTGGTGCGACTCAAGGGAGGCGATCCCTTCATCTTCGGCCGTGGCGGTGAGGAGATCGAGGAGCTGATGGAAGAGGGCATTCCCTTCCAGGTGGTGCCCGGCATCACCGCGGCCTCGGGTTGCTCCAGCTATGCCGGCATCCCGCTTACCCACCGCGATTACGCCCAGTCCTGTGTGTTCGTTACCGGCAATCTCAAGGATGGCAGCGTCAATCTCAACTGGAAGGCGCTGGCCCACCCGAACCAGACGGTGGTGTTCTACATGGGCCTGCACGGGGTGCCCATCCTGTCGAGGGAACTGGTCGCCCACGGTCTGCCCGCGGACACCCCGGTGGCCCTGGTGCAGCAGGGCACCACCCAGCACCAGCGGGTGATCATCAGCACCCTGGAAAGCCTGCCGGAGGATGTGCAAAAGAGTGAACTCAAGCCACCGACTCTGATCATCGTCGGTGAGGTGGTGCGCTTGCACGAAAAACTCGACTGGTTCCGCCCCACGGAGAGTGGCGCCGCCTGGAGCGAGAAATAATCATGGACCCGGATTTCTGGCATGCCCGCTGGCGCAATCGTGAAATCGGCTTTCACCAGGAGGAGATCAATCTTCACCTGCAGAACTTCTGGGCGCAAACCGGTGCGGTGGCCGGCAGTACCGTGTTCGTCCCCCTGTGTGGCAAGAGTCGTGATCTGCTCTGGCTGCGCGAGCAGGGCCATCCCGTGCTGGGAGTGGAAATCAGTCCCATCGCCGTGGAGGCTTTTTTCCAGGAGAACGGGCTGGCCGCGGTCCAGACGAACCAGGGGCCCTTCACCCGCTGGGAATACGAGGGCCTGGTGATCCTGTGCGGTGATTACTTCGACCTGCAACCCGCGGATCTGACTGCGGTCGGTGCCACCTATGATCGAGCCTCCTTGATCGCACTGCCGCCCGCCATGCGTCAGCGCTATGCCGAACAGTCCATTGGCCTGTTGCCCGCGGCCACGCCCACCTTGTTGGTCACGTTGGAATACCCCCAGCAGGAAATGGATGGCCCGCCCTTCTCCGTGAGCGAGACGGAAGTGCGTACCCTCTTCGCGGGGCGGCGCCAGGTAACACGCCTGTTCCAGCAATCCATCCTTGCGGAAAATCCCCGTTTCCAGGCCCGCGGTCTCAGCCGTCTGGAAGAAAAGGCCTACCGGATCCAGTGATCCGCAGGTTGCCGGGGTTGCCAAGTAACCATTTGAATCTAAATTGCTTCTGATGTCGGTCGCTATAGAGACCAGGTGCGGGCCGGAAGCCCACCTGCTGGCGGCTTCCGGTGACGCGATTTAACACTGAATCAAATGGTTATAAGGATATCCCGGCATGAATCGGAGCATTGACCAGCGCCACTTTCCCTTTGTCCCCGCGTGGGCCCGTCTCAGCTGGCAGCTGCCGATCCTGCTGGCAGCACTGCTTGGCCTGCACAGTGCCGGGCTGTGGGCGCAACCCGCCGACGCCAAGAACGGCATCGATGCCGTGTTGCTCATGGACAGCTCCGGCAGCATGCGTTGGACCGACCCCAAGAAGCTGCGTGTCCCGGCGGCGCGTCTGTTCATGTCCCTGCTGGGCCCCGAGGACCGGGTCGGGCTGGTCAGTTTCAGTGATGCCGGCTACCCGGTGCAATTCCTAACCCCGCTGGAAGGCGAGGCGGAAGAAAAGGCCCTAGCCTCCACGGACCGGATTTCCTCGCGAGGGGTATTCACCAATCTGCACGCCGCCCTGCTCAAGGGCCAGGAGATGTTGCAGCGGCGGGGGGACCCACAACGGGAACAGATCCTGATCCTGATGACCGACGGACTCATGGACGTGGGGGATGATCTCGAGGACGAGCGTCTCGGCGGTCTGGTCGTTGGAGAGACCCTCGATCAGTTGAAAGCCGATGGCATCAAGGTCTATACCATCGCCTTCACGGAAGGCTCCGACCAGGTAATGCTGCAACGGCTGGCCGATGGCACGGGTGGTCTGTATCGCCTCGCCAGGACCGACCGTGATTTGCACGAGGTATTCAGCGCCATCTTCGAAAGCGCCAAGGCGCCGGACATGCTGCCCATGGAGGGTGGCGAGTTCATGGTGGACAGTTCCATCAAGGAAGTCACCATCGTCGCCTCCAAGGAGCGCGCCGATGTGAGCATCTTTCTCGAGACGCCTTCAGGCAAGCAGGTTTCCGCCGAGGATGCCGGCGATGAACTGAAATGGTTCATCTCCGAGCACTTTGACATGATTACCGTACGCAAGCCGGAACAGGGACGCTGGAAGTTGCTGTTCAGTGCCGGTAACAACCGTGCCTATATCGTCACCAATCTGTCCATGGGCACCAACCTGCAGGGTGGAGAAGTTCCTGCCGGCAGCCAGACGGCCATCGAAAGCTGGCTGGAGCGGGATGGTGAAGGGGTGACCGCGGAAGCCATGCTGAGCAATACCGAATTCCTGATCGAGATCACCGAACCCGATGGTGTGGTGTCCGATATTTTTCCCATGCTGGACCTGGGAGAAGTGGGTGATCGCGAGGCCGGTGATGGCGTTCATACCAACCTGCTCACCTTCCGCAAACCAGGTGATCACAACCTGCGGGTGATTGCCCGCAGTCCCACCTTCGAGCGCAGCCGTTCCGCTTATTTCAAGGTGCAGGCACCCGCGGAGACCCTTCCCGAACCGGAACCGGTAACGGAGCCTGAACCGGAACCGGAACCCGTCCCTGAACCGGAGGCGGAGCAACCGGCTCCCCAGCTGGAGGAAGAGGTGCTGGTCGAGGAACCGCAGGAAGAGGGCAGCAGCCTGGTCATGATCCTGGGTGTGTTCTTCGGTGTGAACCTCCTGCTGGTCCTGGTGGGTGGCGGTGTCTGGTGGTTCCTGGCGCGGCGCAAGAAGAAGGCAGCCGCGGCCGCCATCCAGGGAGAGGACGGGGATGAGGACGAAGACGAGGACCGGAAATAGCATGTCTGTCCGGCACATCCAGTCTCAATGCGGGAGCACATGGCCATGATCGAACTCGGCCTGTTGCCGCTGCTGTTGTGGATGGAACTCCTGTTGGTGCTGCTGATTGTGGCGGTGGTGCTGACCTTGCGCAATCGCGCCCTGTCCAGGAAGTTGCATGATCTGCAGGGCCATGAGCCCGGAGTAATCGAGGCGGGTGGCGTGTCCTACGCGGCCTATCTGCGCGATGAACTCCTCAAGGCCCGGGCCCTCCTGGAACAGCATGTCGCTGCGGACGACGCGCCCGACTGGCTGCTTGCGCGTCGACGTTTCCTGGAACTGGAACTCGATACCCAGACCATGGGCGGAGATCCCATGGCCCTCCAGGAAAAACTGGAGAGCGGCTTCCAGGCGCTGCTCGAAGAGTGTCGGCCGCTTCCCGAGAACAGCGTCGAGGACAAGGCCGAGGACGTGCAACTGGCGGAGGAAACGCAACCGGAAGCCGAGGAGGCGGATGTCCAGGAGTCGGCCAATAGCCGGGTTTCCGATGATGACCTGCACAAGAAGGAAGTGATGCGCCTGCGCGATCTGATCGGCCATCAGCAGGATGCGATGCGCAACCTGCGGACCGAGCTGGAGTCGCGCTCGGGCGAAATCGACGAGCTGGAAAGCATCGTGGCGCAATTGGATGCCTTCGAGGCACAGATGACGGAACTGGTGCGTTGTATCGAGGTGCTGGAGCAGGAGAACGAGCGCCTGAAGCAGGAGAACGAGCGCCTGAAGCAGGCACGGGAAGAGGGTGTGGTTACCGGTCCCGGCACCAACCCTGAAGAATTGAACCGTCTCAAGGAGATGGTGAACGACCAGCACTCCACCATTGGCAACCTGCAGATCATGCTGGAGCAGTTACGCCCTGAGGCCGGCAAGGCTCATGACTTGGAAGACATGCTCAACGACGTGGTCAAATCCAACAAGGAATTGAACACCTGCATCATGGTGCTCGAGGATGAGAACCAGAGTCTGCGCGACCAGCTCAACAGCATCGAAAAGCAGGACGACACACCCGAGGGAAAGGATGGCGCGGATATCGCCGTTTTCCAGCAGCGTATCCAGGAACTGGAATCCCTGCTGGAATTCAAGGATGCCACTCTGGAACAGCTGGAACAGGACATCGACCGTCTGCGCAAGGAGGCCAATAGCGGCGATGACAGTGGCGGCGATGACGAGACGCTGGAGATCAAGGTGCAGGAACTGGAGGCCTTGCTGGAATTCAAGGAAGCCGCCATCGAGGAACTGGAAAAACAATACGCCGAGCTGGAAGCCAAGTACCTGGAGCTGAGCGATCCCGAAGTACCGTCAAACTGAGGTCGGGTCTCCGCCCGGCTTCAATAGAAATTCCCTGCCCCCACCATACGCTGCCGCCAGTAGGGATTGTCCAGACTGGCCATGGACACCTGCTTACCCGACGAAGGTGCATGCACGAAGCGGCCATTGCCGACGTAGATGCCCACATGGTCCACCTTGCGGCCCGAGAGCCGAAAGAACACCAGATCGCCGGGTTGCAGCTGGCGTCCCGGCACGGGCCGGGAGTGGGTGCGCTGGTCGCGGGCCGTGCGCGGCAGTTCGATGCCGGCCTGGAGATGGCTGTAGTAGACCAGTCCACTGCAATCGAAACCCGCAGGGCTGGTGCCGCCATAGCGATAGGGCGTGCCCAGCATGTTGAGGGCCTCGTCGAGGACATAGCGGCGTGGTCCGGATGCCGGCACCCGCTCCCGTGGCGCGGGTGCGGTGGAACCGGGTGGCTGGGTGGTGGGTACCGTGGCGGGTTGGTGCGCGCAGCCGCCCAGCAGCATGCCGAGCCAGAGCAGGTGGGCAAGGGCATGACCAGTGGTGGTGGAGCGGAGCCTCATGGCGTCGTCCTCGGACGGGAGGGATATCGGGTAATCGGCCATGGCCAGGGGATCCTTGAAAACCGGTGGCAATGGAGGCTGTCAGTCCCGGCAGACTCTGGTAGAGTATGTGAGCGGGCGAACCAATGCAATTTCAATGCATTGCCACCAAAACCTGCTGTATATCCTTTCTTCCATCCAGGTTCCGCCAGGGGCGGCCGGACAACCCCATGGCACGCAAACCCAAGAAATCCAGTACAAAAAAATCCTCTCCCCGGAAGCCGCGTCGCCGCAAGAGCGGCTTCGCCTTTCCCTGGTGGCGGTTGGCACTGGTCCTGGTGTTCCTGGGCCTGGTCTACGTGGCCTGGCTGGATTTCCAGGTCTATCGCCAGTTCGAGGGCAAGCGCTGGGCGCTACCGGCCAAGGTCTATGCACGCCCGCTGGAACTCCATGCCGGGGCGGAGTTGGGGCCGGATGCCTTCGCCCGGGAGCTGAGCCTGCTTGGCTATCACCTGGTACCCAGCCTGCGACAGCCCGGCGAGGTGTCCCGCGATGGCACGCGTTTCCATCTCTGGACCCGGGGCTTCGCCTTTTCCGACGGTGACGAACCCGCACGGCAGTTGCGCCTGCGTTTTTCCGATCAGCGGCTGGAGTCGGTGGAAGCCTTGCGCGGGGATGACCCGGTACGTCTGTTGCGGCTGGAGCCCCTGCAGATCGGGGCTATCCACCCGGCACGCCACGAAGACCGCCTGCTGGTACGGCGCGAGGAGGTCCCCGAGTTATTGGTGAATACCCTCATCGCCGTGGAGGACCGGGATTTCTATCGGCATCACGGTATCTCCCTGCGCGGGATCGGTCGCGCCCTGTGGGTGAACCTGCGTGCCGGTGGCGTGGTCCAGGGTGGCAGCACACTGACCCAGCAGCTGGTCAAGAACCTTTTCCTCAGCAGTGAGCGCAGCCTGGTGCGCAAGGCCAACGAGGCGATCATGGCGCTGTTGCTGGAACGCCGCTATGACAAGGATGAAATCCTCGAGGCCTATTTCAACGAGGTCTATCTGGCCCAGGATGGCAGTCGCGCCATCCATGGCTTCGGACTGGCCAGCCGACACTTCTTCGACCGGCCACTGGCGGAGCTCGATGCCGGACAGGCCGCCCTGCTGGTGGGCATGGTCAAGGGACCCTCCTATTACGACCCATTGCGCCAGCCGGAACGGGCGACCCGGCGCCGTAACCTGGTGCTGGCGCTGATGGCGGAACAGGGGATCATCGCCCCGGACCGGCTCAAGCACCTGCAGGCCAGCCCCATTCGGGTGGTGCCTCATCGTGCGCAATCCAGCAACCGGGTGCCGGCCTTCATGGACCTGGTGCGCCAGCAGTTGCGACGTGACTACCAGGAGGCGGACCTGCAGTCGGAAGGGCTGCGTATCTTCACCACTCTGGATCCGCAGGTGCAGGAAACGCTGGAGCAGTCCCTGGCCCGCCAGCTCACCCGGCTGGAGCGGCAGCGCGGTCTTGCGGACAAGGAATTGCAGGGTGCCGGGGTGGTGACCAGCGTGGCCGGTGAAGTGCTGGCCATGGTCGGGGATCGCGAGCCTCATGCAGCCGGCTTCAATCGTGCCCTGCAGGCACGCCGTCCCGTAGGTTCGCTGCTCAAGCCCGCCGTGTTTCTCAGCGCCCTGGAACAACCGGATCGCTATCATCTCGCCACCCTGTTACAGGATGAACCCCTGCGCCTCGAACAGCCTACCGGGGAACCCTGGGAGCCGCAAAACTATGACAAGCAGTTTCATGGTGCCGTGCCCCTCTACCAGGCGCTGGTGCATTCCTATAACGTGGCCACGGCACGCCTGGGCCTGGATCTGGGCATCCCCGCGGTGATCACCACCCTGCAGAGGCTCGGGCTGGACCAGCAGATGCGACCCTTTCCCTCGCTGGTACTGGGGGCGGTGGATTTGTCCCCCTGGAAGGTCACCGAGATGTATCAGACCTTTGCCAGCGGTGGTTTCCGGGTACCCTTGCGGGCCATTCGCGAAGTGGTGGCGGTGGATGGCACGCCGCTGCAACACTACCCTCTGCAAGTGGAGGCGGTGGTGGCGCCGGAACCCACCTACCTGCTCACCGTGGCCTTGCAGGGTGTGGTACGGGAAGGTACCGCCAACGGGCTGGCACAGTGGCTGCACCCGCGCTTGAAGGTGGCCGGCAAGACGGGGACGACCGATGACCTGCGCGACAGCTGGTTCGCCGGCTACAGCGCGGATCACCTCGGTGTCATCTGGATCGGTCGCGATGACAACCAGGCCATGGGTTTGACCGGCGGTAATGGCGCCATGCAGGTCTGGGGAGACCTGTTTTCCCGCATGTCCACCCGTTCACTGGAACCACAACCGCCGGAAGGTATCGAGTGGTTGTGGATCGATGCCGCCACCGGCCTGCGTTCGGAGGAAGGCTGCCCCGGTGCCGTGCCGCTGCCCTTCATTCGTGGCAGCGCACCGCAGGAGCTGGCACCTTGTGCGCGCACACCCGTGCCGCGTCCGTTACAATGGCTGCGCGAGCTGTTTCAGTAGGCTCGTTGGCGGCTCACCAATCGATGTAGAGGTTTTGAATGGAGAACAGTACATCCAACTTGGCCACACGCACGCTGTTGCCCTGGCTGCTGACCGGCCTTGTCCTGTTGAGCGCCTGCACCACGATGCCGCGCCAGCAACCGGCGCCGGTGGAGGATCGCGGCGCCAGCAGCCCACACTCGATACCACAGCGGCTGCCCGAGGACCAGCAGGTGACCATTTCCCCCCTGGAGCGGGAACCGGTGGCACCGGCCACGCCGCTGGCCTCTTCGGCGGTGGTGGCCCTGCTGCAGAATGCGGAACAACAGCAGCGCAGCGGCCAGTACGACAGCGCGGCGGCGACCCTGGAACGAGCCCTGCGGATCGAGCCCGACAACGCCCACCTCTGGCATGAACTGGGGAAGGTGCGCCTGGGACAGCGGCAGTGGGCACAGGCCGAACAGATGGCGCAGAAATCCCTGCGGCTGGCCAGTGGCGATCGCCTGCTGGGCGCGGCCAACTGGCGCCTCATCGCCGCGGCACGCCGGGGCAGCGGTGACCTGGCGGGCAGCCGTGAAGCGGAACGCCAGGCCGGCAGCCTGCGCTGACCCCCGGGTGAAACTGGTGCCCCTGGAGGATTGCGGTACAATGCCGCAGGATCCGCCTTTCGGCAGACATAGAGGCCTTGGGGAATTTGTCACTTTACGCCATCGATAAATTGATGTCCGAGGCCCGGCGGCTGGCAGTGGAATACCGCCGTACCACGGGCAAACCCTTGCCGGGCGTCAGTGGCGAACTGGCCAACTACGACGCTGCGCGTCTGCTCGATCTGGAATTGTGCAAGGACGCCCCCGGTGGCTATGACGCCATCGGCCAGGGTGCACGCGCGGGCCGTCGGGTGCAGATCAAGGGCCGCGCCATCTTCGATGATCGCAAATCCGGCCAGCGCGTCGGCCAGCTCAAGCTCGACCAGGACTGGGACAGCGTGGTGCTGGTACTGATGGATGACGCCTTCGAGCCGGTGGAACTCTACGAGGCCGAACGCGACGCCATTCTCGAAGCCCTGGACGAAGGCGCCAGCAGCAAGCGCGCCAAGCGCGGCATCATGTCGGTGGCGCGCTTCAAGGCCATTGCCCGCCTGGTCTGGGCCCGCGACGAGGGTCCGGTCGAGGACGAGATCTGGGATAACCAGGGTGGTGGCTGAGGTCACGGCCCGGGGCACTGCGCAGGGCATCTCCAGCATACGGCAGCTGCTTGACGCCAACGGCCCCCTGGCCAGCCAGGTGCCCGGCTTCGCGCCGCGCTCCGAACAGCAGACCATGGCCGAGGCGGTGGCCGCTGCACTGGAAGAGCGCGCCACCCTGGTGGTGGAAGCGGGTACCGGCACCGGCAAGACCTTCGCCTACCTGGTACCGGCGCTGCTGTCCGGCCGCCGGGTCATCATTTCCACGGGCACCCGTCACCTGCAGGATCAGCTCTATCACCGCGACCTCCCCACGGTACGCGATGCCCTCGGGGTGTCGGTACAGACCGCCTTGCTCAAGGGCCGCGCCAACTACCTCTGCAAGCATCGCCTCGACCTGACCCTGGCCGAGGGCCGGCTGCGTTCCCGCCTGCAGCTGGCGCAGCTGGAGGACATCCATGCCTGGGCCGGTCGCACACGCAGCGGTGACATTGCCGAACTCAGCGGCATCCCCGAGGATTCACCCCTGTGGCCACGGGTGACTTCCACCACGGATAACTGCCTGGGTCAGGAATGCGGCGAGTACCAGCGCTGCCACGTGGTCAATGCACGGCGCGCCGCCCAGGAGGCGGACCTGGTGGTCATCAATCATCACCTGCTGCTGGCGGACATGGCGTTGAAGGAGGAGGGCTTCGGTGATCTGCTGCCGGGTGCCGACGCCTTCATCATCGACGAGGCCCACCAGCTGCCGGAAACGGCCGCGCAGTTCTTCGGCATTGGACTGGGCAGCCGGCAACTGGAGGAACTGGGTCGCGATACCCTGGCCGAGCATTTGCGCGAGGCCGGTGACATGCAGTCACTGCCCGACTGCGTGCAGCTTCTCGACAAGCAGGTGAAGGACCTGCGTCTGGCACTGGGCGAGCGGGAACGACGTGCCGCCTGGTCCGAGGTGCAGGACGATCCTCGATTGCGCACCCACTGCGAGGCCTTGCGGGAAAGCCTGCAGGCGCTGACCGCCTGGCTGGAGATCGCCGCGCCGCGGGGCAAGGGCCTGGAGGCCTGCTGGCGTCGCGCGCAACTGCTGTTGCTGCGCCTGGTGCAGACCACCACCGAACCGCCCGAAGGTCATGTCCACTGGTTCGAGACCCACCGCCATTCCTTCCGCTTGCAGCTTACGCCGCTGGAAATCGCCACCACCTTCCAGCAACGCATGCAGGAACTGCCCAGTGCC
>SWCG01001756.1_pt2 | contig 19648 bp, 20 predicted proteins | sample 4690071 | NCBI WGS metagenome assembly SWCG01 (sample SAMN10267281, study PRJNA491770) | bioreactor metagenome | isolation source: DHS bioreactor inoculated with subseafloor sediment | place: Japan: off Shimokita Peninsula | collected 2012-10 | reverse complement strand
CGCCACTGCAAAAACGGCGTGCTCATCGATCCCCTGGAGGCCGACGCCATGGGCCAGGCCCTGGAGGAGGCCATCAGCGATCGCCGTCGTTGGAAGCAGTGGTCGCGCAACGGCCTCACCGGCACGCGCAAGCACTATGCCTGGGCCAGCCACGTGGATAAATACCTGCGTGCCGTGCGCAAGACCTGGGGCGGGGTGCACAAACAGCGCCTGGTGGAGAGCGAGCGCAGTCGACTGCCCACCATCGACCGCCTGCTGGTCTGCGACGTGGACGACACCCTGCTCGGCGATCGCGAGGCACTGGAGGAACTCCTGGAGCGCCTGCGCCAGGCCGGCCCCCATGTGGGCTTTGGCATCGCCACCGGCCGTTCCCGCGAAAACCTGGAGAAGCTGCTGAAACGCTACCGCATACCCGAGCCGGATCTGCTGATCACCTCGGTCGGTGCCGAAATTCACTACGGCAAGAAACGGGTTACCGACCAGCGCTGGCAGGAGCATCTGGATTACCGCTGGGATCCCAAGGCACTGCGCGCTGCCATGGCGGACATGCCCGGCCTGCGGCTGCAACCGAAGAGCGAACAGCATCCCTTCAAGATCAGTTATTTTCTTGACAAGGAAGAGGCACCCTCGTTGCGTGACATGGTGCGCTTCCTGCGCAAGCGCGATCTGCACGCCAATGTGATTCGATCCCATTGCATGTTCCTGGACCTGCTTCCGGTGCGTGTTTCCAAGGGGCTGGCCCTGCGCCATGTGGCGGTGCGCTGGGGCCTGAACCCGGAACGCTTCCTCGTGGTGGGCGGCTCTGGTAATGACGAGGGCATGCTGCGCGGCAATACCCTGGGCGTGGTGATTGGCAACCACAGCACCGAGCTCGAACGACTGCGGGGCGAACCACGCATCTATTTTGCCGAGGGAGAACATGCCCGTGGCGCCCTGGAGGGAATCGATCACTACGATTTCCTGGGCGAGTTCCGAATTCCCGAGGAAGAAAGCCAGGAGACGTGATGGAAGCCTTTGCCCAGTATCTGGAGGAGCACCGCCACAAGGTCCATGCCCTGTTGCGCCATTACCTGAAAGAGGAACGCGTGTTCCTGTTGCACTCGGACCTGTGGGACGGCTTCGAGGCCTTCTGTGCCGAGGAGGAGAACGGCGCCATTTGCGACAGTGGACTGGCGCAGGGTATCGCCCTTGCACAGGAGGCGGTGCTGGAGGCGCCCTGGGTCTACCTGTCCATACGGCCGTCCCTCGGGCGCTGGCTGTATTTCCGCTTCCACGTGGAGGCCATGGAACATGAGGAGATCGACGTATCCGCCTTCCTGGCGTTCAAGGAACGCCAGGTGCACAAGGATGGGGATGGCGGTTTCCGCGAATGGCCGCTGGAAGTGGACCTCGGCCCCTTCAACCGGGAATTTCCCAAGCTGCAGGAGGCGCGCTCCATCGGTCGCGGTGTTGAGTTCCTGAACCGGCGCCTGTCCAGTACCCTGTTCGACAAGCTCGGCAAGGGCGACCGCAGCCTGCTGGATTTCCTGCGCGTACACCAGTGCCGTGGTGTGCAATTGATGCTCAACGACCGTATCAATGACACCAAGGCGCTGCGTTCGGCCTTGCGCCGCGCCGAGGACTACCTGGCGGAGCAGGATCAGCAGGCCGGCTGGGAGCAGGTCGGGCATGTGCTGCAGGATTTCGGTTTCGAGCCGGGTTGGGGCCGCGAGGTGGCGCGCATGCGGGAGACCCTGCACCTGTTGTCCGACATCCTGGAGGCACCCGAACCGGGTAACCTGGAGCGCTTCCTGTCGCGCATCCCCATGATCTTCAACCTGGTGATCCTGTCGCCCCATGGTTTCTTCGGCCAGGCCAATGTGCTTGGCATGCCCGACACCGGTGGCCAGGTGGTGTATATCCTCGATCAGGTGCGCGCCCTGGAGAAGGAGATGCGCCAGCGCATCGCGATCCAGGGCCTCGATATCGAGCCCCAGATCATCGTCATCAGCCGCCTGATCCCGGAGGCGCGCGGCACCACCTGCGACCAGCGTCACGAGTCCATCGTCGGCACGGAGCATGCCCGCATCCTGCGCATTCCCTTCCGCGAGGAGGACGGCAGCGTGGTTCCCCAGTGGATCTCGCGCTTCGAGATCTGGCCCTACCTGGAGCGTTTTGCCTTCGACGCCGAGCAGGAACTGCTGGCGGAGATGGGCGGCCGTCCCGACCTGATCATCGGCAATTACTCCGACGGCAACCTGGTGGCCACCATCCTCGCCCACCGTCTGCACGTGACCCAGTGCAATATCGCCCATGCCCTGGAAAAGACCAAGTACCTCTATTCGGACCTGTTCTGGGCCGACAACGAAGAGCAATACCACTTCTCGGCCCAGTTCACCGCCGACCTGATCGCCATGAACGCCGCGGACTTCATCATCACCAGCACCTACCAGGAGATCGCCGGCGACAAACGCACCATCGGCCAGTACGAAAGTTACCAGTCCTTTACCATGCCGGGGCTGTACCGGGTGGTGAACGGCGTGAACGTCTTCGATCCCAAGTTCAATATCGTCTCACCCGGTGCCGATGCCGAGGTGTATTTCCCCTTCACGGAGACCGAACGGCGCCTGCGTGACCTGCAACCGGATATCCTCAAGATGATCCGGGGCGCCCCCGACGCCGAAGCCCGTGGCCAGCTCGCATCGCCGGACAAGCCCATCCTGTTCAGTATGGCGCGCCTTGACACCATCAAGAACCTGACCGGGTTGGTGGAATGGTACGGCGCCAGTCCGCGCCTGCGCGAAGCGGCCAACCTGGTGCTGGTGGCCGGGCATGTGGACCCGGGCCAGTCCGGGGACCGCGATGAACAGGAACAGATCGGTCGCATGCATGCCCTCATGGACCAGTACCAGCTGGATGACCAGCTGCGTTGGCTGGGTAAGCGCCTTGACAAGGGCCAGAGTGGCGAACTCTATCGCACCATCGCCGATGCCAGGGGGGTGTTCGTGCAGCCCGCCCTGTTCGAGGCCTTCGGCCTGACGGTCATCGAGGCCATGAGTTCGGGACTGCCCACCTTCGCGACCTGCTACGGTGGACCGCTGGAGATTATTGTCGACGGTGTCTCCGGTTTTCACATCGATCCGAACCATGGCGATGCCGCGGCGGACAAGCTGGCGGATTTCTTCGAGCGCTGCGACCGGGAGCCCGACTACTGGCAGGAACTGTCCCGGGGCGGCATCGAACGAGTCCAGGCGCGCTATACCTGGGAGCGCTACGCGGAGCGCATGATGACCCTGTCACGTATCTACGGATTTTGGAAATACGTGACCAACCTGGACCGGGACGAGACGCGCCGCTACCTGGAGATGTTCTACGGCCTGCAGTTCCGGACCCTGGCCCGCCAGGTGCGCGGACGCTGACGGGTGCAAATCACCTAAACCTCAGGGCTCCTCCGCCGATAGTCATGAGGATAGTATGGATTTTGGGCCGGAGCTGTTCCCATGTATTTGTATCGCCTGTGTTCTTTCCTTTGCCTGTTCTGGCTGCTGGGCGGACAAGTCATGGCCGAGGTCCCGGCCAGGCTGGAGGTGCCGGAGTCCATTCCCGGTGTGACCACCCTGGATGCCGAGGGCCTGATCGGGCTGGTGCAGCGCCAACCCGGCCTGGTACTGATCGATTCCCGGGTACCCGCGGACCGGCACCAGGGCTATATCCAGGGCTCCATCAGCCTGCCTGACACCCAGACCGCCTGCGCGACCCTCGGCGACCTGCTGAACGACATGGACACCCCGGTACTGTTTTACTGCAATGGCGTCAAATGCGGACGCAGCGTGATCACGGCGGTGATCGCCCGCGATTGCGGCTACCGTAAGGTCTTCTGGTTCCGGGGTGGCTTCGAGGAATGGAAGCAGAAGGGCTACCCCTTCCTGCAGCAGTAGCCCGCATGCTGCGCCAGCCCATTTCCCTGCGCACATTGACTGGACTGGTGGTGCTGGTGATGGGCGTGCTCGGCATGTCGCTGGCACTGGTGACCGGCGGCATCTACCATCGCCTGACCCTGGAGAACCAGCGCCAGGGCCTGGCCGGGTTGGTGGAACTGGCGGTTGCCGAGGCCCTCGCGCGCCAGGAGCAGAAATCCCGGGCCCTGGGCCTCAGCCTGCAGAGTGAACCGGCCTTCGAGCGGGCCCTCGCCGCAGGAGACCATGCCGCCATCCGGCTCCTGCTCGATGACCAGTTCCACCAGTACTTCGTCACCGCCGGCGAGATTCGCCTGCTGCAACTGCGCCTGTTCAGTCCCGACTTCCGCCTGCTGGCCGAGGCGGGCGAGGGCCGTGCCGATTTCGCGCCCGACAGCGGAGCCTGCCCCGGCCTGATCGAACGCGCCGACCGTCGCGAGGGCCCCCAGCGGCTACGGTTCCTTACCGCGCTGTGCGCGGACCCCATGCCACTGCACAGCCTGCTGGTGCCGGTGGGCGGTTTGTTCCTGCACGGCTATCTCGAGGTGGTGGTGGATCCCTCCCTGGGCCTGGAAGGCCTGGAGCAGGTATTGGGTATGCCGCTGCGCCTGCGTGCCATCGATGACGAGGTGCTACACCAGTCCGATGCCTGGCCGGTGGACGGCGTCGGGCGCGAAGCCCTGGCGGTGGACTACGTCCTGCGTGGCGACTGGGATCGCGAGATACTGCGCATCACCATGTTGCACGATGTCTCGGAACTGCAGAAAAAACTGGACGAGACGCGACGCAATATACTGATCGTCGCCACCCTCCTGACCTTGTGGGTGGCACTGATGATGTACTGGGTGCTGCGCCGCACGGCGCTGGAGCCCATCGCCGGTCTGCTGCACCGGCTGGAGCACTACCGCCACGGCGAAACTGGCGCGAGCGAGGCGGCCCCGGCGGTCGCCATTCGCGAGTTCCATGCCCTGCAGGATCTCTATGACACCCTCGACCAGCTGGCCCACACCGATCCCCTGACCCTGCTGCCCAATCGCACCCAGTTCCGCGAATGCCTGGAGAACTACACCACGGGAGACCAGCGCGATCAGAAAGGCTTTGCGCTCATGATCATGGATCTCGATGGCTTCAAGCAGGTGAATGATTGCTATGGTCACCAGACAGGCGACATGCTGCTGCACCAGGTGGCGGCGCGTATGCTGGCGTCGAAACGGCGAGGGGATATCCTCGCGCGCCTGGGTGGCGATGAGTTCGGTATGCTGCTGCCGGAGATAACCTCGCGGGAGGTGAGCGGTGCCGTGGCGGAAAAGCTGGCCGCTTTGCTGGCCGAGCCTTTCCATCTCGGCAATCATGAGTGCAGCGTAGGAATGAGTATCGGCATTGCCTTCCACCCGACCGATGCCATCGACCCGGACAGCCTCATCAGGCTGGCGGACGCGGCCATGTACGAGGCCAAGCGCAACGGCAGCGGCTACGCCTACGCCAGGTCGTCCCAGTGAATCAGATGCTCCTCCAGTTCCTCGGGCTCGACCTCCAGTTCCGACACCGCCATGCCGGCGACGCAGATGCCTGCGTCCCAGACCGATTGTGCCGTGCCGGTGCGCAGGGGATGCCAGTCCGGTAGTGGCTTGCCCTCCGCCAGCAGGCGGTAGGCACAGGTATCCGGCAGCCAGTTCTCCTTGGCGACCTCCGGGGTCACCTTCACGCAGTCGGGCACCAGGATACTGCGGCGCTCGTACTGGGTGCAGCGGCATTCCCCCTGGTCCAGGTAGCGGCACACCACGTTGGTGAAAAATATCTCGCCCGTGTCCTCATCCTCCAGCTTGAACAGGCAGCAGCGCGCGCAGCCGTCACACAAGGATTCCCATTCGGCGGGCGTCATCTCCTCGAGGGTCTTGCGTTCCCAGAAAGGTTTTTCAGGTGTCATGGGCGAGGACCTTGATCACGTAGACATCGTAGCGGTGTTGCTTGCCTTTGATGGACATGGTGGGCGGCTGATGGTTCAGTGCCTCGGCGCCCATGGGGCGTTTCACCACCACTCGCTGGCGGGCGGACGCCAGGGCGACGGGCAGCAGCTCACCGGCATGAGGATCCTTGCCCAACAGTTCCTGCAGGGCGCGCATCTCCTTTTTCACCAGGCTGGACTTGCGGCGTTCCGGGTACATGGGGTCGAGGTATACCACATCCGGTTGTTCTGACTCCGGCAACGCGGCCAGCCACTGGCGGGCATCGCCATGGATCACCCGCATGCGCTCGTTCACCAGTGCGCCGATTTCCGCATCGGCACAGGCGCGCCGGTGGCCGTCCTGAAGCAGGGCCGCCACCGCGGGATGGCGTTCGAGCAGCGTCACCCGGCAGCCCAGGCAGGCCAGCACAAAGGCATCGCGGCCGAAGCCGGCGGTGGCATCCAGCACCGTCGGTGTGGCCCCGGACTTGAGTCCCACGGCCCGCGCGAGGGGCTGGCCGCGCCCGCCGCCGAACAGCCGGCGATGGGCAGCAGCGCCGCCAGCCCAGTCCACGAATACGGACCCGCTGCGGGGGTCTTTGCGCGAACAGAGCTCCAGCCGTTCCCCGGTCAGGCGCAGTACATACTCTTGATCCGGCTCGGGTTCCAGGCGGAAGCCCCACACGGCGGCCAGTGCCCGCGCGGCATCCCGCAGCTCCGTTGTCTCCGCCTCTATGGCCAGGGGCTCAGTCATGGACCTGGTGCGCGCGCCGGTGCAGGGTGATGTCCATCGCAATCTTCAAGACGACCAGTGCGATCAACAACGCCAGCGGTGACCCGAGCGCCTGGATGCCCCAGCCACCGGCGATGATGGCCACGTGCAACACGGCGATGCGCTTGTAGGGCGCGGACATGAGGGTATTGATTTTGCTGTGTCGATATTCGCCGCCCTGGAAATAATTCAGAACCAGTGACAGGCCATGGGACAGGAACAGACCCAGCCAGGCCAGTACCACGCCGGGGGCGGCGGTATCCAGGATGTACTGCACGGCCCGGACCAGCATCTGGATGAACACCAGGTGCGCCGGCCAACTATCCTCGCCGGACGGGAACAGCTGGTCGCCCAGTCCCTCTCCGCCCGTGATCGTCAACACGAAGATCCCGTGCACACCACAGAAGGCGCCATAGTGCAGGCAGAAGAAAGCAGCGGGAAACAGCGCGCCCAGGCCCTGCAGGTGCAGCATCTTCAATATGGTGTAGAAACCGATGACCAGGTTTTCCAGCCAGTAGAGGATGATGATGGAGGCCAGGTCCCACTCCAGCCAGAGCACACCCGCGATGGGGATCAGGTTCACCGCCACCAGGAAGGCGAGGGCGATGCGGTCGCGGGGCAGGTTCCCGTCGGAAGGCATAATGAGATTTCAGCCGCTGGGGTGGCGATTAGCCAGGCATTGATAGCTCAATCATTCTCGCTGGGTTTGGAAACGCCAGTGAACTTGAAGATGAGTTTGTTCATGTATCTTTCGGTCGGACGAAAAACATACGCTGCTGCAGCGGGCATTATGGTGAAGAAAAACCTCTCTTCATTGTCCCCTGCGACAAAGAGCACTAATACGACGATCAGGACAATCGTAATTAGCGCATAGATTGCCCAGGCTCTTTTAAGATAGGACTGATATTTACCGTTATGGATAGTTTTCATAATCTGTGTGCTACATCATAAAAGGGGATGAAGGGATTGAAGCCTGATCTCTCTGTCCCTTTTACCTTAATTGATCGAGAAAATCACCTGTGGATGAATGCTGCCGAACAAATCCGACTGCGTGAGTTCAGGGCTATTTGCTTATTGTGGATCCAGCGTCTTTCGCGCTTTCTATGCCGCCTTCAATGTAACTTGCATTAATTCCTTCTGCTTGCAGGCGATCAACAATACTGTTGCTCACGCCGCCGCCCCGAACACAAAAAATAACCACCTTTTTATCTTTAGGAACTTCGTTTATCCACTCACCTATTAAAGAGGGGTTTTTCCATACGGCGCCTGGAATTGTTACTTCAGATTTTTCATAATCCTCCTCGCGACGAACATCAAAAACCGTTACTTCCTTTTTGATTCTGTTGAACTCTTCTGGTTTGATCGTGCGCACTAGCATTTTCTCCTTGGTGATTCGTTGATACTGCTTATAATGCCTGCTATCAGCCGCGAGAGGCGCGAGCGTCGGCTGCATGGCCTGGCTGTGAATTTTCGTCGCGACACGCTCTGGTCATTGCGAATCGCTTCAGTTGAACGCCATTCCGTTCTACAACTTGTTCCTCGACAGTGTTGAAGCCCTTGGATTCGAAAAACGGCCGAGCCTCAATACTGGCTTCGGTCGATAAAGTTTCCACACCCTTTGAACAAAGGATTTTCAGCGCAACCTCATACAGCCTTGATGCCACACCTTTGCGCGAAAATGCTGGAGAAGTGAAAAGGAACTCTATGTGACCGTTGCCGGTATAAGAGATAAAGCCGGCTATCGCCCCATCTAGCTCCCCCACCAGCGTTTCCAAGGGTGCCAGTCGTGACCGCCATTGCCCCAGATCCGGAGATTCTGGCGCCCAGGCCGCCAACTGCATAGGCGTATAGCTTCGCGCTGCAATCTGGTGCACTGATTCGGTGAACAAAGCGGCTATTGAAGCTACGTCGTTATCAGTTGAAGTTCGTATGTTCATGATCGAAGCGTAGACGCCCAACGGTTCGCATGAGCGGCCGAGCGAACGCGAGGTCCGGCGCCCGAAATGGGCGCGAATTCAATGCGGTAGTTATACGTTTTTGTCATGCCAATACTCAAACCCTTCTATACTTGCGAACGGATCTATCCCTTCGCTTTCAATTGCTTCAATTCCTGCCTCCATGGCTTGCTGCGGCGTAGAAAAGATTTCTAGCCAGATTGATCTTATCCCGTGCTCGTTTTCCACAGACAGTTGCCATTTTTCTTGCCCCACTTTCATGGCCCATAGAACCAGCCTTTTCCCGCCCTCAGTTATCTCCCGGCATATTGCATCTTCGGTAAATCCAGTTGCATCATCCATGGTGCATTCTTCTTTCCTAGTGAGTCTTGCTGCTCTTGGCCCATTCCCGCACCTCTTCAGTAAAATAGTGGATGACTGTCTACTAAAGTGGTGCTAGTTCAGCGCGAATTTCGCGTCCGATGGAAGCCGTGGTTATGCCGCTTTGATTACGGCTTCTTCTACATTTTTTGGCAGCGACACAGGGATGAAGTAATCCTGCGGATACAGATAATCTTCCCCGGATTCGTCTATCACGCGGATCTGGCCATGCTTTTCTGCCGCCTTATCTGGGATTGCTTCATATATCTTCCGTTTCTCCAGCGACGCTGGATAGTCTTCGTTCTTTACACATATGACGAGTTGATGTGATGCTGATGAAGTCATAGCTGCTCTCAATCTATAACGTTTAATCTTGAATTCCTTCTTCCCGATGCCGACTGCCTCGTACCAGTGTAGTTCGGCCCGAACTATTGATCCATCGGATAATTTTACATCCGCGATTCCTTTGTGTTTTCTCCATTTCCCTTTCCCGTAGATCCGCTGCAACCTCGACAGCTCCCTGATGCCTTTGCCGGTTGCAAACGTTTCCGAACTCTCAATATCGCTTATGATCTCAAAATCCATACACGACTCTTCCCTGTGTCAATTTGCGGCATAACGGCCACAATAAGGGGCGCGAGCCGCGCAGCGGCGAAGCATCCCAGTGAGCGAAGCGAACGACTTAAGTGTTGTTAGATTGCAATCTTCTGTTACCTTCGGTTTAGAGCAATTGGTTCGCCGGTGTAGAAGCTTATTGCCGTTAGAATCACAAGCATCGCTAGCTGAATTGCCATCGCAACCACCAGCACTGAACTTAGCCACTTTATGCCCAACAATTGCATTATCGGGGCATTTACCATAGCCAACCATTTTTCTGATGCTCTATTAAAACCCCAGGACGCCAGAGCTAGCTGCAAAAGCACCCAGAAAATATACGCATTGAGAAGAAGCCCTCCTACGTAAATCAAATATATGTACGGCGTCATTTTGCAATCTAACTACTATAGCGGGCACACGCCCGATAAGACGAAACAGGGTGCATACGCCCGGTTAATCGCCGATTTGGGGTGTTAATAGTGCAGGCGCCCGATAACACTCTTTTGTGCCCCCGTGTTTTTTTGTTCTTGGTTCTTGGTTTACCAGCCTTTTTATGCCCATCTGGCGCAGGGGTCAATATTAGAGGGTGCGTGAGCGGATAAATTCCATTCATCGCCAGTTCAGTTCTGCCATCAGGTCCGCCATGATGTCTCCCTGGTATGGCATCACGCCCAGCAATGGCGCCTCGACACGCGCCTCGATGCTGGCGATATTGTCCGCGCTGCGCGCGTAATCTTTATGTGCGTGGTTGGCGACCCAGCCGGCCAGAAGCAGACCGCGGGCGGCGATGGCCTGGGCGCTGAGCAGAGCGTGGTTGATGCAACCGAGGCGGATGTCCACCACCAGTAGCACGGGCAGGCCGAGGGCGGCAGCGAGATCACTCATGTCCTGGTCGTCATTCAGCGGCACGCGCCAGCCGCCGGCGCCTTCGACAACCACGCTGTCCACTTGTGCAGCGATGTCCTGGTAGGCCGTCAGGATCCGCCCGATCTCGATGGTGACGCCCGCATCGCGCGCCGCCAGGTGCGGGGCGATGGGCGGTGCGAAGGCATAGGGGTTCAGTGTTTCATAGGGCAGTGCCACCGAGGACGCGGCCTGCAAGGCCAGGGCGTCTTCGTTGCGCAGTCCTTCCGCGGTTTCTTCACAGCCGGCGGACACCGGTTTCATGCCGGCTACGCGCAGACCCTGCTGCCGCAGCCTGTGCAGCAGGGCGACACTGATGCGGGTCTTGCCCACCTCGGTGTCGGTGCCGGTGATGAAATAGCCGCTGCTCATGGCTTCAGCGTCGCCGCAGGGCATCCAGCGGAATGTGTACTGCGCCATCCCGGGTTACCTGGGATGGCGCACGCGGTACCGACCAGGCATGGCCATGCACCACCTCGTAGCTGGCGGGCAGGCGTCCGTCCCGGCGGAAACCTTCATAGGCCTCCAGCATGCGCTGCAGTTTGCGCGGTCCGGTCAGGGCGTGGTTACGCCCGGCGGTGACGTTGTGGGCACCGAGTTCCTTGAGGTCGCGCATCAGCCCGCGTACATCCTGGTAGGTGACCGCCATGCGTTCCACGTCCATGACCGGTTCGGCCAGCCCGGCGCGCAACAGGGCATCGCCGATGTCATGCATGTCGAAGAAGGCGTTCACATGGGTGTGGTCATCCACCTGGCGCCAGCTTTCGCGCAGTTCCTTGAGGGTGTCGGGGCCGAAGGTGGTGAACAGCAACAGGCCGCCCGGCGCCAGCACGCGACGAAATTCCGCGAAGGCACTGTCGAGGTCCTGGCACCACTGCAGCATGAGGTTGGAGATCAGCAGTTCGAAGCTGTGATCGGCGAAGGGCAGGCGCTCGGCATCGGCGCACACCGCCGTGGGTCGGCGCAGCCAGCCGCCGCGCCTGCGACTTCGCTGGGCCATGGTGAAGGCGATATCCAGCGAGACCACCCGGGCCTTGCGGTAGCGGCGCAGCAAGGCGTGGCTGATGTCGCCGGTGCCGCTGCCGAGGTCCAGCACCCGTGTCGGCTGCAGCTTCACCAGGTCGAGGCGTTCCAGCAGTTGTGCCCCCACCTCGCGCTGCAAGGCCGCCGCGCGATCATAGGTATCCGCCGCGTGCGCGAAGGAACGTCGTGTCCAGGCCTTGTCGATGCGGTAGCGTTCGTCAGCCGCCATGGTGACGCGCCTCCCGGGCTTGGGTCGCGGGAAGAAAGGGGCGCAATGCCGCGAGGAATTCCCGTGGATGGGACAGGAAGGGTGCGTGGCCGGCGCCCGCGATCAGGTCCAGTTGCGCGGTCGTCGCACGCGCGGCGCATGCCCACGCCGCGGCTGCCGGGATCAGGGTGTCCCGTTCCCCCATGATGAGCTGCAGCGGCAGGCTCATGTCCTCCAGTCCCGGGCGCAGGTCCGTATCGCGCAGGATGGCGAGGCCCGCAGCCAGTGCCACCGGGTCCGGCTCGCCATGGGCGAACAATTGGTGGCGCAAGGTGCGCAGGGTGTCACCGGCCGCCGTGCTGCCGCGCACCTGCAGGGCCAGGAAACGGTTCAGGGTGGCGCGGCAATCCCGTTGCAGTTCGTCGAGGAATTGCGCCAGCACAGCGGCCGGCACCGCATGGGGCCAGTCGGGGGACTGCACGAAGCGCGGACTGCCGGCCACCAGGGTCAGTCTCGCGATGCACTCCGGTGCCGACTGCGCAACATGCAGGGCCAACTGGCCGCCCAGGGACCAGGCGATCCAGTGGGCCTGGGCTGGCGCGGCTTCGCGCAGCGCGCGGCTGGCGCTGTCCAGGTCGAAGGTTCCGCCCGGACTGCGGCCATGGCCGGGCAGATCCACGGCGGTGACGCGGTAGTCCGCCTCCAGGGCTGTGCGCACACCCGACCAGATGGCGCCGTTCAGGCCCCAGCCGTGGACGAGGAACAGGTCCGGGCCGGTGCCGGTGGTTTCGGTGTACAGGTTCATGGGTCTGGTTCGTCATTCCCGCGCAGGCGGGAATCCATACTGCTGAACGAAGCCGGCGTAGCCCCTGGATTCCCACCTGCGCGGGAATGACGGAGATGTGCGCGGGAAGGGCAGGAATCGCCGACCGCCTGGTCTGCGATGATTTCTTCCAACACCCCCAGCAGCCGGTCCACCTGGGCCTCCTCGTGCAGGGCGGAGAAGGTGATGCGCAGCCGCGCCGTGCCGGCCGGCACCGTGGGCGGACGAATGGCAATGACCAGGATGCCGCGCGCCAGCAGTTCTTCGCTCAGGCGCGCGGCGGTTGCGGCATCGCCCACCAGCAGGGGCTGGATGGGGGTCTGGGAATCCATGAGCTGCAGGCCCAGCTCGGCCGCACCGGCGCGAAAGCGCGCCACCAGGGCGCGGAGTTTTTCCCGCCGCCATTCTTCCGCACGCACGATGCGCAGCGACTCCAGGGTGGCCCAGGCCAGGGCCGGCGGCGTGGCGGTGGTGTAGACATAGGTGCGCGCCTGCTGGATGAGGGTCTCGATCAGCTCCTCGCTGCCTGCCACGAAGGCGCCGGCGGTGCCCAGGGCCTTGCCGAGGGTGCCCATCAGGATCGGCACTTCTTTGCTCCCCAGTCCGGCCGCGTTCAGGGAACCACGGCCCTGTTCGCCCAGCACGCCGATGCCGTGGGCATCGTCCACCAGCAGCCAGGCGTCCTGTTGCCGGCAGTGTCGCGCCAGTTCCACCAGCGGGGCTGCGTCACCGTCCATGCTGAACACACCGTCGGTGGCCACCAGGCGTTCACCCTGGCCGGTGCCGGCGAGCTGGTCCGCCAGGCTGTCGGCATCGGCATGCCCGTAGCGATGCAGCTTCGCCCCGCTCAGTTTGGCGGCATCGAGCAGGGAGGCATGGTTGTAGCGATCCTCGAAGACATGATCGTGGCGGCCGAGCAGTGCCTGCATGATGCCGAGGTTGGCCATGTAGCCGGTGGAGAACAGCAGGGCGCGCGGTCGGCCGGTGAAGTCCGCCAGCGCTTCCTCGAGTTCGTGATGGGCGCGGCCGTGGCCGGATATCAGGTGGGCGGCACCGCTGCCCACGCCGAAGCGTTCGGCGCCGTCCTTCAGTGCCGCCACCAGACGTGGGTCACTGGCAAGACCAAGGTAGTCGTTGCTGCAGAAGCTCAGTACGGATTGGCCATCGAGCGTCAGTTCTACCCCCTGCGGACCGTCCACCGTGCGCCGCCGCCGGTACAGCTGGTCGGCCTGGCGCTGGGCGAGGGCGGTGGCGAGGTCCTGCATGATGCAAGGATTCCTAGGCGGGATGGATGCCGAGGCGATCGAACAGGGCAAGATCCCGTTCCGTGTCGGGATTGCCGGTGGTGAGCAGCTTCTCGCCATAGAAGATGGAATTGGCGCCGGCGAAGAAACACAGTGCTTGCATCTCATCGCTCATTTCGCTGCGCCCGGCGGACAGGCGCACATGGGAACGCGGCATCAGGATGCGGGCGATGGCCACGGTGCGCACGAACTCGAAGGGATCCAGTTCCGCCACGTCACCCAGGGGCGTGCCCGGCACGCGTACCAGCTGGTTGATGGGCACGCTCTCGGGATGGCGCGGCTCGTTGACCAGGGCGCGCAGAAAGGAGGCGCGGTCGGCGCGGGTCTCGCCCATGCCGAGGATGCCGCCAGAACAGACATGGATGCCGGCGTTGCGCACATGCTCCAGGGTATCGAGGCGGTCCTGGAAGCTGCGGGTGCCGATGACTGTGCCGTAGAACTCCGGCGAGGTGTCCAGGTTGTGGTTGTAGTAGTCCAGCCCGGCCTCCTTCAGTTGCGCGGCCTGGTCCTGGTCGAGCATGCCCAGGGTGGCGCAGGTCTCCAGGCCCAGCTCGCGTACCTCGCGCACCATGTCCAGCACGCGCTCGAAGTTCCGGCCCCTGGGATTGCGCCAGGCGGCGCCCATGCAGAAGCGGCTGGCGCCGGCCTCCTTGGCGGCACGGGCGGCGTCCAGCACCTCCTGCATCTTGAGCAGCGCCTCCGGCTCCAGGTCGGTGTTGTGGTGCACGCTCTGGGAGCAGTACTTGCAGTCCTCGGGGCAGCCGCCGGTCTTGATGCTGAGCAGGGTGCTCACCTGCACGGCGTTGGGATCGAAGTTCGCCCGGTGTGCCGTGTGGGCGCGGTGCAGCAGGTCGTTGAAGGGCAGTGCGAACAGGGCCAGGATCTCGTCCCGGGTCCAGTCGTGGCGCAGTTCGTCCTGCGGCTGTTTCGCCAGCGGCGCGGGGTTACTCATGGTGAGGTTCCTCTATGTTCACTTCCATATCGAGCCATTCATCGCGGGCGATGCGCACCAGGTCGAGGATCGACCAGGGGATCAGCACCAGGGCGGCGGCGCCCCAGGCGATGAGGTAGTAGCGCAGGCCGCTGCCGGGAATGAAGGTGGCGGCGGCCACGAAGAAACCGGTGATGCCATAGAAACGGTAGGCCGCCTGCTGGGTGTAGTGGCCGACCTTCTCATTGGGATGGTGGCGGTTCATGGCATACACCAGCATGGACACGCCCACCCACAGGATGCCCAGGGGCACGGGCAGCAGGATGGCGAGGATATTGCCGTAATTGAACAGGGCGGCGGCGGCGCGGGCGCGGCGCCCGGTGCACAGGTGGGTGGCCGGTACGGCGGACAGGGAATCGGACATGAAACAAGGACCTGGGCTACAATACGGGACGGACAGGGCATCATGGCGTGGCGCCGGAACACTGTCAACCGGAAAGGATTCCGATGGTTTACAACTGGCTAAACAAGCTACAGGACACGCTGTTCCCGCCGCGCTGTCGGCTGTGTGGCGGTGCCGGGGCGGGACGCCGGGATCTCTGCCCCGGCTGCCATGCCGACCTGCCCTGGCTGGGGGCGGCCTGCGTGCGCTGCGCCCTGCCGCTGGCCAGCGACGGCCAGCTGTGCGGCCAGTGCCAGCAACAGTCCCCGGCCTTCGACCGGGTGATCGCGCCCTTCCGCTACGCCCCGCCCCTCGATTACCTGGTCCAGCGCCTCAAGTTCCACCAGGACCTGGCCATGGGCCGGCTGCTGGGCCAGTTGCTGGCGGAGACGCTGGCGACCCTGGACGGTCCGCGACCGGCGGTCATCCTGCCCGTCCCCCTGCATCGTCGCCGCCTGGCGGAACGCGGTTTCAACCAGGCCCTGGAGATCGGCCGCCCGCTGCGTGACACCCTGGGCATCCCCCTGGAGCCACGCCTGGCGCAACGGGTACGGCCCACCGGGACCCAGTCGCGTCTGCCGGCGCGGGAACGCCAGCGCAACCTGCGGGGCGCCTATGCCCTGGGTGCGGCCCCGCTGCCGGACCACATCGCCATCCTCGATGACGTGATGACCACCGGCACTACGGTGAATGAATTGGCGCGGCTGCTCAAGGGTGCGGGGGTGGCGCGGGTGGAGGTCTGGGTGCTGGCGCGCACTGCCGCCCCCGACGCCGGGTAGGAGCGGCCTTCGGCCGCGAACACGGTCGTCTTCACAGCGAACGGTTCGCGGCCGAAGGCCGCTCCTACAGGAGGTCAGCCCGCCCGCGCCAGGTAATCCAGGAATATACCCGCGAACACCACCGCCCCGAACCAGTTGTTGTTGAGGAAGGCCTGGAAACACTGGGCCGGGGCGCGGTCGCGGATGAGGTATTGCTGGTAGACCATGAGCGCGGTGCCGACCAGCAGACTGAAGTGGTAGTAGAGACCGAGCTCGGCGTTGTGGCCCACCAGCAGCAGGGCCAGCAGCAGCATGACCTGCAGGATGCCGATGATCATCCGGTCCGCCGAGCCGAACAGGATGGCAGTGGATTTGACCCCGATCTTGAGGTCGTCCTCTCGGTCCACCATGCCGTACTGGGTGTCGTATACCGTGGCCCAGATCACGTTGGCGATGAACAGCAGCCAGGCGACACGGGTCAGCTCGCCGGCCTGGGCGGCGAAGGCCATGATGATGGCCCAGCCAAAGGCGGCACCCAGGTAGACCTGGGGCAGCTGGGTGTAGCGCTTCATGAAGGGATAGCTGGCGGCCAGCAGCGCACCCACCAGGGACAGGGCGATGGTGAACCAGTTCATGAGCAGCACCAACGCGAAGGAGACCGCGCACAGCACCGCGAACAGGATCAGCGCCTCGCGTTCGCTCACCTGGCCGGCGGCGATGGGCCGGTCTTTCGTGCGCGCCACGTGGGGGTCGAAATGGCGGTCGGCATAATCATTGATGACACAGCCCGCCGAGCGCATCAGTACCACACCGGCGACGAACACGAACAGCACCAGCGGATCGGGCCAGCCGCCGGCGGCGATCCACAGGGCCCACAGGGTGGGCCACAGCAGCAGCAGGATGCCGATGGGGCGGTGCAGCCGCATCAGCCGGGCGTATTGCCGCCATTGTTCGCGGGGGATGTTCATAGGCAGCCCATTTCAGCACAAAACACGGACCCAAACCTAGACTTGACACTATCATTGACAGCGAAAAGCACGCTATCGTTGGCCGGGAGACAACCTTGTGCGCATGCCGCCTTGGCATAGGACTGGTTGTCGGTGATTCGGAACCATACCTGGAATTCTGCTTGGGGAGCCGTCTATGAAACTGGCCATGATCGGTCTGGGGAAAATGGGCGCCAATATGGCGCGACGATTGGCACGTGACCGGCATGAAATCCTCGCCTATGACCTGGATGTCCAGGCCGCGGCCGGGCTGCAGCGGGAAATGCCGGGCATCACGGCCATCGCCAGCCTGGCGGAACTGGTGCAGGCCCTGCCCAGGCCGCGCGCCATCTGGCTGATGGTGCCACACCAGTTCGTGGACGACAGTATCGCGCAATTGCTGGCCGCCGGTGTCGATGCCGGCGACCTGGTCATCGACGGCGGCAATTCCAACTACAAGCAAAGCCAGAGACGAGCGCAACAGCTGCTGGAGCAGGGTATACACTTCGTGGATGCCGGGACCTCGGGTGGTGTCTGGGGGCTGGAGAACGGTTACAGCATGATGGTCGGCGGCAGTGACGAGGCCGTGGCCATGATCCGGCCGGCCCTGGAGACGCTGGCGCCGACCCCCGCCAGCGGCTGGGGGCATGTCGGTCCCGCGGGTGCCGGGCATTATGTGAAGATGGTCCATAACGGCATCGAATACGGCATGATGCAGGCCTTCGCCGAGGGCTTCGAACTCATGGAATCCAGGAAGGAGCTGGAGCTGGACATGCACCAGATCGCCGGCATCTGGCAGCATGGCAGCGTCGTGCGCTCCTGGCTGCTGGACTTGATCGCGGACGCCCTGGCCGATACGGGCGCGGTGGAGCGACTGAGCGACTACGTGGAGGATTCCGGTGAAGGTCGCTGGACCATCGAGGACGCCATCGAAAACGCGGTCCCCACACCGGTATTGAGCCTGGCCCTGCAAATGCGCTTTCGCAGCCGTCAATCACCTTCCTACGCCGGCAAGCTGCTCAATGCCATGCGCGCGGGCTTTGGCGGACACGGTATCCGCCAGTCAAAAATCCTCGGGAAGGACGAATGATGTCCAGCAAAGACAACCCGAGCCCGCGGGGCGAAAGCACCGAACCGACGAACATCGTGATCTTTGGCGCCACCGGCGACCTGACCAAGCGCAAGCTCATGCCGGCCCTGATCAAGATGGTTGAGTATGGCCTGGTTCACCCACAGAGTCGCATCATCGGCGTCGCCAACAACAACACGGAAGCGGAATGGCGCGACCTGGTCAAGGAGAGTCTGGATAAATACCTTGATGATGGTGCCATGAGCGAAGAACGCTGGCGATCGTTTTCCGCGATGCTCAAGATGGTCCCCGGTGATCTCGCCAATGACGATACCTATGTGCGGCTGGCGGAATCCATCGAGACCCTGGGTGGCAGGAAGAATGCGATGTTTTATTGCGCGATTCCGCCCCAGTGGTATCCCGCGGTCACCCGCGGCCTGCAGCAGGCCGGCCTGGTCAAGGAGCAGGACGGTTTTCGTCGCATTGTCATCGAAAAGCCATTCGGCATGAATCTGCAAAGCGCCCGGGAGCTGAACGGGGAATTGCAGTCGGCATTCGATGAATCACAGATCTATCGAATCGACCACTACCTCGGCAAGGAAAGCGTGCAAAACCTGCTGGTGTACCGCTTTGCCAACAGCATCATGGAGCCGTTGTGGAATCGTAACTACATCGATCATATCCAGATTTCCGCCGCGGAGACCCTGGGCATGGAGTACCGGGCGAAGTACTACGAAAACTCCGGTGCCCTGCGTGACATGATTCAGAGCCACTTGATGCAGGTCATGACCCTGGTGGCGATGGAGCCGCCCGTGGAGTTTACCGCCAACGCGGTGCGCGATGAAAAGATCAAGGTACTGCGTGCCATTCGCGCCATTGCTCCCGAGAATATCGACAGAATGGCCGTGGGCGCGCAATACGCCTCCGGCGTGGTCGATGAGGAAAAGGTGCCGGCCTATGTGGCGGAACAGGATGCGTCTCCGGATTCCGCCACGGAAACCTTCGCCGCCGTGCGCTTCTATATCGATAACTGGCGCTGGCAGGGAGTGCCATTCATTCTGTGGACCGGCAAGCGCATGAAAAGGCGCGCCTCGGAGGTCATGATCCGCTTTCGCGTGCCGCCCTTCAACCTGTTCGACAGCCATGCGTCGCCGCCCAAGGCCAATGCCCTGGTGTTCAGACTGCAACCCGATGAAGGTATCGTGCTGCGCATGAACGCCAAGATGCCCGGCCTGACCACGGACGTGCAGCGCATGGTGATGCGCGCGCCCTATGCGCGCGACGACATGTATGTGCCAGAGGCCTATGAAACCCTGCTGCAGGACGTGCTGCTGGGGGATGCCACCCTGTTTTCGCGCGCCGACGAAGTGGAGGAGTCCTGGGAGATCGTCGAGCCGATCCTCGAAAAATGGAAAGACCGCTTTTCCATCAGCCGCTATCGCGCGGGCACCTGGGATGTACCGGAGATGGACCATTTACTGGAGGGCTGCGTAGGCGGCTGGCACAAGCCCACCTGAGCGATCCCCCGGGGGATCGCTCAGCGCCCGTCGTGCACCATCAGCCCGTGACGTTCACGCGGCAGGTCCGGCAGGAAGATCTCCGCCACCAGCAGCGGCTTGCCCGCCAGCCGGAACACC
>SWCG01001675.1_pt1 | contig 20030 bp, 16 predicted proteins | sample 4690071 | NCBI WGS metagenome assembly SWCG01 (sample SAMN10267281, study PRJNA491770) | bioreactor metagenome | isolation source: DHS bioreactor inoculated with subseafloor sediment | place: Japan: off Shimokita Peninsula | collected 2012-10 | reverse complement strand
CCAAGATCACGGCCATCGTGGGTCCGCTGATGCTGGCCGTGGCCTACCTCACCTTCGCCGAACGCAAGATCATCGGCTACATGCAGGTGCGCATCGGCCCCAACCGGGTCGGGCCGCGCGGCTGGCTGCAGCCCATCGCCGATGCCCTGAAGCTGTTGATGAAAGAGGTGATCATCCCCACCAATTCCAACCGCTTCCTGTTCGTCATCGCGCCGGTGCTGTCCATCGCGCCCGCGCTGGCGGCCTGGGCGGTGATCCCCTTCAGCGACACCATGGTGCTGGCCAACATCGACGCCGGCCTGCTGTACATCCTGGCCCTCAGTTCCGTGGGCGTGTACGGGGTGATCATCGCCGGCTGGGCGGCCAACTCCAAGTATGCATTCCTCGGCGCCATGCGCTCCGCGGCGCAGATCGTCTCCTATGAAATCGCCATGGGCTTCGCCCTGGTCGGCGTACTCATCGCCGGCGGCAGCCTCAACCTGGTGGAGATCGTCGAGGCCCAGCGCGGCAGCCTGGTGCACTGGTTCTGGCTGCCCCTGCTGCCGCTGTTCGTGATCTTCTTCATCTCCGGCGTGGCCGAGACCAACCGCGCGCCCTTCGACGTGGCGGAAGGGGAGTCGGAGATCGTGGCCGGTTTCCACGTGGAATATTCGGGCATGACCTTCGCCATCTTCTTCCTGGCCGAATACGCCAACATGATCCTGATCTCCGTACTGACGGCGGTCATGTTCCTGGGCGGCTACCTGTCGCCCTTCGAGGGCATCCCCGTCCTGGAAGGACTGTTCGCCTGGGTGCCGGGCATGGTCTGGCTGCTGGCCAAGACCTGCCTGTTCCTGCTGTTCTTCCTCTGGTTCCGCGCCACCTTCCCGCGTTATCGCTATGACCAGATCATGCGCCTGGGCTGGAAGGTGTTCATTCCCATCACCATCGTCTGGCTGCTGGTGGAGGGTGCCGCGGTGGTGCTCGGCATCGGTCCCTGGTTCAGCGGGACAGCGGGGTAGGCCATGAACGCGATCGCCCAATACATCAAAAGCCTGTTTCTCTGGGAACTGCTCCTGGGCCTGCGCCTGACCGGTCGGCATTTCTTCCGCCGCAAGATCACGGTGCAGTACCCGGAGGAGAAGACTCCGCAGTCGGCGCGCTTCCGCGGTCTGCATGCCCTGCGCCGCTACCCCAACGGCGAGGAACGCTGCATCGCCTGCAAGCTGTGCGAGGCGGTGTGCCCGGCCCTGGCCATCACCATCGAGGCGGAGCCGCGCGCGGATGGCACCCGCCGCACCACCCGCTACGACATCGACCTGTTCAAGTGCATCTACTGCGGCTTCTGCGAGGAATCCTGTCCGGTGGATTCCATCGTCGAGACACGCATTTTCGAATACCACTTCGAGAATCGCGGTGAACAGATCATGACCAAGGACAAGCTGCTGGCCATTGGCGACAAATACGAAGCCCAGATCGCGGCGGACAGGACCGAAGATGCGGCATACCGGTGATTATTCTGACAGGCGTACCACATGAGTTTTGAACGTATCATTTTCTATGCCTTCGCCGCGATCCTGGTCTATGCCGCCGGGCGGGTGGTGACCGCGCGCAATCCCGTGCATGCCGCCCTGCACCTGGTGCTGGCCTTCTTTACCTGCGCGGGCCTGTGGCTGCTGCTGGAGGCCGAATTCCTCGCCATCGTGCTGGTGCTGGTCTACGTGGGCGCGGTCATGGTGCTGTTCCTGTTCGTGGTGATGATGCTGGACATCAACAGTGCACCGCTGCGTGAGGGCTTCATCCGCTACCTGCCCGTGGGCCTGGCGGTCGCCGCCCTGATGCTGTTCGAGATGGTCGCCATCGTCGGGGTGCGTTATTTCGGTCCGGACCAGGTGGCCATTCCCGCGCGTCATCCCGAGGGCTACAGCAACACCGCGGAGCTGGGACGCGTGCTCTATACCGATTACGTGTACCCCTTCGAAATCGCCGCGGTCATCCTGCTGGTGGCCATCATCGCCGCCATCGTGCTGACCATGCGGCGCCGGCCCGAGACCCGTTACCAGGATCCTGCCAAACAGGTGCAGGCCAAAAAGGCGGATCGCCTGCGGGTGGTGAAGATGTCCGCGGAAAAGAAGCAATAGGATAACAAGAATGATCGCACTCTCGGATTACCTGATCATCGGCGCCATCCTGTTTGCCATCAGCGTGGCGGGCATCTTCCTCAACCGGAAGAACATCATCATCCTGCTCATGGCCATCGAGCTCATGCTACTGGCCGTGAACATGAATTTCGTCGCCTTTTCCTATTTCCTCGATGATATCGCCGGCCAGGTGTTCGTGTTCTTCATCCTCACCGTGGCGGCGGCCGAGGCCGCCATCGGTCTGGCCATCCTGGTGGTGTTGTTCCGCAACCGCCAGACCATCAATGTCGAAGACCTGGACAGCATGAAAGGATGAGCATGGATACCATTTACCTCCTCATCGTCCTGGCACCGCTACTGGGGGCCATCATCGCGGGCCTGTTCGGTGGCTGGATCGGCCGTGTCGGGGCACACTCGGTCACCATCCTCGGCGTGGGTATTTCCTGCCTGCTGTCCCTGTTCGTGTTCAAGCACCATGCCCTGGACGGGGCCGCGGTCTACAACGAGTCGGTCTACACCTGGATGGTGTCCGACGGCATCCGTTTCGAGATCGGCTTCCTGGTGGACAATCTCACCGCCCTGATGATGGTGGTGGTGACCTTTGTGTCCCTGATGGTGCACATCTACACCATCGGTTACATGAAGGACGACCTGCACAACTGGCCCGCCGACAGCAAGGCCGGCCGCAACGGTTACCAGCGCTTCTTCAGCTACATCGCCCTGTTCACCTTCTCCATGCTCATGCTGGTGATGGCCAACAACTTCCTGCAGCTGTTCTTCGGCTGGGAGGCGGTGGGCCTGGTGTCCTACCTGCTGATCGGCTTCTGGCTCAACCGTCCCACGGCGGTATTCGCCAACATGAAGGCCTTCCTGGTCAACCGGGTGGGGGACTTCGGCTTCCTGCTGGGGATCGCGGCGGTAGTGATGTATTTCGGCAGCCTGGACTACGCCGACGTGTTCGCCGCCGCGCCCCACCTGGCCCACCTGAAGATCAGCATCTTCCCGGACGTGGATTGGTCGCTCATGACGCTGATCTGCATCCTGCTGTTCATCGGCGCCATGGGCAAGTCGGCCCAGGTGCCGCTGCACGTGTGGCTGCCCGATTCCATGGAAGGCCCGACGCCCATCTCGGCGCTGATCCATGCCGCCACCATGGTCACTGCCGGCATCTTCATGGTGGCGCGCATGTCGCCCCTGTTCGAACTGTCCGTCACGGCTCTGAGTTTCGTGCTGGTGATCGGCGCCACCACGGCCCTGTTCATGGGCTTCCTCGGCCTGGTGCAGCATGACATCAAGCGGGTGGTGGCCTATTCCACCCTGTCCCAGCTCGGCTACATGACCGTGGCCCTGGGCGCATCCGCCTACGCCGCGGGTATCTTCCACCTCATGACCCATGCCTTCTTCAAGGCGCTGCTGTTCCTGGCGGCAGGCTCGGTCATCATCGCCATGCACCACGAACAGGACATGCGCAAGATGGGCGGCCTGCGCAAGTACATGCCCATCACCTGGATCACCTCCCTGATCGGCTCCCTGGCGCTGATCGGCACACCCTTCTTCTCCGGATTCTTCTCCAAGGACAGCATCATCGAGGCGGTGCACGCCTCGCAGATCCCGGGTTCCGGCTACGCCTACGCGGCGGTGCTGATCGGCGTGTTCGTCACCGCCCTGTACAGCTTCCGCATGTACTTCCTGGTGTTCCACGGCACCCCGCGCATGGATCACCACACCCGCGAGCACCTGCGTGAAAGCCCCTGGGTGGTCACCGTGCCGCTGATCCTGCTGGCCATCCCCTCGGTGATCGCCGGTTACGCCATCGGTCCGGTGCTGTTCGGTGATTTCTTCGACGGTGTGCTGCATGTGAACCCCGAGCGCGACGTGCTGGCCCAACTCGGCGCCGGTTACCACGGCATCCTCGGTTTCGTGCTGCACGGTGTCATGGTGCCACCCTTCTGGCTGGCGGCGGCAGGGGTGTTCACCGCCTGGTTCATCTACATGAAGAACCCCGGCATCGCCGCGGCGGCCGCCCGACGCTTCAGCGGCCTGCATCGGCTGCTGGAGAACAAATACTGGATGGATGATATCAACCAGGCGCTGTTCGCCGGGGGCGCCAAGCGCCTGGGCAATCGCCTGTGGAAGACCGGTGATGCACTGTTGATCGACGGCCTGCTGGTCAATGGCAGTGCGCGCCTGGTAGGCGCGGTGGCCGGGATCGTGCGCCATATCCAGACCGGCCACCTCTATACCTATGCCTTCAGCATGATCATCGGTCTGCTGCTGTTGCTGTCCTGGTTCGTGTGGCCGGGGAGATGATGAATCGGAAAGACCCAAGCACTGCCCCATGCCTGTCGGCGGGACGCCGTGAATACATCCCTGTAGGCTTGACGGCCGCGTCCATGCGGCCGACACCCGCCAACAGGCATGGGGCAGTGCTTGGGTTGTGCCCAATTAGAACAGGAATAATGGATGGCTAACCTGCCCTTGCTGAGTCTGCTGATCTGGCTGCCCATTCTGGGCGGACTGCTGGTGCTTGCCGTGGGCGAGCGGGCCCCCGTGCGTCCCCTGGCCCTGGTGGTGTCCATCCTCACCTTCCTGGCCAGCCTGTTGCTCTACACCGGTTTCGATGCCACCACGGCCGCCATGCAGTTCGAGGAACGGCTGAGCTGGATCGCCGCCTTCAATGTGTTCTACCACCTGGGCGTGGACGGCATCTCCATGCCGTTGATCATCCTCACCAGTTTCACCACCGTGCTGGTCGTGCTGGCGGGCTGGGAGGTGATCAAGGAGCGCATGGCCCAGTACCTGGCCGCCTTCCTCATCATGGAAGGCCTGATGATCGGCGTGTTCTCGGCCCTGGATGCGGTGCTGTTCTACGTATTCTGGGAGGGCATGCTGATCCCCATGTTCCTCATCATCGGCATGTGGGGCGGCCCGCGCCGGGTCTATGCCACCATAAAGTTCTTCCTCTACACCTTCCTTGGTTCGGTGTTCATGCTGGTGGCGCTCATCTACATGTACAACAAGGCCGGTGGCCTGTTCGGTGTGCTCGATTTCCACCAGCTGCAGCTTGGACTTACGGAACAGGTGCTCATCTTCCTGGCCTTCCTGATCGCCTTCGCCGTCAAGGTGCCCATGTGGCCGGTGCATACCTGGTTGCCTGACGCCCACGTGGAGGCGCCCACCGGTGGTTCGGTGATCCTGGCGGCCATCATGCTCAAGATCGGCGGCTACGGTTTCCTGCGTTTCAGTCTCCCCATCACCCCCGATGCCAGCATGGAGCTGGATTGGCTGATTATCACCATGTCCCTGGTAGCGGTGGTGTACATCAGCTTCGTGGCCCTGGTGCAGGAGGACATGAAGAAGCTGATCGCCTATTCCTCCATCGCCCACATGGGCTTCGCCACCCTGGGGTTCTTCCTGGTATTCAGCATTCTGCGCAACACCGGTGAGCTGAGCGGCGCGGCCATGGGGATCCAGGGCGGCATGGTGCAGATGGTCTCCCACGGTTTCATCTCCGCGGCCCTGTTCCTGTGTGTCGGCGTACTCTATGATCGCCTGCACAGCCGCCAGATCGTCGATTACGGCGGTGTCGCGCATCGCATGCCCATCTTTGCCGGTTTCATGGTGCTGTTCGCCATGTCCAATGCGGGCCTGCCGGGTACCTCCGGCTTCGTGGGCGAGTTCATGGTCATCCTGGCCAGCTTCAAGGCCAATTTCTGGTATGCCTTCCTGGCCGCCACCACCCTGATCCTGGGCGCTGCCTACACCTTGTGGATGGTGAAACGGGTGCTCTACGGCGAGGTGACCAGTGACAAGGTGGCCAAGCTGAAGGATATCAATGGCCGTGAATTCCTGGTATTGGGCAGCCTGGCGGTGCCGGTGCTGCTGTTCGGCGTCTGGCCGGCACCCCTGGTGGAGGTCATGCAGGTCACGATCGAGAATCTGCTGGCTCATATTACGGTGTCCAAGCTCTGATGCTGGGCCGGTGAAGTGAAATAGGAAAACGTATGCCGCTCGAAACCGCTGAATACCTGCTGGCGCTTCCCGAGATCTGGGTGCTGGGCATGGCCTGCCTCATCCTGGTGCTGGACCTGTTCATCCGTGACGACAGCCGCATCCTCACCTACCTGATGGTGCAGGCGACCCTGGTGGTGGCCGCGCTCATCACCCTGGCGGTGCAGGTACCGGAACCGGTCCTGGCCTTCGGCAACACCTTCATCAGCGATGGCATGTCCACCCTCCTCAAGCTGTTCATCTACCTGGTGACCGGGATGGGCTTCCTCTATGCGCGCCCCTACCTGCAGGACCGCGGCCTGTTCAAGGGCGAGTTCTACGTGCTCGGCCTGTTCGCCATGCTGGGCATGATGATCATGGTGTCCGCCAGCCATTTCCTGACCATCTACCTGGGCCTGGAACTGCTGTCCCTGTGCCTCTACGCCATGGTGGCCTTCAACCGTGACTCGGGCACCTGTTCCGAGGCGGCCATGAAGTACTTCGTGCTGGGTGCGCTGGCCTCCGGCATGCTGCTGTACGGCATTTCCATGCTCTACGGCGCCACCGGCTCCCTGGAGATCGCCGCCGTGGCGAGCGCCATCAGCGCGGAGGAGGGCAGCAGCATCGTGCTGATCTTCGCCCTCTGTTTCATCGTCGTGGGACTGGCCTTCAAGCTGGGTGCGGTGCCTTTCCACATGTGGGTGCCCGATGTCTATCATGGCGCACCCACGCCGGTGACCCTGTTCATCGGTAGTGCGCCCAAGATCGCCGCCTTCGCCATTGTCATGCGGGTGCTGGTGGACGGGCTGGGCGGCCTGGTGGCGGACTGGCAGGGTATGCTGGTGATCCTGGCCGTGTTGTCCCTGGCGGTGGGGAACGTCATCGCCATCGCCCAGACCAACCTCAAGCGCATGCTGGCCTACTCGACCATCTCCCACGTGGGCTTCCTGCTGCTGGGTATCCTGGCGGGTACGCCGGATGGTTACGCCGCCGCCATGTTCTACACCATCACCTATGCCCTGATGGCGGTAGGTGCCTTCGGCATGATCATCCTGTTGAGCCGCGCCGGTTTCGAGGCCGACGAACTGGAGGATTTCCGCGGCCTGAACGCCCGTAATCCCTGGTTCGCCTTCATGATGCTGATCCTGATGTTTTCCATGGCCGGGGTGCCGCCCACGGTGGGCTTCTACGCCAAGCTGTCGGTGCTGCAGGCGGTGATCCAGGTGGACATGGTCTGGCTGGCCCTGGTGGCGGTGTTCTTCTCGGTCATCGGCGCCTTCTACTACATCCGCCTGGTCAAGATCATGTACTTCGATTCCCCGACCGATGAGGCTGCCCTGCAGTCCAACCCCGGACTGCGTGCGGTATTAAGTGTCAACGGCCTGGCTGTGCTAGGCTTGGGCCTGTTTCCCGGCGGCCTGATGGCCCTCTGTAGCGCCGCCCTCCTGTAGCAACCTGAAGAAGTATCGCCATGTCCGCTACCACTGCTGTCTGGATCGTGCTGCTGTTGTCCATGGTGGCCGCCAACCTGCCCTGGATGAGCAACCGGGTGTTTTTCATCCGTGAACCCGGTTCCGGCCGCAAGAGCGCCTGGTTCCGCCTGTTGGAATGGTTGCTGCTCTATTTCATCGTCGGCGGGATCGTGATGGGCCTGGAGCAGAAGATCACCGGCACCCGTCATGCCCAGGACTGGGAATTCTATGCCGTGACGGCCTGCCTGTTCCTGGTCTTCGCCCTGCCGGGGTTCATCTACCGCACCGACCTGCGCGTACACCTGGACCGCGCCAAGCGCCGCGCCCGCTAGTTTCACCCTTGCCAAGGCTTGGGTGGCTATGTACAATGCACGGCTCTGATGCGGGGTGGAGCAGCCTGGTAGCTCGTCGGGCTCATAACCCGAAGGTCAGAGGTTCGAATCCTCTCCCCGCTACCAAACCAAAAGAAAAGGCCCCGGCGCATGCGCGCCGGGGCCTTTTTCTTTGCTCAGCCCCGGGCCAGCAGCAAGCCGGCGGTTTCCGTGAACTGCAAACCGGCGGCCCCGATGAGTTCTTCCTCGTCCAGGTCGGCGGGTTCCATGCCCAGGCGCTCCCAGGTTCCGGGGTGGATATGGGCGATGCCAGGCGGGTCCTCGCAGAAGGCCCCCAGCCGGGAACGGTTGGCCAGGGCATCGGCCAGGTGGATGATGGCGGCATCGGATGTCTGGCCGGCATCCGGGTCATGGTGATGGGTGATGGCATCCTGCAGGTGTTCGGGCAGATTCCAGACCTCTGCCAGGGCCCCGCCCAGGTCGCCATGGCTGAACCCGAAGTGTTCCTGTTCCGCCCGGTGCAGGAGGTCTTCTTCCCCCTCGCACACCAGCATCAGGTCACGCATCTGCTCCGGCATGCGAGCGTACAGCACCAGGCAGCCGATATCGTGCAACAGGCCGGCAATGAACAGTCGTTCAGGGTGCAGGATTCTGATTTTACGAGCAATTTCCCTTGCCAGCAGACCCGTGAAGATACCATGGCGCCAGAAGGTGTCTATATTTACCAGGGTGACGGGCAATTTTGAAAAGGATTTGATGGCGGATACGGCGAGCACCAGGCTGTAAAGCTCCCGGGTGCCGAGCACGGTAATGGCCCGGCTCACGGTGTCGATACGACGTGCGAAATTGAAAAAGGAACTGTTGACCAGTTGCAGCAGTCGCGCGGTCAGGCTCGGGTCGTGGCTGATGACATCACCGATCGCGGTGGCGGAGGCGTCGCCAGACTCCAGAAGGCCAAACAGGCGCACGCATAGGTCCGGTGGCGTGACCAGGAAGGACACATCGCCGATAAGCCCCTGCACCAGCTGCGCGGCGCCTGGTTTTGGATTCAGGTGTTCGGCTTCCATGGTCCAGGATCCGGAAAAGGATGTCGTTCGCAGGGAGCGGCCTTTCTGGCGGAATCTTGAGCGTCAGGGTCATGTAGTCGGTATTTGCGGATTTCGTCACAATCCGGGCATTTCCCCCATGGTATTCATAGTCCCGTGCTCAAGTTTTGAGCCCATGTACCCGAAAACGGATACAGGAAGCACCATGTGAGGCAATTGCGATGAACATCATTCGTCTTGATCAGTACCAGGAGCCGCGCCGTGTCCTGACGCGTGATGAAACCATTACCCTGCTGCGCCAGGCACGAGCCCTTATGGCGGACAGGCTGGGGCAGGCCATGCAGGCGATCATGGCCAAGATCGATGATTCCATGTTCGATCTTTCGCAGAAAGACCCCACCGTGCAGAACTGCTATTTCGACGCCATGCGCGTACTGCGCATCAATCGCAAGGACATCGAGCAGTCCTTCCTGGATAAATTGCGCGCCGGTTTCGGCGATTCCTTGAAAACCTTCGGGGTCGAAGATCTCTGTGAGGATGATGCTCTTCAGGAACTCGGCCTGGTTGATTACGAAGAAATCGAAGAAGATATCGCCATCCGAGACATGGTGATAAAGCTGGAGTTGCTGGCACGGGATGAAATTGCGGCCTTGAACCAGCGCTTTGCCTGGCTGCTGCAGACAATGGAACTGGATACGGAATCCAATCCGATTTCACCCGGGATCATCTGCGAGGCTTTCCGTTCCGCACTGGACCGGGTCGCAGTGGAGCTGCGAGTCAAGCTGGTAATCTATAAGCTATTCGACCGATACCTGATCGCAACAGCGGCGGTGCCCGCCTACAAGGCCGTCAATGAATTGCTGATTGAAAAGGGCGTCCTGCCTGTACTTCCCAAAGCTCGAATAAAGCAGGAGCGGGAACAGGATGATGCGGATGAGCTGTTCTCAGCCCTGCAGAAAAGAATACTCGGGGATGGTGTTCCCGCCGCCAATGGAACCGGTATCCAGGATGCCCAGGCTTCTTTCTTCAGGGCCTTGACCGCATACCAGCATGGCGATACCGATCTGTTGCCACTGCAGGCGAGTACAAACAGCACCCATACGGAAAATGGAGGGCTGGTCAACGTTATCCGCGGGATTCAGCAAAGTGGCGCCACGGGACACATGGGTCAGGCCGATGCCATGATTCTCGATGTGGTGGCCATGCTGTTCGATTACATCCTCGACGACAAGAGCCTCCCGGATCCCATCAAGGCGTTGCTTGGCCAACTACAGATTCCGGTATTGAAGGTGGCGCTCTCCGATCAGGATTTCTTCAAGAAGCGGAGTCATCCCGCACGCCGCCTGCTGAACCTGCTGGCCTTTTCCGGCATTGGCTGGGATGAGTCATGTGGCTACGAAGATGGCCTGTACTGCAAGATTCAGGCAGTCGTGGAGCGGATTCTCAACGAATACAATGATGACATTGGGTTGTTCGCCGAGGTCCTGCGAGATTTCGAAAGTTTCCTCGGTCAGGAGCAACAGGCGGCGGCACGTCGGGCGGAGGTGTCCGCGCAATTGGCCCAATCCCGGGAACGTCTGCTCGCAGCCAAGGAAGAGGTCAAGCGGGAAGTGCGTAGCCGGATAGAAAGGCCCGGCATACCTGAGCAGGTGCGTGACTTCCTTGGCAGCTACTGGCGTGGTGTCCTGCTACTGAACCATATCAAGGAAGGCGAGGGCAGTGTGGCCTGGAAACGTTCCCTGGTGTTCATGGACAACCTGATCTGGAGCGTACAGCCCAAGACGGACGCCCAGGAGCGGGCGCGGGTGATCAAGGTGCTGCCGAACCTGCTGCAGGTGCTCCAGGACGGCATGGAGAAGGTATCCATGCCCTCCAACGAACGGCATCATTTCCTGGCACAGCTCGCCGGTTTCCACGCCCGTATCATGAACGAGGATTCAGCCGTCGCCAATGCCCTGCAGCAGCAGGGTTCCGTGCACGACTACCTGCGCGATCCCAATGCGCCCGCCCCCGTGCCACCGACCATGCCCAGCGCGGAGCAGGAAGAGGCGGCCGCCACCGAAGCGCTGCAGCACCTGGTGAACGAAGGCGCATTGCAGGTCGAGGAGATCACACTGAGTGAGGAGGAAGAGAATTCCGATCACGGCGTCAGCATTGCCGACCTGCAGGATGAGTTCATCGACAAGGTGCGTGGGATCCAGGTGGGAAGCTGGGTGGAAATGGAGGATGAAGACGGTGCCCCGATGCGCGTCAAGCTGAGCTGGGTCAGCCCCGTGACGAGCCGGTACCTGTTCGTAAACCGCAAGGGCCACATGGTGTCCAATATGCACGAGGTTGCGCTGGTGGCGGCCTTCCAGTGTGGCAAGGCGCGCGCCATCGAGGAAGCACCGGTACTGGATCGTGCCGTCAGCAAGGTGGTGGAGGGCATGCGCCAGGCCAGCTGACACAGTCCCGCATGTCCGGATAACGTTTGATGAAAAGGGCTGGTCAACCAGCCCTTTTTTTGTGTCTTGCATGATGGCCGGGTCTTACCGCAGGATAGCGCGGCATGAACCTGACACCCATCGTTCTCATTATTTACCTGCTGATGCTGCCGGTAACGGCCATGGTGCCGGTTTTGCGGGACTTGACCGCGGGCCGTTATCCGGGGCTCGGCGAATTCGAACAACACCTGTTCATGTCGGCGAATATGCTGGGGGCACTGCTGTTCGTGCCACTGGCCGGGCTGTTGTCCGACTGGTGGCGCCGCCGCAAGATCATCATCGTGGTGGCGCTGGCGATCAACACCCTGTCCTTGCTGATGCTGACCCTGGACTGGCCCTATGCTGTCTACCTGTCCTGGCGTTTCCTGGAGGGCTGCGCCCATATTACCTCGCTGAGTCTGCTCATGGCCCTGGCGGTGGACCATGCCCGTCAGCGCGGCATGGGCGCGGTCATGGGGCTGGTGGGCACTGCCCTCGGCCTGGGGGTGGCAAGCGGCGCGCCTCTGGGCGGCTTCATCGGCCAGCATGGCGCGGAGCACGTGTTGCAGGCCGGGTTCTGGCTGCTGCTGGCGCTCACCCTGCTCGCGACGCTGCTGTTGCGCGACGCCCCGCTGCGCCATGGTTCCACAACCCTGTCCGCCCTGTTGCGGTCACTGCCCGACAACCGTCGTCTGCTGTTGCCCTATACCTTTGCCTTTGTCGATCGCCTCACCGTGGGTTTCATCGTCTCGACCCTGTCGCTGTACCTGAGCAGCGTCATCGGCCTGGAGTCGGTCGCCATCGGCCTGGTGATGGCCCTGTTCCTGGTGCCCTTTTCGCTGCTTACCTATCCAGCGGGACTGCTTTCGCGTCACTGGAATCCCCTGTTCATGATGCTGGCCGGCAGTGCCGCCTACGGCATCACCCTCACCGCCATCGGCTTTGTCGTGCCCGGCATGATCCCCTGGTTGATGTTTGCCGGCGGTGTGGTTGCCTCGCTCATGTATGCACCGTCCCTGGTGCTGGTGGCGGACCTGTCTCGACCGGAACACAAGGCCCTGGCCATGAGCGGCTTCCATTTCGCCGGTTCCCTGGGTTTTGTGCTGGGCCCGCTTACCGGCGGCCTGCTGGTGGCCCTGTTCGGCGCCACGATGCTGCCCGCCTATCCCATGGCCTTCCTGGTCGTCGGTGGACTGGAGGTGCTCTGCGCACTCTTGTTCCTGCCACTGGCCCTGCGCTGGGCGGCCCGGGGTGACGGCCGATCTTGATGCACATCAATGCCCTGGCCGGCAGACCAGGGCCAGTATGGTTGCGAACTTGTACAATCACCGCTGATGGGTTCCGATGTCCTGCCAACCAGGGCCGGGATTGCCTGTCCAGGGAGTCATTATGCGTCTCGCATATAAAAAGTATCTGTCGGTTTTCACCGCACTGTTGTTCGCGTTGCTGCTGTTGTCCTGTGACGGCAGTGTGAGCCAGGAATTGGCCCACACTCCCCGTGCGCCAGACAGCGAGTCCCGCTGCCCGGTATGTGGCATGAAGGTGCTGGGCTGGCCCGGCCCCAAGGGGCAACTGTTCCTCAGCAGTTCGGATCGTCCCTTGTTCTTCGACAACACCGTCGATCTCATGCGCTATGTGCTGCACCCCGACCAGAATCCCCGTGTGCTGAAGGTCTATGTACAGGATATGACCCAGGCCGACTGGGATCAGCCCGATGTGGCCCCCTGGATCGATGCCCGCGATGCCTGGTTCGTGGCCGGACACAGCCGCATGGGTTCCATGGGGCCGACCCTGGCCAGTTTCGCGGATCGCCAGGCCGCCGCAGCCTTCGCGGCCCAGTACCAGGGCAAGGTGCTGGGGTATGGAGAGATCGATACTGCGCTGCTCGATTCCCTGGTGGCGACCATGGATGCCGGGCGTGACCACTCGATGCACGATGGCCACGCCCACTGACAGCTGTCGTGGCCTGATGCTCGGTTTGCTGCTGGTACTCGCGCCCGGTTTTTCGCACGCGAACCCGGACGGGCAACTGGCGAAACATCGCTACCAGGCGCCGGCGCAGTCAGTGCAGTGGGATGCCGCCGCCATTCGCGCATCCCATGTCCGGTATCCCCTTGCCGATGCTGCCGTGGCCGCGCCGGCTTCCGATGTGTCCGAGCGCTTCCTGGTGGTGGAATCGGGTGATCATCACGCCAGCCTGCTCGACGGGGAGACGTTCGCACTCATTCATTGCTGGCCGACCCGTCCCGGTCTGCGCGGCGCGCCCAAATTCTCCGCCGACGGCCGCTTCGTGTATTTTCTCTCCGGCGAGGGTTGGGTCACCCAGTACGATCTGCATCGCCTGGCACCACTGGCCGAGGTGCGCGCCGGCAGTGCCAGCCGGAACCTGGCCCTGTCCGGCGACGGCCGTTACCTGCTGGTGGCCAATGACCAGCCCCATACCCTGGTGGTGCTCGACGCCCATGACCTCGGCCTGCACGAGGTGATCGAGGTGCGCGGCGAGGACGGGCGCAGTTCGCGGGTGTCGGCGGTCTATGATGCACCGGCGCGCCACAGTTTCATTGCGGCCCTGAAGGATATCCCCGAGTTGTGGGAGCTGCGCTACGACGCGGATGCGCCGCCGGTCTACCAGGGCTTTGTACATGACTTCCGCCTGGGCGAGGGCGTGCCGGTGCCGGGTGCGTTCCCGCCACGCCGGGTGTTGCTCGACACACCGCTCGAGGATTTCCTGTTCGACCCTGATTTTCTCTATGTGATCGGGGTTACGGGTAATGGCCAGGTGATGGCTATCGATCTCGATGCGCGTCGCCGGCTGGCGACCCTGGAACTGTCCGGCCTGCCGCGCCCCGGCGCGGGGGTGCGCTGGGAGCACGAAGGCCGCACGCTGCTGGCCCTGCCGAACCTGCGCGAAGGCGTGGTGAGTGTGATCGACGAGGCGCGCTGGGAACTGGTCAAGTCCATCGCTACCCGGGGGCCCGGCTTTTTCCTCGCCAGCCATGAAAACAGTCCCTACCTGTGGGGCGATGTGTTCTTCGGCCCGCACCAGGACGTGCTGCACCTGATCGACAAGCAGAGTCTCGAGATCGTGCATACCCTGCGTCCCGAACCCGGCAAGCGGGCGGCCCACGTGGCCTTCAGCGCGGAGGGTAGACACGCCCTGGTGTCCATCTGGGAGGAGGAGGGTGCGCTCGTGGTCTACGACAGTGCCAGCCTGGAAGAGATCAATCGCATCCCCATGAGTCGGCCGACCGGGAAGTATTCCGTCATTTCGTCATTCCCGCGGATGCGGGAATCCAGTGGTTCTCACTTACATGGATTCCCGCCTTCGCGGGAATGACGGGGGTATCTTGGGAATGACGGGGGTACGGATGCCTGGTGGGGATCAGATCCCCAGGACCATCAATGCCACGGAGAAATAGATCAGGATTCCCACCACGTCGGCGATGGAGGTGATCAGGGGCGCGCTGGCGGTGGCCGGGTCGATCTTCAGGCGCGCCAGCAGGAAGGGCATGATCATGCCCAGCATGCTACCGAACAACACCACCAGCAGCATGGCCAGGGCGATGGTGTTGCCCACGCCGCTACCGCCAACCCAGTTCCCGGCCCACCATACGGACGCGCCCATGGTCAGGCCCAGGGCCATGGACACGGAAAACTCCTTGCCCCACAGCCGCAGCCAGTCCTTGGCTTGCACGTCGCCCGTGGCCAGGGCGCGCACCATGAGGGTGGCGGACTGGGCGCCGGCGTTACCGCCGCTGGCGATGACCAGGGGCAGGAAGAACACCAGCGCCACCACCGTTTCGATGGCCGCCTCGTAGAAGGCAATGGCGCCGCCACTGACGATGTTCACCAGGATCAGGATGACCAGCCAGCCCACCCGCTTGCGGTACAGCAGGCTGGGCGAAGCCTCCATCAGGCTCAGCGCCAGGGGGGCGACGGAACCCAGCTTGTGGAAGTCCTCGGTGCTTTCCTCTTCCATCATGTCGAACACGTCGTCGACGGTGACCACGCCGAGCAGCTGTTTCTCGCTGTTCACCACCGGCAGCGTTTCGATATCGTAGCGGCGGGTCAGGTGGGCGGCATCCTCGCGATGGGCGTTGACGTCGATGCTCACCACCTCGTCGCCAAGCAGGGATTCGATCTTGCTGGCCGGTCGCGACAGCAGCAGGTGCTTGAGCCCCACCATGCCGAGCAGGTGACCCTCCCGGTCGGTGACGAACACATCGTTGATGGTCTCGCCTTCCTCGCTGTGGCGGCGCACGTACTCCAGGGCGCGGCCCACGGTCCAGCCGGGACGCAAGGCAATGTATTCCGGTGTCATCAGGCGGCCGACACTGTCATCGGGATAGGAGAGCAGGGTTTCGATGACCTGGCGGTCCTGGGGCTTGAGGAGTTCGATGATCTCCTCGCTGTGCGGATCCTCCAGTTCGTCGATCAGTGCCGCCGCATCGTCGTAGGACAGTTCGCCCACCAGGTAGGCTTTTTCCTCCGAGCTCAGCCGTTCCAGCAGTCGTGCCTGGTGTTCGGTGGCCAGGTGGGAAAAGATGTGGGGCATGCGCTCCAGGGGCAGGCGCCGCAACAGTACCAGGGTGGCCTGGTCGTCGAGACTGTCCAGGGCGGCGGCCACATCCTGGTTGGCGCGTTCCGCCAGCCAGCCATCGAGGGCCGCCTGGTCGATCACCGCCAGCAGCGCGGCGATGCCGTTCATCTGCTCCAGTTGCTGTTCCGTGTCCTGTGCCGTGGCGCTCATGAGATCAGACCGAATGTACGGGCAGGTTGAGCAACACCGCCGCCATGGTGAAATAGATGATGATGCCGGCCACGTCGGCAATGGAGGTCACCAACGGCACGCTGGCCGAGGCGGGATCCAGGCGCATGCGGGTGAGCAGGATGGGCAACAGCAGGCCGATGAGGCTGCCCACCACCACGATCAGCACCAGGGCGATGGCGATGACCAGCGCCACCCCCAGGCCGCCGCGCCAGTAACCCAGCAGGGAAACCGCCAGGGCCATGGTGACACCCAGTGCCGAGGCCACCGCGAACTCCTTGGTCCACAGCTTGAGCCAGTCCTGCGATTGCACATCACCGACGGCCAGGGCGCGCACCATGAGGGTGGCCGCCTGGGCGCCGGCGTTGCCGCCGCTGGCGATCACCAGGGGCAGGAAGAATACCAGTACCACCAGGGCGTTGATGGTCTCCTCGAACCAGGCAATGATGCCCCCGCCGATGAGGTTGATGAAGACCAGGGCCAGCAGCCAGCCGATGCGCTTGCGGTACAGCAGCGTGACCTTGGCATCGCGCAGGCTCAGGCCGATGCCCACGGAACCCATCTTGTGGAAGTCTTCGGTGGTCTCTTCCTCGGCGGCATCGAGCACGTCGTCGACGGTGACGATGCCGACCAGGGCGTTGTCGCCATCCACCACCGGCAGCACTTCCAGGTCGTAGTGCTTCATCATGCGGATGGCCTCGACCTGGGGTGCATCGGTGAGGATGGACACCATGGGTACACCCTGCAGGCTGCTGATCAGGTCCTCGGGCGCGCCGAACACGAAATGCTTGAGGGGGATCATGCCCTGTAGCTGTTCGTGTTCATCGGTGATGAACACCATGTTGACGGTGATGTCCTGCTCGCTCTGGGCGCGGATATACTCGAGGGCCTGGCCCACCGTCCACTCGGGGCGCACCGACACGAACAGTGGCGACATCAGGCGGCCGACGCTGCTGGCCGGGTAGCCGAGCAGGGTCAGGGCACGGCGGATGGTGCGGTAGGGCAGCAGGCGCAGCAGGCGCCGCACCTCGTGCTTGGGCAGGTCCTCGAGCAGGGCGGTGAGGTCGTCGGGCACCAGGCGCTGGAGGATTTCCCGCGCTTCCTCCTGGGGCAGGCGGATGGCCAGGCGGTACTGGTAACCCGGTTCCAGGTAGGAGAACACGTCCACGCGCCGCCCCGGTGCCAGCTGGGCGAACACCCAGGGCATGTCGTCATCGCGCAATTGCATGGCAACGGCGGCGATATCCTGGATGCGCATGAGGTCCAGGATCTCGCGCACCTGGTCCGCCTCGCGGCGTTCCACCAGTTCGCGTACCTGGCCCTGGAACTGTTCGAAGTCGTATTTCATTCCTTCCTGCCGTGAAGGGCCATGAAACAGGCCACGGTGTGCTCGACTACCGCTTCGATCTCCGCCTCCGGGATGGCCCGGTTCAGGACCAGGGCCTGGGTGCGCACCGAACCGATGAGCGCACCGGTGAACTGCTGGGCGGCGAGGTAGGTATTATCAATGTACAGGTGGTTCATTGCACATTGTTTATCAAGGTAGTTCGCCAGGCGGCGGTTGCCGCGCTCGGGCCCGACCCGGTAATAGATCTCGCCCACCTCGGGGAAGCGTGCACTCTCGGCCACGATCAGACGGTGCAGGGCCAGCACCGAGGGTTGCAGGATGATACTCAGCAGGGTGCGCGCGAACTCGCGCAGGGTGGCCTCCACGTCATGACGGGCCTGTTCCGTTTCCAGCCGTGACAGCAGCACGTCCTGGCAATGCTGGGTGATGACGTCGCTGAACAGGGCTTCCTTGTTGCCGTAGTGGTTGTAGATGGTCTGCTTGGATACCCCGGCCTCCCGGGCGATGGCATCCATGCTGGTCTCGCGGTAGCCGGCGGCCAGGAAGATCCGGGTGGCGGCCTCGATGATGGCGCGCTGCTTGTCGGACAGGCCGGCGGTGGGGCAGAAGGCGGGGTGCTGGGTCAAGTCGATACCTCTGGAAACGGAAGCACTGGAAACCGTGTGTTCACCGCAAAGGCGCAAAGGTCGCAGAGAAAAAACCTGACCTTAAGGATGATCACTCACCCGGTATTCGGGGTGCATGCATAAAGGTCACATAATGAATTGAATTTACGGGTTTCTTTGCGACCTTTGCGCCTTTGCGGTGAATGTTTTATCAATCCACGCATTATCCCGTGTATGGACTGGACGGTCCAGTCCATTTACGCCACAATCCGCACTTTGGGATCCGGCCCTCGCGCCGGGTTCCCGCTCCATCCGCCACTGCGAGGAAAGCCCGTGTTCAAACGCCTGATCATCGTCCTGGTCGCCCTGTTGCTGCTGTTCGGCGGAATCTTCGGCTGGAAATACCTGCAGATGCAGAAAATGGCTGCCATGAGCGGGGGCCCGCCGCCGGCCGTGGTCGCCGCCGAGACGGTGCGCTTCGATCGCTGGCAGCCGGGCCTTCGCTCCGTGGGCAGCCTGGTGGCTACCCAGGGCGTGTTTATCTCCAGCGAGATCGCCGGTCATGTGCGCGCCATTCATTTCGAATCGGGTGCCCGGGTCGAGGAGGGCGCCCCCCTGGTCAGCCTCGATGACGCCGTGGACCGCGCCGAGCTGGATGGCCTGCAGGCGGAACGGCGCCTGGCGGAGATCCAGTTCGAACGCGCCCGCAAGCTGCTGGGGGACAAGACCATCTCCCGCTCCGAATACGACCAGGCGCGCGCCAACCTGGACAGCGCCACCGCCCGCGTGGCCTCGCAGGAGGCGCGCATCGCACTCAAGAACATCCGCGCGCCCTTCGGCGGCCAGCTCGGCATCCGCCAGGTGGACCTGGGCCAGTTCCTCGCCCCGGGTGACCAGATCGTTTCGTTGCAAAGCCTGGATCCCGTCTACGTGGATTACAGCCTGCCGGAACGCAACCTGAACGAGCTGGCCATCGGCCAGGCCGTGGAGGTCGAGGTGCAGGCCTGGCCGGGGGAACGCTTCGCCGGCACCATCAGCGCCATCAGCCCGCGCATCGACGCCGCCACGCGCAGCGTGCCGGTGCGCGCCACCCTGCAAAACCCCGACGAACGGCTGCGTGCCGGCATGTTCGCCGAGGTGACCACCCAGTTGCCGGTACGTGACCGGGTACTCACCGTCGCGGAGCATGCCATCAGCTACAACCCCTACGGCGATTCCGTGTTCGTGGTGGAGGAACGCGAGGGCGGGCTGTTCGTGCAGCGTCGCCAGATCGTGACCGGCGCGGTGCGCGAGGGCCGGGCGGAGCTCATCAGCGGCCTGGAGGAAGGCGAGCAGGTGGTGACCGCCGGTCACAACAAGTTGCGCAATGACATGCCGGTGAAGATCGACAATTCCGGTGAGCTGGATGGCCAGGTAAGCGAATAATGAAGTTCACCGACATCTTCGTGAATCGCCCGGTGCTGGCCAGCGTGGTCAGCCTGCTGATCCTGGTGATCGGCCTGCGCTCCATCGGCCTGATGGAGGTGCGCCAGTATCCGGAGACCCAGAATACCGTGGTCACCGTGAGCACCAGCTATCCCGGTGCCAGCAGCGAACTGGTCAAGGGCTTCATCACCACACCGCTGCAGCAGGCCATCGCCGAGGCCGACGGCATCGACTACATCACCTCGCGCAGCACCCAGGGCAGTTCCAGCATCGAAGTACACATGGAACTGAACTACGACGCCAACGCGGCGGTGGCGGAGATCCAGGCCAAGGTGGCCAGCCAGCGCAACGTGCTGCCGGCGGAATCCGAGGACCCGGTCATCACTTCCACCACCGGGGATTCCACGGCGCTCATGTACATGGCCTTCTACAGCGAGACCATGCAGCCCTCGCAGATCACCG
>SWCG01001828.1_pt1 | contig 20472 bp, 19 predicted proteins | sample 4690071 | NCBI WGS metagenome assembly SWCG01 (sample SAMN10267281, study PRJNA491770) | bioreactor metagenome | isolation source: DHS bioreactor inoculated with subseafloor sediment | place: Japan: off Shimokita Peninsula | collected 2012-10 | reverse complement strand
CGGGACGACCGGTAACCGTGAGAGAACAGGTGCTGTCCTCTTGGTCGACTTTTACGATCTTGCTCGCACAACTGCCTGTTTCTGCGAACGAGTTCCCCGGAATTCCGGAAGGCCGTTGCGAAGCCGTGGCTCCATAACCTGATCCCGGCAGCACATAGACCTCATTGCTGGGGCTATAGTCCGCAACATCGTTGCTGGACAGGGCGATATATGGTTCAACATCCTCACCCGACAGTCCGCTTCCATTGTCGAGAAGAACATCGTCTTTGGTCAGGTTGACCAGCCAACCGGCACCACCGATGGTCTGGTCCCAGGCAAAGTCGGAAAAGCCTAGAACAGCCGAATGCCGGGCTTGCTCCAGTTGCCCGCAATAAACATTGATACCGTCATAACCCTGTCCTCCGGCTTGCCTGTGGATTCCCGAAGCCGCTCCGTAGGCTGTTTCGTCGCAAAACCAACCCCTAAAATGATGGGTAGCATTGCTTTCATTCACACCAACGGTCTGTATCCCTGCGGCCGCGGAAGTATCGACAGAAACCCAGTCTGAAGCTCCCAATTGAAGAGGACGGCATGCCATCCGCATACTGGAAGCCCATGGAACTGTTGCCGAGGGCCCTACCCGGTCGTACCCACCAAGTCTCTGAACAATCTGCCCCGCTGCGCAATATCGATCTCGCATTGTTCCCTGGTTTGGATAGCCGTATCCCAACACCTCCGGGGTCCCGTTCGGGGATGTATCGATCGTTTGAACCGTCCCGTTGGGAAGAACCGATATCGAGGCACAATACAATCCAACCTGGGCTGTCATTCCTCGTACGCTGGAAGCACTTGCACTCATGGAGACGTCGGCATGGTAGAGCCCGCGAAGAACTGTACCTGCGGGGCATTTGTACGCCTCCACCGATCCCTTGTTAGATCCGATGGTGCCTACATAGTCACCGTCTCCCCGGAAACCGATGCCTATTTGAGAGAAGGCAGAATCCGAAAATAGACAAAGTACGATCAAAAATATAAATCGCAGGAATATTCTGTCCACTGAAGGCACCAGATCTTGGGAAATATGAAAATTAATAGAAAATTAACCGGTTATGATAAAAAAACCGGAATAAAATAGCAGTATCAAATTTTAAAAGATGAATCTTCAAGACAACCGGAAGAAGGCCGACACGACCAAGGGGGTGGTCGATGGTGGGCCCGGAGGGACTCGCTAATGATAATGAAATCAATTGTCTACGAAGGCGAAATAGACAATGCCAAGGGCGCAAAATCGCGCATTATGATGCCCGTCGAATGCGGCGCATGTGGCTGGCAAGGTCGCCGCAAGACAGGCCAGATTGTCCAGTGCCCCAAGTGCGGTTCTTTCGCCGCCGCTCGTTCAATGTATTTCCGGCAAGTGGAGCGGGCGTAACCCGTTTCCTTGCTGACTTGATTATAGCTACCTGTTGCCTTCCATGCCTCTATGATCTTCTGGATTTCGGTTTCGTCCAGAGCGGGCAGGTTCATGCTAAATGCCTCGTGCCATGAGATCGCAAACGGTGCTGGCCGGGACGGCGTACCCAATCCCGACGATTGAAGCGCTGAACATGCTGGTTGGCGCGAGCATCACGCCCACTGTAATGGCGACAACCTCGCCGCTGTCGTCATAGACCGGCCCGCCAGACTGACCGGGGACAACTGTGATGTTGGTGACGATGACGTTCCGCCAATGGACAACCGTGCGAGCGTTGCCCGACACCTGACCGTAGACGGATACGAACTCCATGTTGGCCGGGTTGCCGTCTGCACGAATGAAGGTGCCGGGTTTCGGCTCCTTGCAGGACAGACGAGACGAGGCAAAGCGCTCAGGCCGCGAGGCGCGCAGAAGCGCCACGTCATATTCGGCATTCGTCCAAAGCACTTCGGCAGTCTGAATGTCGCCAATGCTGGATTTCAGCTTGACCTCTTTCACGTCATCCACGACATGCGCGGCTGACAGAACGTAGCCTCCCCCAAGATGAACCCCGCTTCCGTGGCCGCTACCGACCAGAACCTTCACAACAGCGGTCCCACGCTGCGTTTCGCTGCCGTGTGGCATCTTTGCCGCCATCAAGGCGAGCAGCACCAATGCCGCGAAGCCTAAGCCCGCAGCCCATTTAATGGCTCTCATGGGAGCCTCCTATGATGTGGAACGTGTCCGTTTCGGGGAGTTCTCGAAAAGACGGTCGATGCGCTGATTAGTGCCATCAACGGCTGTCTTCACGTTATTCAGCGCGGCCATGATCTGCTCCGTGCTTTCACGGTGGCCAGCTTTGGAGACGTACGTCTCAGCGACGTGCAGCTTGTGGTCCGAAAGCTCCTGCCTTGCGGTGGTCGCAAGGGCTGCTGCCGCCTCAGCCTTGAGAGTCGCTTCGTTTTTGGCTTCCTTTACTCGACCATCAATTCGCCACCATATGCCCCAGAGAGCAGCGGAAACGGTCAGAAAGAATATGACGGCCCCTGCAATCTCCTGCCCGCTCATGGACGCCACCCGCAAGCCTTCTGGCCGTACTTGTTCTCAGCCAGGTATCGCTTGACCTGCTCGTCTGTGAGCTTGTCAATCTGCTCTTGCGTGAACCGATGTGGGGTGTTCAAATCGCAGTAGTTACCTACAGTTTGGCACCCGGAAATGATACATAGAGCCGCGATAAGTATCACTTTGACCATTCGCTAAGCTCCTTTCGCGCTTCTGAGGGCGGCAGGGAGCCAACGTCATTCTGGATGCCGTCCATGTCCTCACGGGCTTTCAAGCGCTCCTGAGCGGTCTTCTGGCGCTCCTTGGCCGCACCGGATGCCCTGCCCTTCCAGAACGCCGCGACAATCGCGAATAGAGCCGCACCAGCGCCGATCACGAACTTGTTTGACAGGATGGCTAGGAGAAGGCCGGTCATAGCTTCCAGCCCTTCTTTTTCGCCAGCCAGTACCAACCTTCCACGAGGGACACGGCGGCACCACTAATCAGGTAGCTTATGATGGCTGCAATATCGGGGTCGTCCACCAGTTGAGCGGCTAAGTCAGCTTCGAGCAGCCCGTAGGCCGACAGAAAGCCGATGCCGTACCGCAGGATGATGCGGGCTACGTTGCCGCTCATTTGCGCCTCCATAGTTTGGCAAGGAAGGAGAGGATGATTTCAAGGAGGGAGCTGCCGCGCTGTGTTGGAACGGGTGTTGCAACAGGTGGCCGTGGGGCGCTTTCGCCGTAGCCGGAGGCTTCCAGCGCGTGTCCATACTTATTGGCGCGGGCCGCGATGCTCGATGCCCTGTCCGTGCCGTTGACAACACGGCGGGCGCTCACATAATCGACGGCGTGCTCGGAAACATAATCTTCCAGCGACTTGCCGGTGAAGGTGCCAAGGAGCATCCCATCGATAAGAATCGGAACAGCATTGCGCAGTGTTGCCGCCAGTTCAGGGTGCCTGACCAGATCAACACCAAGGCGCTTTGCCCAATCGGTGTAGTTCCGGCGTCCAGTGATTTGAACTAGCCCGCGGCCCTTGAAGCGCCGACCGTCGCCAGGCTTGGTGTTGCCTAGGTCTTTACGCCCCTCATAAGCAGCGCCCGAAGCGTATTCCTCCATTGTCCTCCAATGGTCGCTCTCGTGATGCGCAGTGGCGAGGATATAGGCCGCACGATGGAGCGAAACGCGCCGCTTCTCCAAACCGTCCAAGACGGCCTCCATCCATTTGACCTGCTCTCTTGTAAGACGGCGCACGGGCATAAGCGGGCGCACCGCGTTGAAGAACGCAGTTCGGTCCATTGGGGGATTCCTTTTTGTCGCGGGATTTGGTATGTTTAGGAGTTGGCGGGGCACCGCGCGAAGGCTGTTTTAGGACGGGCTTCAGCGGATAAGCCTAGCGGCGAAAGGCACACCGTACGGGGCCGGCCCGCCAATCTCACTTCTTCCCAAGCCATTCCGCCAACTGCTCCGCACAATGGTCTTCCTCGGAAAGAGCCCAAGCTATAAACCGGCAGAACAAACACCGATCGCCCCAGTGATGGGCGATACGCGCGCAAAGATATTGCCCCTCTTCCCCTCCCGTTCTCTCATTGATGAATACGGAGAAAGAGGCTAGGTAGGAGCGCATCAGACTACCAGTTCAAGAGCCGGGAGAGATGGCCGAGAGTGCGTTTCATCACGTTCGCTTTTACCGAGATGCTAAAGAACGGTGCCTTCGGATATTCTGGCTAGATGTTGTTCGCAGAAGCCGAGCCTGCGCCTGCCACAGATACAAGCGTCCCCGCTCCAGAGAAGACGTTGCCCACGACATTGATGTTGTCGGTATTTATACCACGACAGCCATAGGTTCCGCCGCGAATGGAGTTACCAGTGACGGCCGCATACCGCAGATATCCAGCATTGTCGGCAACCAAGTAGATGCTGGTGCCGGTGGCAGACAACCGACCGGAATTCCCTGAGATGGTTCCGTCGTGGCACGTGTTAGTGCCTTTCGACTCAATATAGATGAATTGCAGATCAGCCAGTGCAGGCTCGTAGAACGAGTTGCCGGTGATTGCGTAGGCGTTGATGATCGCCGTGTCCGCACGAACACGGATAGCCCCGCGATAATTGCGGATCGTGTTTCCCTTGATAACCAAGCTTTCAAGCAGGGTTGCCCCCGATGCTACGGCAAAAATCGCATACGTGGCCCCTGCTGCACCCTCACAATCGTTCTCTGAAATTACACAAGTTGCTGCGCCAAAATCAGTGAGGTTCTGATAGAACACCGCGTACCGGACCGCGCCCCGGATCGTGTTCCCGATCATCTTTGCATTGGCACCTTGGATGATGATACCATCCATGTTGCCGCCGTAGTTTAGGTCTACGACCACATAGTTGCCGATAAAATCAATGAAATCACCGGCTGGGTGGCAATCGAAGCCTGCATCGCCACAACCGAAGGCGTTGCAGTTGGCGACCTTAACGAACCGATTAACCCCGTCGCTACCGCCAACGGCGACGACATGGCGGACACGCTCGCCGGAACATTCGGTGATGTTCACCCAATGTGATCCATTGACAACCGAGATGCCATAGGCGAGGCCAGCCTTCAACGACCGATTGGTGCGCGTGCGTGTGATGTTCACGACGGCAGAACGGTCCACCATCAGACTGCGGTCATCAAAGTCTTCGAACAGGCAATCCACAACCGTAAGGTCCGCCACGGTCTTGAAGTGGCCACCGTACTGGCTGCCGCCTGCACCGGAGCCAAAGGCTCGGATGTTCCGAAGCTTGATGTTTTCCCAGAAATTCAGCTTGCGAAGCTTGGAATTCGCGCCCGTCGTGTATGAGTACGACAAGGGGGCCGTTAGCGTAATCGTGTTACCGGATATGGACTTGATCCGCACCATCTCCGAGGTCTTAACGCTAGTGTTGGTGGCAAACAGCGTGTCGCTGTACATTTCCACCAGGTCATTGACCGCCAAACCGGAAGCGTCATCCACATTAACGGATGTCGCGCCGGATAGAGCATTCGCTGTAAGAAGACGATCGGTTCCCAATGCTCCCGTCGATTCAAAGAGCTTGTCTCCGGTCGGGGCATTGGAGAAGTCTATCACTGCGTTGCGGAGTTCTACGAATGACCGGTTCACCACCAAAGTGCTGTCGACGCGGTAGGTCTTCCCGAGACCATCCAACACACTTCCTTCCGGGATTGACGACAGGGCAGTATTGAGAGCCGCCGCGTCATCTGTGGTGCCATCACCCACCGCACCATATTCGGCTGGCGTATATGCTGTGCCAAGATTGATGTCGTTGGCAAGTTTGTCCGCCGTTACTGAGCCGTCAGCGATATTCGCAGTGTCAACCGCGCCTGCGGCATCTGACAGTGCGCCGATAGCAGCCCGCGCTTCTGCCTTTGTCTCCGCCTCAAGGACGGCAAGACCGGTGGTGCCGAGCGTCGTGGTGCCGGAGGAAAGGGTGTCGAGGTTTGAATCCGCGTCCTGCTTACCGGCAATATCACCGGGGCCTACCCACTCCTTGTTTTCCATTCCCTTCCCGTCTGCGCGCCAGCCAAGCACCTTGTTGGCCTCGTTGCGCGGGAATTGCCATTGATGACGATCTGCACCCATGGAGCCTTCTCCAATACAAAAAGCCCGCTCGAAGGCGGGCTGGAATGTTTCTGATTTTGCGGTTTGGTTAGGTTTTCATAATGCCGGTAATCCGGCCTAATCTGTCACGGGTGTGCACCCACCTGTGAAGCTCATACTTGTCGGCAATATTCTCTTTTGGAGTGGCCCACCTAAGATGCGCCGGATTAACGCATCCATTTCGACCATTGCCGCAAGAGTGCGCTGCTTGGTGTTTAGGCGATGGGGGTTCCCCATGAGCTAAAATGCACATAACCCGATGCGCCCCCATTACCTCTGAGGAATAATATGTCTGCCCATATCCTTGTGGGTTTCTGCTGTAAGGCCAGACAACGCAGTCGTCCCGCCCTATGCCTATCAAGGACTCAAGGAACGCTATGCCCGCACCTTCCGGCGCAGTAAGGGTTTTGTGTGGATCCCCGTGTCTTTTGAAGCGCACATAGTGTTTTTGGCACCACCCGAGAGATACAGATGCCTTGCCACAGCCATCAATTGAACATATACGGCGCTTAGCCATTCGACGCTCCTATCGTCGTTTTGGTTAGGGCTGATCTGGTGTTAGCGCACCGCATCAGCCCGCTTATACTAGCAGCCTTTTGCTCTTACTCCATAGTCAAAACAATCGTCTGCTATGATATCGATCCCAAGGTTCGCCGCGAGAACCCCAGCAACTGCTGCCCCCGCTATAAAAACAAGTATTCCGTACCCGGCTCCAAACCGCTCAGAAACGATCTTTGTTGCAAACACAGTCGGGATTAGCGTCGCGAGAATCAATAAATCTTGCATTATTCAACAGCTTCCTGAAGGTTTGGCTTGATGCCAATATGAATTGCTGTCCTCGCGCCGGGTAAGGTAGCGCCGGGGATCTGTCTAATCAAGGCGTTTGCACCAGATCGCTTCAAATCGCCCTTCGAAAGCTGTTCCGCTATGGTCGTTAAATCTTCGAACAGCCCAACCGATGGACCTGCTACAGCAGCAACCTTACCCCGAGTGGCGTATCGCGAAACAGAACCGCCTCTGTCCTCATCTCCAGCCAGAGATTGCACGCCAGACATTATCCCAACAGGGCTCCCTAATTTTTCTACCGTGTTGGAAAGCTCAAAGGGCAGAGAGAGGATGCCAGTTCGGTCGAGACCGTCAGCCACCCATAATCCGGGGTTGTCTAGAAGCCGGTTTGCTTGATCAACATCGCCGCGCTCCATGAACTTGAGATAGGCCACCAACATCCCAATAGACGTCCCGAGTACCATCTGTTCCGCAAAGCGCTGCGGGCGCTCCTGTAAACCGGCGATTAAAACCCGCTGGTGCGAAGCCATTGCGAAACTTTTAAACTGGAATAGCAAGCGGCCCCAATTGGTTTTCATCCAGAGCGGCGTATCGGCTACACCCTTGGTTACAATCGTGCGGTCCACGTCCTTATTCAAAGCGGCAGCCCAAGCGCGCTGTGCGGTCTCGTCGTCCCATTGAGAGACATTCGAACCCCAGATGCCGTTCGCTTCCTCTCCGTGCTTTTCAATCTGCTTGGCAATGCGTTGCGCCATATCTTCGTCAATGCCAAGAAACGCCATATAGGCCTGCTCTCGCTTTCCTGCCTTCTGCCAATCGATAGCATTCCGAGCCATGCGGTTTTGCGTCATCACGGACGCCATCTGCTTTACCGTGTCGTTCCACCACCCAAGGCCCGTAGCCTTGGTGAATAGGTTGGTGGCATTTGCCAGATAGCGATCAAACCCGGATTGATACCGATATGGGTCATTAAGGTCTGCCAGGGACGCAAGACGAGACTGGAGTACGCTTTCGGTAACCGCCCCCAGATGCCGCGCATCCATCTTTGAAATCTTCACCGCCTTCACGTTTGACACAAGCGAAGGAAGAGCCTCACGCATGGTCGCCCTGACACCGTGGACGCCGATAAGCCGCGCCGTGTCCGCAATGCTTGTCAGCGTCACGCCGCCGAGAAGACGCATATAGTTCCAGGCCAGTGCTGCCCGCGTGATCTTGGACCATTCAGAGCCTTCTTCCGCAGCACGATATGTGCCACGGATCATATCGCGGAACGCCTCCAGGTTCTTGATATCGCGATCCATTGCCTTGCGAAGCTTCTCGCGCTCGTTCGCAGACTTCGCCGTCTTGGATAGTTCCTCATACTCTTTGCGGACGGCATCAAACTGATCACGCATATCAGCGCGACCGAATTTCTCTGTAAGCTCGACCTCTGCCGCCATGGTCCGGGAATAGCGGCGGAGGATCATTTCCATGTCGTTCTCAAGAAAATCCTCTACCAGCTCATCCGGTATATTGAATGTTCGCTCCTTAAGCGGGCCCCGCTTCACCGGGATGAGCCATTCAGGCACATCACCAGCGCCGCGCCCGGTCAGGTTGTTGAACACCGATGTAACAATGTCCTCGACATAATCCTCCATATCCGCGCGGGATACAAAGTCAGGACGCTTTTCAGGCGGAACCTTTTGAAGTTGCCCCATAAAATAGTTTCGGGCAATGTCGCGGAAACGATCCTCTTCGCCTATAAGTTTCTGCCGATTCCACAGGCGCGTTACATAGCTTGCAGCCGTAGTAACCTTCACATCTTCCGGCAAAAGCTTATTCTTTATTGCGCGCTCCAGCAGTGGATCAAAGATCATTTCGCGGGCTTGCTGAGCGGCTTTTGTCACTTGCTCATTGCCGAGATCGTCTACATCGCCTCGACGGCCAGCACGGGCCACACGTTCATAGAATGCGCTCTTGCTGCCCTCAAAGCCTGCCTTGCGCGCTTCCTTATAGAGAGAGCGGGACGACGAAATCCACTGGCCAAGCTTGCCACGTTCGAACTGCTTGACGAGGTTTTCAACGTCCGCACCAATCGTGCGGCCTTCCATGTTCATCTTCGTATAGACGGGGTTGTCCACCATCTGGGTGTAGACCTGACGCACCGTCTTTGAAGGTGAGAACATCGTCTGGATGCCGGGATTGATCTTCGCAGCCTCCGTGGCCTTGGCGACGATCTGTGCCGCCCTGCCCCCGCCAATTCCGAGATCATCAAGCTTGATGTCGTCAACCGCAGCCGCACCGGCTGACTGCATGCGTTGGACAATGGCGTCCGTCACTTCCGCAGGGTTTGGAACCTCTTCGGAAAGCTGCTCCTTCAGACTATTGCTCACGCGGGTCCATTCAGCCTTGGAGAAGAACTTGGCCCCTGCCGCGCCGATAAGCCCGCCAAGGATGGCAGACCCACCAACGGCCAAGGCGCTTTCTGCACCCGTTCTGACCTCTTGCGTTGCCTGAAGGCCTGCTTCCTGAACAGCCGCGCCAGCAGCGGCAGCCGTGGCAACGGAAGCGGCGGTTCTGAGGCTGCGATAGCCAACCTTCCCCGCCTGCACGAAGGCCCCACCCGGGAGCAACACTGTCGGGTCCGTCACCGCCGCCGTCATACCGAGGCCAACGCCGACCCAACCACCGGCCTGAAGTGTCTCCCGGTCCTTCACTTCCTTATCGATGTCCGCCTTTACAGCAGCCGCAGCCTTCGGGTTATAGACAGTCTCAAACCGGTCTGCGAAGCGCTCATAGCCCTGAATGTCGTTGAACACGTCATATTCAGGATCAACCGCGTTGAAGTCCTCTACGCCCCATCGTGCCGAGGTGAGAGTTGAGCCGATAAGGTTCTCCTGACGATATGCAGCCCCCAATACCTCGACAAAAGACGGGTCCGGCGAATCGTTATCACCAATCCCGACATATCCGCCCGGAAGTGGGTTCTGGCTGTCAAATGGCATTACATTTCACCTGTGAGCGGATTACCTTCAAGGAAGCGGTCAAGATTGCCCTCGCGGTCGCGGCCAGTCACCAGATCATCGCGGTTCTGGTCTCGCCTTGCGCGGTTTTCGGATAGGTCAACCTCTTCTGGTGGGACGGCATAGAAAGGCAGGTTATACATCTCCAACTGCCCATCCTTCTCATACCAAACCTGATAGTGAGCAGGCTTGCCCGCCTCAAAATCGCGCTCGGTCTGATCGTAGTATTTCAGGACAACCCGGTCAGCCGCGATGCCCTCATTCGCAAGCGCTTCCTGTGCCTGCTGACCAATGTAGTTGTGTGTGCCATCTGGGCCGGGAGGATAGGTCTTTTCAGGCGGCAGACGTGTCACCACGCCATCACCAGCCAATGTCAGTGAAGAAGGACCATACAGGCGCTGGAAACGCTGTGTCGCCAGTTCCTTGGCAAGCTCTTCATCTCCGGCTGCTTCCACGATGCTTTCTTCAAACATGGAGCGATAGTCTCCCACCATCACGGCAGAGGCTTGCGGGGTTTCTCCCAATTGAGGATCAAAGCCGAATAGACCGGGATCGAAAATATCCCGCACTTCGCTCTCATCGATGTTCTTGATGCGCTTCTTGACCGGCTCGGACTGCAACAGCGCATCTCGCGCCCGCTGCTTTTCCGGGTCGGTCATATCGATCATTCGTTTGCCAGCCTCTTCGTTGGTGAGGCCGAGGCGTTGCGTCATGTGGTTGTAGGTCGTGGCAGCCTTCAGGAGAGCTTCGCCGTTCTCAGCGGCCATAAGCCCGCCACGATCCATGCTTTCCAACTGAGAGGCCACGGAAGCGGCTGCTGCTACCTGCTTCGGATCCGAGGACAGGAGGCCCGCCCTGATCTCGTTCATCGCTGTTTTCGGAACAATGCCGGAGCGCGAATACATATAGCCAAGCACGGCCTGTGCATTGGATTGATCGGCAAACAGACTTGCCCCGCCCGTCGCGCTATCATACGCAAGCGAAACGCCCTTCTTGTCATCGCCGTCATATGGATTGAGCGATTGCCCGCTATCCATCTTTGAAATGGCATCAGCGGCGAGACGATTGTCCGCGTTCTTGCTGTTCAGCGAATTGATAAGCTGTGCTTTGTCACTGTCAGGCAACGGGCTTGTCAGAATGGAATGCTGCGTAACCGATGTGTCACCAGTGGCAATGCCAAGCTGGAAAGCCCCCTTGATGGTCGCAAGCTGTGATGTCAGTTCCGCCTTTTGCTCACGAGCCAATGCGGCGGCTGCGGATTCTGCCTGCTGCTGTAGTCCCAGGAGCTGACCGGTATCGAGCGAGGAAAAACGGGGATCACTTGCCACCTGTGGCGTGGCTGCACCGCCCATCTTTTTGGCAGACCAATTCTTGATCCACCCCACATCCTTGCCGGCAAGAAAGCCATTGGCCTTGATGACACCGGCAGGGAGGACCGAAGAAAGCGCAGTATCATCAGCGGTGCGCAAAACCTGTCTCGCACCCGCAGGCCCGAGAAAATGCGCCAGATAGATATTCCCAGCCGTTGCCGGGATGCCAGCGCTGGTAAGCATGTTGGCATTGGTTTCGGCATAGCGCTTGGTCATCTCGCGGCTTAGTGCCGGATTTGTCTTGAGCGCCAGAATTTCCGAATTGCTCTTTCCCGCTGCAATGTCAGGGCGGAAGGACTTGACCATGTTGAGCCAGGTGGAGTCGATGAACTGCCCAAGGCCCTCAGCAGAGGATTTGGGGTTCTTCGCCGTAGCGCGGCCACCGCTTTCCACGCCGATGATCTTTTCGACCACGGTATCAATCGCGCTGCCGCCAGTAGCTGACGGGTCATTGACACCAATGCTTTGAAGGAAGGATGCCGGGTCGCGCTGGATTTCGGCCTGTGCGCGGGCAAGCTGCAATTCACTCTCGACCGTCTTGCGGGCCTTAAGCTCCTGCTCCGGTGTCATCCACTGCTTTGCGCCTTCGAGGTCATCCATGGCGCGGCGATATACAGCGTCATATTGGCTCGGATCGGCAAGCACAGTCTGGCTATGCGCAAGCATGGTCTGGGCAAAATCGGCATCACGCTTGGCGAGGGCAGAACCGGCCTGAAATTTCGCGGCATCCCCTACCACAGTGGCGGTATATGATCCGGCCCATTCTTCATACATCTGCTTGGCGCGGGGGCTCGGAGCAGCATCGAGAAAACTCTTCGTGATTTCGCCATACTTGGCACGGGTCGTGTCTGTGAAATTGTCTGCGCTATCCGTGGCTTGCTGCCGCATTTCTGTCTGCGATTGCTGGACCTGAAGCGCGGTTTCAGCGCGGGCCTTGGAAAACCAGGTGTCGTCCTGACTGTTGCGGAATTTCTCTGCCTTGGCTTCGAAGGTTTGACCTATATCGGATAGAGCGCCGCCCAAATTCGCCACAGCATTTGCAGGAGCGGTGAATGCGGACGTGGAGGCATAGGAAGCCGTAGAGCCCGAAGAAAGGCCCTGCTGGCGCTCATAGGTCGGGAAACGCGGCATCAAGCACTCCCAAGGGGTTGATAGCGACGAGAGGCCATACTTCCAAAGCTGGACAGGAGCGACGTTCCCGCGTTGATAAATCCGGCTGATTTTTGCGCCTTGCCTTCAGCGCGAAAGCGCTGTGCATCGTTCTGATATGCCGTAGCCTGCGCCTCACCCGAATACAGGCGGGCAAGGACGTCCATCTCACCTGCCCTAGCTGTGTCACCAAGAACGGTAATCGGCGTACCGCTGGAGGTATCCAGCCCGCTCGATGCCGCTGCTGCCCGTTGCGCTCCGACGACTTGCCGCAGCCGTCCGCGCTGGAGGTTTGCATCGTAGGCTGCCGCCTCACGGGCAGATGTTGCATTGTTCTCCGCAACCTTCGCATTGTAGTTGGCGACATTGTTTGCAGAGATGCCACCTGCTACGGCAGCACCTGCCGATGCCACCGCACCAATGCCCTGCAATACGGTGCCGAGGCCCCCGAGGGCCGGAAGAGCAAAAAAGCACATCAGCCGCTTACCCTGATTTCTGTGATGAGACCGAGAAGATGGAACGGAGTAGGCTCACTGTGTTCCACGCGAATGCGCTTCTGCCGGTTCCATTCCATAGTGATCGGAACCCGCACATCGCCCGTATACATTTCGTCCGGGTCGCCCCGATTGCCCGCTTCATCGAAGGAGTCGGGATAGTTCAGACTGATCAGATCGCCGTCCGAAGACCCGCACTTGCCGTTCATCGAACGGTTAAGCCGGAGGAATACTTCGCTGATGCGGCCAAGCCGCGTCTGCGCCGTCCCGCCTCTTGCCGCTGCTTCTGGCGACAGTGTTTCGATTGCAGACGTATAAGCAAGGCCGACACAGGCCTTGGTGACAGCGCTGCCAAGCGTGATGCCGCCAGACGACACAGTATATGGCCCCTGCTTGCCGCCTGTTCCCCAGACATAGACCTCTTCACCTTCAAGATGGCTGAGGCCGCTCAGTGTGGTGGTGCTGGAGCCAGAATAGTTGAGGTGGCTGTCAAGGAACGTGGCGCTTTCTTTTTCGTCGTTATCCGACAGGCCAGATGTAAGGCGCTCTATGTATCGCGTTGTACTGCCATTGATTGTACGTCGGACAACCATCCATGTTTCATCTCCACCAGTGCCTGGAATGGTCGCAACGCTATCGACACGTGCGCTGATCAAGCCGGCTGACGGACTATTGTAGGTGCCCGCGATGGTTTGACGATGAAACGCTACAACCTCCTGATCGCGCTCGTAGGTCATGCCAGCAAGCAGATTGCTATCCCTCGTGAACCAGACAACGGAATCGGGGTCTTGGGCATAGGCCATCTGTTTGATGCCCTCACCAGTGATGTGTTCCGAAAGGATGCTGCGGTTCTGGCTCACATACCCATTGAAATCGAACGAATAGGCGATCTCCCGAATGTCTTTCCGATAGTATCCGGAATAGAGCGCCGTGGTCCCCACCCGCACCGGTTGGACATTGCTCGCGCCGTAATTTGTCTCTCTGCGCTGACGCAGGTTTGTCGGAGAGAATGCCGCGCTGCCGCTGGTCGGGCCAATGGTGCGAATTGCAGCAGATGTCCCAACGAACAGGTCTGTGCCTTCAGCCAGCCAATTGATCTCGTTCAAGCTCTCCGAAGCGATGGTAACGGTAATGGCGTCATCATCCTGACCTGGCGTTGAGACACCAAGATTGTTCTGGTCGTCCACCACACTCATCCAGACTGTTTGTGGTTGGTTCTCGGTACGGGCAAAACAGAGGCGCGAATTGTAGAATCCTACAGCAGCCGGCCACCCTGTTTGATCCGACCACGCCCCCATGCGCCAGTTTGTAATGGGTGATGTATCGGGAAGTGCCTGGCCATAAAGTCGGACCTTAACCACCGTGGAAGATGTGCGAGAGGTAATCTTAGCCCAGCGCCATTGGCCATCAGAGCCCATCAGACGGATATTGCGCCCTACGTCCGTAGCGAGGAACCCGGCGCCATCGTTGATTCCCGCCGTCGAAGAGGCCGTCAGATTGAACGGCGTCTGTTCCGCAGCCTTCTGATGGATGCCAAGCTCAGCAAGGTTACTGTCCGTTCCGCCATCAGTTCCGGACCAGTTGATGCGATAGGCCTGATAGGCAGTATCATTGTTGAACGTGAAAAAGCGGCGCTCACCCCGAAGCCATCCAGTCTCACCCTGCCTCGTGTCGAGGACAATCCAGCTTGACCCATTGTAGCCTTCGAAAGTCCACGTTGACAGCATGTTCCCTTCACGAGAAATGCTGACCACATAATAGGCGTCAGCCGTCACGCTGGAAGTCGGAGTGTAGGACACATCGCCGAAGGTCGACCCGGACTTGCTGTAGAATGTCGAGTCACTACCATCAAATACCCTGTAGGCATTCGGAGAAGAGTCACCGGACGCAGCAGTACCGCTCGGCGTCGTGTTGCTCGTCATGGTTGGCACAACACTGCCGCGTGCAGAGGGTGTGAGAGAGGTTCCGGTGGCGTTGATCTCTAGGTAGGGACCGTCCTCAAACTCGACCTCCTCAAGCGTGAAGGTCGTGACGCTGGTGCGGGAAAACTTTCGTGGCGCATGGTTCGGATGAACCAGATAGAGCACATCGGCAGATTGCGCGAACTGGATGTCGAACAAATCGCCTTCGCTGTATGGCGTATTGACCTCGATAGGGGAGCCACCGCTCTCGACAATGCCGCCGCTGGTGTAAATCCTGATCTTGCCGCTAGTGAATTCAAGGATATACGACTGAGTGACCGAGAACACGAATGGGATCAGGCGGGACAAGTTGTTGTTGCGGGTGCTGTTGATGAACTGCGTTCCACCGCGCTTCCGAGCCCCGCCAAATCGCTGAACAATCATATTCTCCAGTGTGTGGCAGCCGTTCATGTATTTGGCTACGTCCACCCGGCCATAAAGGCGCGGGGATAGTTCACCGGCTGAGAAATTCGTCTGGAACGCTGTAACGCTAGGCATCAGATCCTCGCGTTAAGCCAAGTGTCAGCCTCGATGCCGCGTGGCCTCCCCTGCCGGGAATCCATCGTGCGGGCAATCGTGAGCTTCTGGTTGTAGATATTCCAAGCCTGTTCGGTCAGGGTGGAATTGTCGGTGATGTAGAAAGACACCTCAGCAGACAGGCGAGCGGCGAACAGATCGATGAATTGCGCGTCAAAGGCGCTCTCGTCGGTGACATCGAAGATGTATTCGATATTGACCGTGCCCTCGTTGGTGCAGATGAAGCCACCCTCAACACGGTAATCGTCCGTTTCAGCGCCATTGATGCGAAGAATGCGAAGGCAATCGGAGGGAAGCGCAAACCGATAGGCGTATTCCGTCGCCACATACTCAGTGAGCGCGCCACCGGATGAATAAGCCGTATTGCCCGAACCATCCTCACCAGATAGCTCAAGCGTCGTCGCCGTGACATTCGCTGCCGTGAAAGTGCGGTTGTTGAGGTTGGTCGGCCCCACAATACCGGCGATGAACACCTCAGAGCCGTTGGAAATTCCATGAGCCGCCGCAGTGGTCACCACCACGGGGTTAGCCGCCGTAACGCCTGTAATTGTGTGGATCGTGTCCATGGCCAGGACAGCGCGACGGGTAGCAAAGCGCCACTGGTGCTCGCGAAGCATCGACTTCTTGAGCATCTCGTAGTTGTTGGCGAACCATTTCTGCGCCTTGTCACCGGACACATCGAAGGACGCAATTCCCTCATGCCCGATACGCGTCAGTGCGAGACTGGCGATTTCAACATCAGTGGCCATCAGCTACTCCGCAAAGAAAAAGGGGCCAGCGCGAAGCCAGCCCCTCTTGTTTGATGTTGCAGCCCTTAGGTGGCCGAGAAGTACATATCGACAACCAGAGTGCCGCTAGCCGGAAGGGCAGCAACAGCCACAGTCATGATGATGTCTTCATTGGTTCCCGTGCCGAGAGGCGAAGAACCCACCTCGGACGTGGTGTGCGTGGTCGCAGCAACAGCGTCCGTGTCACCGAAGAGCGTAGGCGTATCGGTGGCAGTGAAAGTTCCAGCCGCCTTGTATTTCGCGGCAGCTCCGGAAATACCAAGGGCGATGGTCGAAGAACCAAGCGACGTGTCGCTGGTCAGAACACCGAAGGCGAAGACCTGACCCGGAGGAATGCGAAGGCTAAGGTCAACCGCGCCAGTGCCCTGGGAGTTGAGGTCCACAACAGCACGATAGCGGCGGATGCGCCCGCCAACCACCGAGCCGTCAGGGTAGTTGCTTGTCAGAGTCGTCATGATCTACTCTCCTGATTAAGCGTCAGTGATCGGGGATGCACCCGGATCGCACTCGATGTAGCCGACGCGCTTCTCTTCCATGCGGGTCGCACCAATGGACATGGATGCATAAACCTGCGTGGAATAGTTCTTGTCGTCACGTTCCGAGATACGGCCCGTCATGTCCTGACCGGTTGCCATCAGTAGGCCACTGCGCGTCCAGTAAGGAACTTTGTCGTCACCGTTGCCATCAGCGCCGATGCGGTTGCACGGGATAAGCGTACAGCCGCCAACCTTGCTGATCTGGCCGGAGACGAGCGGGAGAGCGCTGTTGTAGTCGCCGGAAACCACACGCTCATCCTTGAGCAGCGAGGAAATCTGACGGCCATTGACAGCGACGAAAACCTCTTCATCGGGGTCAACGTCATTCTCTGCCAGCTTTTTGCGGCATTCAATCAGCTTGGCCAGATTGAGGCCAGTGTCAGCGGCGGTGACGCCCGGCCAGACCGTCTGGACATCAACAGTCATGTTGCTGTCGTAGGAGGTCTGGGTGGAGCCATCCACGCCAGTATAGGCAACGCCGTCCACCGCTGCGAGGATGACATCATCCATCGAACGGCCAAGCGCCCACATGGCAGCCTGCGCATATTCCGAGGTCGGATCGATAAGCATACGAACCTTGTCCTGCTTGTCGATAAGATCGGACCATACGTAGTCCGCAAGGGAGACACGACGCCTCGAATGCGGGGTGTCCATGCGGGGGGTGTCAGAATGGCGCGAGGTGCGGAGCTGTGCCGCAACCGAACCGATCTGGTCGAAGAACGCATTTTCACCAGTGATGGATTCAATGCGGACAGCCCCACGCAGCTTCGAACCCTTCTGCTGCACGAGGTGATAGACGTTTGCCTTGTACTGCTCGACAAACGCCGTTGTGATCTGGAAAGACATGGTCTTCCATCCTCTTAACGGTTGAATTTTGGGGTGTGTTTGTCGGTCAGTTGTCCGGTGAAACCGGGCTGGTCCTGGGCTTTAACGTCTGCCTTATGACGGCCTACTCTCAGGCGGTCTTGCAGGGCCTAGCGGCTTGTCTGCTGATTACGCGCTTTCGCCATAGCGGCGTTCAAAGAGGCGCGTGTATTCCTTCGTACGCTGTGCGTGATCCGGATGGCTTCTGTCGAAGAGAGCCGAACTGTGCTTGGCGCGGAAGTCTGCGATCTGGCTTTCAAGATCGGCAGGGCTATCGAGCTGACCATCTGCGTTGATCAGTTCTTTCTCCCCCGCGAGTTTGACGCCGAGGTTATACATGTCCTTCACAATGGCCGGGTTGTTGGCAATGCCAGCCGCGTCCATTGCTGCGATGGTTTCAGGGCTCAGGAACTTGTTGATTGCAGCACCGGCGATCTTGCCGCGAGACTCGAAGGCTGGACCCCATTCTTGTCTCAGGGTTTCTTCTGCCTTCTGGATAGCCGCCTCGTATTCCGCCTGCTGCTGCTTCTGTGCCTCGATGCCATCGATTGCACCCTTGCCAACCAGACCCATAAGCTCTTCTCGAACCTTCATGGCCTGATTGCGGTTCAGATGCGCACCATGCAGGATGGTGGCAATCTGCTTGTCCAGATCCTCATTGTAGGTGAGGCCTTCTGGAATTTCTTCTGGCTTTGAGAAGCCGTAATCCTCTGGCCGCTCTGGATGACCAGCCGCCTTGTAAAAGCGTTGCCAGCCTTCCTCGTCGCCTTCTCTCGGGATCGGAACTTTTTCAGACCCGAGCATTTTCACCAGACTTAGGTGGGATTTTAGAAACCCTTCCTTTGTGTCGTATTTGGTGAAATTCGGGTCATCCAGCAAATCTTCTGGCAAGAACCCTTCTCGCCAATCAGTTGCTTCACCTGTGGGCTTGTCCGGCACTGCCGGGGCTTGCGGTTCTGCTGATGCAGTGGCCGCGTTATCCGGCTGTACGCCGGGCGCTGCTGCTTCTGTCAAAGGGTTTTTCCTCCTGTTGTGTCTGCCGCCTTCTTGACGGCGCGGAATGATTGCGGCTCGTTGTAGAGAAGAGACACAATCTCATTGCCCACCGAACGCTGCCCTTCATTGAAAAGCAGTGCCTCTGTCCCGTATTTGGGATGGTAGGAATCTCGGTGAATGTGCGTGAAGGAAAGCAGGTAGCCGATGACGCGCCTGCCCTCGTCCGTCCCCTCGACAATCTTCATGTCGCGGGCGATTTGCTCTTTGTCCCACTTTTCGGAACTGGACATTTGCCCTCCTTGATCAGGGTCAGCGTATGAACAACGCTCTGGTCGAACATTGCTTTCGCTTCGTCCTCTGTGGCATCTGACAGGTTCATTGGGGTGGCCCAGACATGCGACACGCCATTGATCCGGAATGATCCGTACCAAGCCCACCGACCGGGAAAGGCCGGGCTTTCCTGCCATCCGTGAAATGTCTTGTCTGTGACGCTAAGCGGTGCCAACCGCGCCAGCCTCAGCGAAGCTCTTTGCACCCTGACCAGCCTTGGCAAACGCGTCTGCCGCCTCGGCTGCCGGTGCAGCCATGGATGCTATCTGCATAGCCTGCTGCTTCTGCGCGAATTCCTCGTCATCAAGGATGATGTCCGGATCAACACCGATCTCGTTGGCTATCCATGGGAGGAAGTTTTCACTGTCAAAGCGAGCCATGATGTTCGGATCGAAAGCCGCCATCTGACCGGCAATCGTCAGCATCTGCACCGCCCGCTCGACCTTCTGGCCACGCTGTGCAATGGCAATCGGGCTCACATACTCAACACGCCATTCAACACCGTCCAATGCCTCTGGCTGCTCTGGAAGCTCGCCGGAGCGAGCCAGAATTCCGAACACGCGGCTGATGATCGGGCCAAGCAGTTCCGCTTCCATGCGCCCCAAGATCGGGCCAAGAAGGCGCATACGCTCTTCCGTGCGCTGCATGACCTCGGTTGCCGTCATATCGGCATCGCCGGTCATCTGGAGCTGATCAACGAAGAACGTGGACAGGATGCGATTGCGCAAATCCTGCATCATCTCAAGGCTGATCGGGATATTCGCACCGGTCTGGAGCGGGAAGATAAGACGGTTCTCGTCACGGTAAAAATTAAGCCCGCCTGGAACTGTCCGGACGGGCCCTAACTCACCTTCATCTGGAACCATCAAAGGCGGATCGACAATCTTCTGCGCCGCCTTCAGCGTGGTCTTCACCATCTCCTGAAGCATCTTCACATCGGGAAGCGCTGTCATCGCAGGAGAGCGGCCATACTTCTCGCCAGCGACCTTGTACCAACGCGGGACGGCATATGGGAATTCCTCGAACCCGCCTTCCTGAAGGACATGCTTTTCCTTCTTCTCCAGATAGACGGAGGCGAAGGGCATATTGTCCGGTGTTTCCTTGTCCTTGTCCCGGTCCTCACGGGGGAAGACGGCGTGGAGGATTTCAATCTTCTCATCCAGCTTGCCGTCATTAAACTTCTTCTTGACGTCCGAAGAAACCTTATCGCCCCACTGCTGGTAGACCTGACGCACCGTCATCTTGAAGCAGCGAATGACCGTATCAACGCGGCCCTCGCTGTTTTCATCAATCACACACTCGCCAAGGAAGCGGGTCTGGAATAGGAGGTTGTCATCCTTCGATGTGCCAATGAACATCACAGCCGTGCCAAAGGCGGCGTAGTCCAGATAAAGCTCATGAAGATGTGTGGTGATCGATGACGAGGGAGAGTGAAGCTTGGAGAAGATAATATCCTCAACCTGACTCATCCACTCCCTGATGCTGTCATCCTCATTCAGACGATCATCATCCGTCTTGAGAGCGAACCAGCGAGAGGCGGGGTTGGTCGCCATGCCAT
>SWCG01002258.1_pt1 | contig 20808 bp, 14 predicted proteins | sample 4690071 | NCBI WGS metagenome assembly SWCG01 (sample SAMN10267281, study PRJNA491770) | bioreactor metagenome | isolation source: DHS bioreactor inoculated with subseafloor sediment | place: Japan: off Shimokita Peninsula | collected 2012-10 | reverse complement strand
TTTCCCGATTTGTGAATCTTTTTGTTATACTTTTTTCAGTGGAGTCTTTAGACCAAATTGCTCCTGAAAAGCCTTGATTACAGGCAAAATCGTCTTTGTTTCGGCAACGTTTCCTTCAAAACTGTGCAGACCTAACGGAAACCCCCGTTGATCTACAATCAGTCCAATGATTATCTGTGGTTCTAATCGCCGTTCTTTACTCATTCCAGGCTTCCGATAATTATCTCCCTCTTGTATCTCAAAGTACAATGTGGTTACATCGTAAAGCACCAGACTCAATGTTTGACCATTAATATGATCAAAACAAGCTTGACTGATAATTTTGCGGTATTCTTGATTCACAACTCTTGCTAAACAACGAAATATCGTAGTTTTCTTGAAAAGATCATATCCTAATTCGGATAATACCCGTAAACTGTCTATTTTTGAGGTGGGTTCTACAATTCTTGCTATACATAATGCTTTAAATACTTCATCATTCAGTTGATCAAATCCTATTTTTTCATATTCATCGTGTAATAAATTCCACAATAATCCAGAGTAGGATTGCTTAAGTCCCAAGTGAGCAGATGTTGGCGTTTCAGGAAATAATTCAAGTTGATTCTCATGCAATTTTTTCCGAGCTATTGTCATTAGAACTTCTAATTCTTCTCTTGAGTGTGCGCTTCCGATATGATTGATCTTTACCACCTGACCTTTTACTTTTCGAGCTATTTGTACTGCAGTTGCTCCACTGGCTGTTTTTACTTTTCGTATGAATGCCATAGTTCTTATATTAGTCTATTCTTCTCTAATTTTCACCCCATTAGTGTCCTGAATTTTCATTTTTTACGCTCAAAATTGCCGCTTTTGTCGTTTTGTGGGAAACTCAGGTTAAATATAACACCCCGCGTTTAAGGCACGGGGTGTCATTTATTCAACTTCGTTAATTATTTATTTTTCTTTTTTTACTTTCCGGCGAATTACCTTTACTGCATCTATGATGATCAGAACCAACAGACTGGCTCCCACACTGATCGCCATTTCCAGAACAGATAAAGCTTCCGTCTTAAAAATTCTTTGCAGGAAAGGTAGATAGACCACAGCCATTTGTAAAACAAAGGTAAAAAACACAGCGGCCAGCATCATTTTGTTGGTCAGGATACCTGCTTCCCATAATGTCTGCCGTTCTGAGCGAGTTGCCAGGGCATTCCCCATCTGGGCCAATGTCAGCGTGGTGAATATCATCGTTTGCCAGGCAGACTCGTGATCAAAATGAAATGCCCACAGTCCCACCAGGAGGGAGATTACACCCATCAAGGCACCAATCCACAGTACGTCAATCCCCAGACCGCGTCCAAAGATCTGTTCTTTGGGGTCACGTGGGGGGCGTTTCATCGTATCCGGTTCAGCTGGCTCCTGGGTGAGGGCCAATCCAGGCACCCCATCGGTTACCAGATTGATCCACAAGATTTGTAATGGTCGTAAGGGTAAGCCCAATCCCACAAAGGGGCCTACCAGCATAACGATAATTTCACCGAAGTTTGATGTTAACGTGTATTTAATGAATTTGCGGATATTCTCATAAATACGCCTGCCTTCGCGCACAGATGCGACGATGGTGGCAAAATTATCATCCAGCAACACCATATCGGCAGCTTCCTTGGAAACATCCGTTCCGGTGATCCCCATCGCTACGCCGATATCAGCCTTCTTAAGTGCAGGCGCGTCATTGACGCCATCACCGGTCATGGCAACGATCTGACCTAATTCCTGCAAGGCTGTAACAATCCGCAACTTGTGTTCCGGAGAGACCCGTGCAAACACGGAGGTGTCTTTTACCCGCGCTTTCAGGCTGACATCATCCATTTTACTCAATTCCGCCCCGGTAATCACATCTTCATTGGTCGCAATGCCTAATTCTTTAGCAATGTGTACAGCCGTCAACGGATGATCACCCGTAATCATGATCGTGCGTATTCCTGCTGAATTTGCCTCAGCCACGGCATCTTTCACCTCGGAGCGCGCCGGGTCAATCATGGCAAACATACCCACAAAAACCAGATCTTTTTCGATCGTCTCACATTCAGGCTCTGTATTTTTTCCCGCACACTGTCGGAAAGCCACGCCCAAAATGCGCATACCCTTTTGTGCCAGATCATCATGGGCCTGTTGAATGCGTATCTCCCAATTGTGATCGAGGTTCACAATTTCATTTTCATTCCAGACCCGGTTGGATATTTGCAATAAGCCCTCTACCGAACCTTTGGTGATCGATAGAAATGGCTCATCTGATAAAAGTGCAGGAGATTCAATTAAATCTTTCAGTGCATGGGGTAGTTTATCCGGGTGTTCAATCTTATGCACAGTAGACATGCGTTTGCGATCTGAGTCAAAAGGCAACTCAGCCACACGCGGCAGTGCTTCTTCGAGTTTATCTTTCCATAAACCAGCTCGAACGGCAGCCACCACCAGCGCGCCTTCGGTCGGATCCCCCACAGATGAAAAACCGTGTTCGGTTTTTTCCAGAATAGCATCATTGCAAAGTGCACCGCCGGTCAACATCAAGGCCAGCGAGGAGCTCTGGTCAATAATTGGAGCCGTTGATTCAGCAGCCGTCATACTCGGGCTGTAATCACGCAGAGATTCAGTCAAATCTGTGCGGTTGCCAGCCACATCGACCAGGCTTACCGTCATACGGTTTTCCGTCAGCGTTCCCGTTTTATCAGAACAAATGGTGGTGACAGAACCGAGGGTCTCCACTGCTGGCAATTTGCGAATGAGCGCATTGCGCTTCAACATGCGTTGGGCACCGATCGCCAACGCAATCGTCACCACCGCGGGCAAACCTTCCGGAACTGCTGCCACTGCCATGCTGATGCCGGTCAGGAACATGGTTCGTAGCGGCTCACCGCGCAGTAAGCCTAAAAGGAACACCACTATCACAATTCCCAGGGCGGCAAAAGCCAGCGACTTACCAAGTTGATCTAAACGGCGCTGTAATGGGGTGCGTTCTCCACCCACCGATTGAATCATCTCGGCAATTTTTCCCAGTTCCGTCTGCATGCCAGTGTCGGTTACCACAGCGGTCCCCCGCCCATAGGTTGCCAAAGTACCCGTGAAGATGCGGTTATGCTGATCACCCAGTGCCGGATTTTCTTTTTCGATGGGGTGGATATCTTTTTCTACTGCTTCCGATTCACCGGTAAGAATGGCCTCCTGTACTCGAAAATTAGCACTTTCGATCAGGTTTCCATCCGCAGGAATTGCACTGCCTGCTTCCAGGTAGATCACATCCCCAGGTACCAGTTCGCGGGAAGAGATTTCGGAAACACGCCCTCCTCGCCGCACGCGAACTTTAGGGGTGGACATTTTCTTGAGGGCAGCCATCGCCTGTTCAGCGCGGTACTCCTGGCTGAAACCCAGCGCAGAATTCAGTACCACAATGATCAGAATCACAATCGCATCCGTATATTCATGCAGGAAAAACATGATGATCGCTGAAATGATCAGGATCACCACCATCGTCTCGCTGAGTTGCTCAAGAATAATTTTCCAGGGGCTTTTCGTACCCCGATCAATTAATTCATTGAGTCCAAATTTATCCTGGCGAACCGCAACTTCGTCATCGGAAAGACCATTCTCCAGGTTGGTATCTAATTCTTGTAATATTTCCTGTGGTTGCTTCGCAAACCAATTTTCCATTCGTTTTTCTCTCCCATTACAAATCCCATTTTTGACATTGGTTAAATAAAAAACCAGCACTTATGTGTTGGTCTCGCAAACGCTTTTTACGTATAGGTCACCGGGCTCATTTCTCCGTCCTGACGACAACCCATTCCCAATCGGGAAAGCTACTCCCCAAGCAATAAAAAAAGTATAAGGTTTGATTTTCCTGTTGTCAAGATATTTCCAGTACTTTTCAGTACTAATTTTGTATAATGTTGTCATTTCGTCGTAAAATTATAGTTTGTAAATTCTATTCCGCTCTTCCAAAAGGACATTCAATGAAAAACCAAAAACCAGATTACTTGCAACAACTTCGATCCATGCCGCGTAATGTCTGGGCTGTCAGCCTGACCAGTTTTTTTATGGATATTTCCAGTGAAATGGTCATCAATATTCTGCCATTGTTTCTGTCCAATGTACTGGGTGTGAAAACCAACATCATCGGGCTGATCGAAGGTGTCGCCGAAACAACCTCGAGCATACTGAAGATGTTTTCCGGTTGGTTCTCGGATAAAGTTGGAGACCGCAAGTGGCTGGCAGTTGCCGGTTATGGAATCTCAGCCCTTTCCAAACCTTTCTTTTATTTTGCCAACACCTGGGGACTGGTAGCAGGAGCACGCTGGGCAGACCGCCTAGGGAAGGGCATTCGTACCGCGCCCCGTGATGCCCTGGTAGCAGATTCGATTCAGGATGAACAACGTGGTCTGGCTTTCGGGTTTCATCGCGCCGCTGATACAGCCGGCGCCATGCTGGGACTCTTGATCGCCTTGCTGGTTACCTGGTTAGCCCAGCGCGGATCGACATTACTCTCTGCCAGCACCTTTCGCACCATTGTGATTATCAGCGTCTTCCCGGCAGCGCTGGCAGTGTTGGCGTTGGCGATTGGCGTGAAAGAAACAAGTAAAAAGAAACAACATACCATGCCTAAATTTGCCTTTAAAAGTTTAGGCAAACCATTTATGACCTTCATGCTCATCGTGGCTATCTTTGATCTGGGCAACTCATCGGATGCCTTCCTGGTCTTGCGTGCCCAGGAGCGTGGACTGAACATCCTCGGGATTCTGGGCATGTTGATCACCTTCAACCTGATTTACACCCTGATCTCCACCCCGGCCGGCGCACTCTCTGACCGGATTGGCAGACGCCGCATCATTGTGGCAGGTTGGTTGATTTACGCTGCCATCTATCTGGGTTTCGCTTTGGCCCGCACCGGTGTGCACATTTGGCTGTTATACGTCATTTATGGATTGTATTATGGGCTGGCATATGGCACCTCCAAAGCCATGGTCGCGGATTTGGTGCCCGAAGCATTACGCGGGACTGCCTATGGAACTTACAACGGCATTCTCGGGATTCTGGATCTGCCGGCTTCTGTAATTGCGGGCATCCTCTGGCAAGGTTTTGGTACCTGGCAGGGATTTGGAGCCGCAGCACCTTTTTACTTCGGCGCTGGGATGGCTTTGCTGGCAGTCATTCTAATGCTCATCTGGCAGAGAAGCCTGGGAAAATCAGCTGTTGCATAACCACTGACTGCTGGCTATAGGGAAAAATCCGGATCATTTCAATAAATAGGGGTTGTTTTTTTATTTTTCACCCTCAACCTGGTACGATCTTGCAACTATATAATCATCCTGGTTTATACGAGATGATCAATGACAATGTTGCCGCAATTAAATACAGTTCAGCAAGTTCAGACGAACAATGAAATCCAGGAATACCTATCTGTATTCAAGGATGTCAGTCAGGCAGAATTTATTCTATGGCTGATGCGAGACCCGGAGATTGCCACTTTAAAGGTAGACTCCCAACTGGGTCTTGAGCATCCTCTCGAAAAATATCCCCAATTATTAGCCTGGGGATGGAATCAAAGTGCCAGCGAGGTGATTGAGAACCAGTTTCAATTGCAGGAGTTCTCACGTTGGGCGCAGAGACCGGTTCATAGTCTGTTGAACTTACCCGTCATCCTGCAGGAATTGCCATTAGGGATTATTCAGATTGCCAATTTCAAAAAAATAGCCCCTCAGAACGCGCTTGAAAAGTTAGCCCATCTCATGGGAAAGCACATCATCACCCACCAACAGCTCATGGATAGCAATCGCTGGGCCAGCCGATTACAGCAGTTGTTGGAGTTCATTGGTAGTATCAGCGCATCTCTGGATCCGGATCAGATTTTACGCATGTTGTTAGAGCAGGTGTCTCTGCTGCTGGATGCGGAAGCCTGTTCGCTATTCCTGATTGACCAAAACAGCGGCGAAGCCATTTTACACCTCTCCACACGTACCGATCGACGGCTGGTGGAAAATTACCGCATTCCTCAAGGAAAAGGACTGATCCAGCATGTGATTGCCAGTGGTGAAACCCTGGTCGTGAATGACGCACAAAATGACCACCGCCACTTTAATGGCGTGGATGTCCTCTCCAATTTCCAAACCCGATCTGCTCTGGCGGTTGCCCTGGTAGCTAACCGCATTGAATTGGGCCGCCAGCGTGGCAGCACCCAGGGACGTATCATTGGTGGGCTGGAAATTCTGAACAAAATGAATGGCGGATTCACCAAAATGGATATTGCCCTGGCAGAAATTTTTGCCAGCCAGGCAGCTACCATTCAACAGACAGCTCAACTCTACAATCAGATGGACGATCTGATGATGCAACTGTTAACCAGCCTGATGCACGCGGTAGATGCAAAAGATCCATATACCCGGGATCATTCCAAATGTGTATCCGATTATGCCGCTGCGATCGGGCTGGAAATGGGTTTGCCCGCTGAAGATATCAGTCAATTACGACTGGGTGGACTGTTGCACGATGTCGGGAAAATCGGTATTCCGGATGAAATTCTCAAGAAAATGGATACACTGAACCGGGAAGAATTCCAGGAAATCTACCGGCACCCACAAATTGGTTATAAAATCGTTGAGAAGGTCAGCTTCAATAGCCGCGATGTGTTAAAAGCCATCATCGAACATCACGAACGGCTGGATGGCAGCGGTTACCCTCTCGGGTTGCAGGGCAATGAAATATCGATGATCGGCAGAATCATGGCGGTGGCTGATTCCTTCCATGCAATGATTTCAGACCGGCCTTACCGTCTGGCACTTTCGCATGCAAAAGCTTTTGAAGAACTGAGCATTCATGCTGGTCTTCAATATGATGAGCGTTGTGTGCAGGCCTTGAAGAATGCCTATGAAAAGGGATTCATTGTAACCCACGGACTCTAAGGGCTACTTAAAACGATCAAAATTCTTTAAAAATACGTTGACCACATCCGGATCAAAATGTTTGCCACTCTGTTCCCGTATGTAAGCAACAGCTTTTTGAACTGGCCAGGGTTTGCTATAGGGGCGTTCAGAGGTAATCGCATTGAAGACATCCACCACGGCAAAGATTCTCGCCACGAGCGGGATCTCTTTGCCTTTGAGACCCTGTGGGTATCCCGTCCCATCCCATTTCTCATGATGCGAGTAGGGAATATCCATGGCCGGATGCAGAAATTCAATTGGATTGAGCATATCACGGGCATAATTGGGATGCTGACGCATAATCACCCATTCTTCATCATTCAATGGTCCCGGCTTATTCAAAATCTGGTCTGGCACCCCAATTTTTCCGATATCATGCAAAGTGGCACCACGCCGAATTTGAGTCAATTCCTCAAGATCGCGAATGCCCATTGCCTGTGCCAGAATCAACGTCCATTCCTTTACTTTTTGGGAGTGTTCTCCCGTAATCCGATCGCGGATATCCAACGCCCGCGCCCAACCTTCGATAGTGCGATCATAAGCAAAGCTCATTTCACGATTGGCGCGGGTCAGTTTATCAACCAGCTGACCATTTTCGATGGCGATCGCCGTTTGTTGCGCCAATGAGCCTAAAAATTCTTCCCACTCCACATCATCATTTTTCATAAAGCGGCGGAACACTTCTAACACGCCGATACAGCGCCCTTTGGAATTCAACGGAACCGCACAATAAGATGTAAATTTTTCTGCCGGGATACTCTGAAAGAAAGTTTCCCATTTCGATGATTTGATTTCCGGGAGAAAAATTGGTTGATTATTGACAATGACCCATTCAGCCGGCCCCGGATTGATGGTTGCCTGGTTTTCACGAACTTTCGGTTGGTAAAAACCAATGCCAACCTCATAGGATATCAGCGAAGAATTTTCATTGGTTAACAATATGTCAACCGCATCCACTTGTAATTGCACGGCGATCTGACTGATCAGGAAATGCATGGTGCTGGAAAGATCGAAATTACCCACAATCATCCGGTCAATTTCTCGCAAGGTATTCAAGCGTTCGAGTTGGCGTTCTTTTTGTTCGTTCAAAGATTCACGCTGGATGGCATACGCGGCAATTTCAGCCAGAGCAACCAGAATTCGCACATCATCCTCATTCCAGGATCGATAAGCGCCGACTTCAAGCATACCAATGACCTGGTTATCCACAATCAAGGGCACAATTAAGATCGAGGAGACCCCGCCTGTCATTTCCAGAATGGTCGAACCCGGATTGTTTTGGACATCATTGTTCAGGTAATAGGTCTTATTTTCCACTACCCAACCAGCAGCACCAATACCTGATTTCAGGCGGATACCAGCCTGGGACTGGAAATCTCCATAACCTGGAGAATAGACCAGTTCATTTGTATTATGGTCCAGAATTGCCAATGAGGTGCCTGTTGCCCCGAGAGCCTCTCTGGTAATGCCTAAAATAATCTGATTAATACTCTCGAGTTGATGGGTTTCTCTCAGTGCCTGGGCAAGTTCAACCACATTGGATAGTTCGCGTTCGCGTTGAATCAGCTCCGATAATTGCTCATTTAATTGCCTGGTGCGGTCCTTAACCTTAATTTCAAGTTCCTGATTTAATTTATGCAGTTCCTCCTGTGCTTGTTTTCTTTCAATTGCCAGAGCAATCTGATTGGAAACAAATGTCAATAGATCACGATCAGCATCCTTGTATAAGATTTCCTTCTCATCATAGGTTTGAACCACGAGCACGCCAATGGATTTTCCTGTTTCGGTCTGCAATGGCACACCCAACCATTGATGTGAGTCCGCCCCAGTAGGAGCAATTTGATGCTGGTTGGTGATATCTGCTTCATTGTCATTGGTTAATAACAACGGCTGACCGGATTTAATCACAAATTCCGTAATCCCACTGCCATTGGTTCTTGGTTCAGGCTTGGTACTGAACTCATCCACAAAGTACGGGAAAGACACAGTATCCGAATAATCATCATACAAAGCAATATACAGGTTCTTGGCCGGGATCAACTCATTAACCACCTGATGCACGAAAGCAAACAATTCAGACAAATCTGTAGCAGTATTGGCGGCTTCCGAGATACGGTAAATAACATCCTGTAATTTTTCAAATCGGGTGCGTTCGGTGATGTCCAATACCACCCCTACCAACCCGCTGGTTTCGCTGGGATTTTTGGTTGTATAGGCTGCTTTAAAATACAAAACATCGTGCAATTCACCATCGGCACCCTTAATTCGCGCCTCATACGATCGGGTATCTCCGGACGAAATTATTTCTTTGTTTTCCTGATCAAAAATCTTTGCCAGATCCAGCGGCCATATATCATAAACCGTCTTCCCAATGATGTTTTCCCTGGAAATCCCATTCAGTTTTTCAAACGCATGATTGCATCCCTGATAATTCATATCCGGCCCCATGAAAAAAACCGGCGCAGGGATGGTGTCAATTACCAGTTGTAGAAATTCTTCAGACTCAGCCAGTTGCGATGTGCGTTCCAACACCCGGCTTTCCAGGGTTTCATTGATCCTTTGAAGGGCTTCCTCGGTTTCTTTGCGGTTGGTGATGTCCAGTATATAAAAATTATATTCCACCAGTTCTTCCTCTTTGATCTGGTGGATGTAGGTCAGGTCATATACCCAACGAATTTCACCGCTGGCGGTAAGGATGCGATATTCTTCACTCAGAAAGGCACGATCATCCTGATATTGTAAAGATTTGTAATTGAATGCTTTGCCTCTATCTTCCGGGTGCAGGATTTCAATATACTCGATCTCCCCCGATAAAAATTGTTCGGGTTTATAACCAAACTGCTTGATATTAGGAGAAACGAATTCCATGTTGCTTTTTTCTTTATTTTCAACCAGCAGCTTAAAGACAACCACCGGCCCGGACGCGAATAACTCCAACTCCTGAGAGCGTTTTTCCTCCATGAGTTTACGGTCGATTGCCATGGCAATCTGGCTGGATACAAAGCTCAACAAATCCCGATCACGCTCCGAATAGCGGATACCCTCCGTGTACGTCTGAATTACCAGCGCGCCAATAATTTTGCCCTGCATGGTTTTGAGCGGGATGCCCAGCCACTCCAGTGGAATGCTGCCAATGGCGCTGATTTCCCCCTTTTGGGTTAGCTCTTCAATCATGTCAGCTGTCAGTAGAATTGCCTCAGCACTGTGCAATAAATATTCGGTCAACCCGCGTTTGGCTTTGCGATCGCGGGTATGGATTTTCCGTTCTTCCGGCTGCAAATAGTCCTTCTCATCCACATAATATGGGAAGGTAATAAATTCGCTTTTCATATCATAAATAGCGATGTAGAGGTTGTTGGCTGGAATCAGCGAAGCGACAATTTCATGAACGCGTTCGAAGAGCGCATCCATATCGGATGTGCTGGCGGCAGCATCCGAAATTTCATAGATTGCGCGTTGCATCTCTTCTGTACGATACCGATCCTGCACATTCAGGAATGTCAGTATCGAGTACACTTCATCAGACCAATTAAATGCTGTTTCCTTAACTTCGGAGAGCATCCATTGATCATTATCATGTAACTCCAGCAGCGTTTTGCCCACGTTGTGCGCATCAATGAGCTGGATGGCTAAGGTTTCCAGGTTCAGGATGGCCAGATGTTTATCCTGGTCTGGTGACCACGGGTGAATGACCTGAGAATCAACATACGGTTGACCTGGTTTCAGCCAATGTTGAGCGATTGCATTTAGATATTTTATCTGGCGATGGTCATCCAGAACAACGATGGCTTCTTCAAATGATGAGAATATCTGATCCAGGCTGATAAAAAATTTTCTATCCATTCAACTCTCAACGGAATTTATTTAGATGAAATCGCAGCATTTCAATAATGAGGGGTTCTTTTTTGGCGAATGCGCCCGCCCAAAAAACACGCCCACCCCCTTTTATTGATTTGCTACAAAAATCCGAATTTCTCGATAATAAAAGTATACAGGATATCAAACGAAAGGCACACACCCTTTCATTTTTGGAAGGAAAACCCGCTTAGTAACGAGAGCGTTTAAAGAATTTTTACTTACTATCCATGAATATCACTCATCGGATATACATACACGGTAACCTGATCAAAATCATTAATAATGCCATATTGCTTGAGCATCATCAGCTCAATTTCTTTGACCGAATAGGTAAATTCATTATCAGCCAGAATAATTTTTTCTCCGGTATAGATATCCTGATAGACATTATTCCCCCAATCAACCACACAATTCCCCTTTTGCGTAATCAGGACAAACTGTCTTGAAACGGGTACACCATCAGGCATCATTTACTCCTGGTTCTGGGAACTTTCTACCAATTGCGCAAAGTTGGTTGATTTGAGTTTGTTCACTAATTCAATTTGTGTTTCCGACCAGATGGGCTGAATAGGGCAGTCATTCCCAAATGGGCATGCGCCTGCACTGTGTGAGCAGACATTCAAACTAATTGGCCCATCGATTGCCTCAACCACATCCAATAATGTGATCTCTGCGGCATCTCGGGCCAGTGTAACGCCGCCTCTGGCACCGCGCGAGGTGTTGATGAGTCCGGCAATGGATAATTGAGAAATGATCTTTGCCAGAAACGATGGTGGGATTTGTTGCTTGCTTGCAATTTGGCTGGTGGCGGCACGAACATTCGGATCCTGTTTTGCCAGATACAACATTGCCCGAAGTGCGTAATCTGCCTGTCTTGTAATTTGCATGGGAATTTCCTTTTAACGTTAATCAGGTAAAATTTGTCAACTTATAGGTTAGTTTATTTTACTATATTATTTTCGGCAAGTGTATTTTATCATCCATAAAAGTTACATTTCCGATAAACATATCAGTTTTTTGGGATGCGGCGGGCGTTTTATCGCTAACAACCTGACGATAAGTCTGGGAGTGGTTTTTTCTCGACAGCAATCACTGGCTGTGTATAATTTAATCATGAAAACATTCCATTATTCCGTACCGATTGACGTCCGCTATGGGGATCTTGATCCTCAATGGCATGTAAATAATGCTCGCTATCTAACCTTCCTGGAGCATGCCCGTTTGTCTTATCTGCTGCACCTGGGTTTGTTTGATGGCAAGAATTTCCTGGATTTCAACCTGATCGTCGCCGACATTCACATCGCCTACCTGGCTCCGATCCAGCTGGGGCAAAAAGTGGCTGTCCACATCCGCTGCGAGCGGATTGGCAACAAAAGCCTGACCTTTGTCTACGAGATTCGCGATGAAGACACCCGGCAGGTCCTCTCCAGCGCCGAGACCATCATGGTGACATTTGATTACCACCAACAGCAGAGCATCCCCGTCCCGGATGCCTGGCGCCAGGCCATCTCAGCGCTGGAAGGTGTGGCGTTTTTGAAGTAAAACACCTCACTGGCAGCAAAAATTCATACGTCTGCTTGTTGTAAATCTTTTTTAACAGCACACAAAATATAAATAGAAAGGCCACCCATGAATTTACCATCCATAGACCAGGAATATATGCTTGACTTTCTAACCGGATTATTAAACACCCCCAGCCCGACCGGTTTTACCGATGCAGCCATTGAGTATACCGAAAACGCACTCAAAGCCTTCCCGGAGCTGAGCTGTTCGCGCACCCGTAAAGGCGGCTTGCTGGTGAAGTGGCCAGGGCATAGAACGGACCATCCCCGTGCGTTGACCGCCCATGTCGATACCCTGGGCGCGATGGTCAAGGAAATCAAATCCAACGGCAGGCTCAAACTGACCAAGCTGGGCGGTTTTGCCTGGAACACCGTTGAAGGCGAAGGGCTGACGGTCTTCACCAACGCTGGAAACACTGTGAGAGGTGCGCTGCTGCTGTGCAAAAGCTCCTCACACGTGCATGCGGCCGCCACCGGGGAAACCAAACGCGAAGATCATGCCATGGAAGTGCGCCTGGATGCGGTCACGCATACTGCGGAGGATACCAAAGCACTCGGCATTGAGGTTGGTGATTTTGTGGCCTTTGACCCACGCGTGGAAGTCACCAATGGTTTCATCCGCAGCCGCCATCTGGACGACAAAGCCTGTGTCGCCAACCTGGTGACGGCCGTCAAAGCGCTGCATGACGCCGGTCTCAAACCAGCGCAGACGACTTACCTGCTGATCAGCAACTATGAAGAGGTCGGGCATGGCGCCTCCGCAGGCATCCCGGACGAGGTGGAAGAACTGCTGGCAGTCGACATGGCAGCCATCGGTGACGGACAGAACTCGGACGAATTCCACGCCTCAATCTGCGTCAAAGACTCGGGTGGCCCTTACCACCATGGACTCTCCAACCACCTGCGCCAGCTGGCAGACCAGCACGCAATCCCCTACAAAGTCGATATCTACCCCTATTACGGCTCGGATGGCGAAGCCCTCTGGCATGCCGGCGCTGATGTGCGCGTCGCCCTGATCGGCCCCGGCGTAGACGCCTCGCACAATTACGAACGCACCCACATGGATGCGCTGATAGGCACAACGAAGTGGGTGATGGCGTATGTGGGGGAGTGAGGGATAAATAGTTAATGTTGATTATCATAAAAGAGTAACAGGCAAACTAGTTGACATCCAAACTGTTTCCAATTAGAAAAATTTTTTTGATTTTCTTAATTTTAATTCTTTCAGCTATTATTTTCTTAGCCCCATTACAAGAATTAATAAATTTTGGTGCTGGTGATTTTAGACCTTATTGGAGTTCCAGCTATTTACTCGCTCATGGTCTGGATTTCAGTAACGTTGGATTAATGGATACCATTGAGCGCAGTCTAACAGGTTGGAATCAACCATTCTCTATGATGGCATGGTTTGCCCCAACGGGAATGGTAGCTTTGCTACCTTTTACGTTATTGCCCTTCGATAAGGCAGCTTTTATCTGGCTGATGATGAATATTTTCATTTTATTAGGAGTAATTGGTCTTTTATGGGGAAATTTAAAGAATAAAGGTTGGATACCATTATTGGCAGTCTTCGCTTTTCCAATGACTTTGTTATCCTTATATGTTGGTCAAATTAATATCCTGGTTTTATTTGGATTGGCAATTTATATTTCCCTCAAAAAATCTAAACATCATTATTTACGCGGATTAGGGCTGGCATTAACCACTATCAAACCACATCTGGTAATCCTGACCTTGCCCTTAATCATTTTGGATATTATTCACAAAAAACAATGGAAAATTTTGATAGGTTTTTTTGGATCATTGCTGGTCTGCTCAATCATTTTGTTTGCTTTCTATCCATCCTGGCCAGTCAGTTTTTGGAATTTAGTTTCATCAGGCATGGGCACCATTCGGGAAACACCAACAATTAGTGGGTTCATTGCTTATTCAACTGGACAAACATGGGGAAAGTGGATATGGATCCCAGGATTAATTTTTGCGGTTCTTATATGGTGGGCAAAAAAACAAAATTTAAACCAAATTATTATGATTAATAATTCTCTCGTTTTGGGCTTGCTTATTTCTCCCATCGGGTGGAGTTATGATCAGATTGTCTTGCTAGTGCCAATTTTATTTTTGTTCATCCAGATCGTGAATGGGAATTTAGCTCAAAAAAAATCGTTTATCGTAGTAGTGGTTCTTATCTTTGTTTATGGGTTTGCACTATTGATGCGAATCTTGAGCCCTAATGAAATCTGGTTTTTCTGGGTAACCCTGGTAATTGGATTTATGGTTTTATCTAATTCCTCAGCTCAAATTGGAATGAACAAATAACAATATTTATGATTATCATTCTATGATGATAATTTCCATCTCGTAATTGTTTTTAGTATTGTATGTATTCCAAACAATGATGTATTCAACAATATAAAAGAAACTTATTTCTTATAAAGAAAGATGCTTTTATCACTTTTCGCATTTAAAAATTAAATTACAAAGAATGTCAATTAAAATATTTCTATGCGTTTATCTATTGATTTTCTGAAATGGACTTTGGTTACACTTGGCAAAAACAGATCTTCTAGATATAAATAAAGAAGATTTATATATACTTTTAAAACTATGTGTATGATTTTTTGATTTATCCAATATTTTAGGAGTGAGGCAAATCTAATAAATAATATTCGAGTAAATAAAAATTGGATATTGTATCTATTATTATTATTGGTGGTAATCCTTGTTCGGTTGCCAGTCTTCGAATTACCTATAGATGTTGATGCAGGAGCTGTCGCTTATCATGCTAGATTGATAAATCAGGGCGAACCATTATATAGCACCCATCATCCCACACATCACCTTCCAGCTATCTATTATACATTTGCGATGATCTTTAAGCTTTTTGGTGATCATTCGTCCAATCTTCAGCTCTTTCTTGCTTTTTGGATGTGGATTAATGGTTTGATAATAATTAGGATTGTTGAAACTTTTTCGAATACAAAATTTGGATTCATTTCAGCAGTGATATTCATCCTTATTAGCTCAATGGCCAATTTGAATGGAGATACAGCCGAGATGGAATTGTTTGCAAATGTTCCAATCTCGTTATTAATTTTGTTAAGTATTGCGCTATTTTCCAAGCAGAAAAAGCCTTATTTATTTTTCACCATCGGAGCATTAGGAGCTATTAGTTTTCTTTTTAAAGCTGTCTATATTACTTCATTGCTAGCTGTAAGTCTGACATTGTTTCTTGAGCTAATGCTCAAACCCACGAAGAAATATTTGTTTAGATTTCTAAAAAATATATCAATCATATTATCTGGATATATTATTATAATTGGTTTGGTTGTATGGTATTTTAGTGTGCAAGGATTATTTTCAAGGGTCTTACTTGTTTTTCAAGCTGGATCCCAGTATGTAAAGTTCAGCACATCCCCCTGGTATTTTATATTACTAATCCCGATTATTCTAATTGTACGGGCAAATTTTTCATTATTAATATTTGGAATTCTAAGTAGTTTCAGATTATTAATTCATTTTCCAACATCAATAAAACGAAACAGAACTAGAGCGCTAATGCATTTCTCAATTGTATGTTGGCTTTTTATTTCAATCATCGCCGCTGGATTTTCAAGATTCGGCTTTGGTCACTATGGTATATTGTTAGTTCCACCATTGAGTGTGCTTTTTGGTATCGAAATTTCGGAATTATGGTCAATAATTAAAAAACAAAATAAGAACAAACTAAGAATTAAAAGTTTTATATTTCCATTCTTCCTGATTTTTATTGTCATTGGCAATACATTCTTCTCTTCATATGATTATTTACGGGGATATATTAATTATCGATTAGGTAATATTAGGTTAGCTGAATTTGCGGCTAACTATACTTCAATGGGATCAATTAGTGTAAGCGCACAAGAAATTGCTACTTATATCAACCAAAACACAAAACCAGAGGATTTTATTTTTTCCTGGACTGAATTAGCTCAAATTTTCTATTTAGCAAATAGACGTTCTTCAGTAGATGTGATTTGGCCATTATATGTTTCAAGCTTTGGACCGCCTGAACGAGCCTTTGATTTAAAGCCAGTGTATATAATCATTGGACCAACATTTTTTAATAGTGCAGAAATTCCTTATTGGCTATCAAATGAATTGGGAAATTCTTATCACTTAGAAAAATCATTTAATCAACATGACGTTTACAGATTCAATAATAGTGAAGGGTAATCTAAAATGAGGAAGGATTCATTACAAAAACAAGACCAGTTTGCTTTTGGTGAAAACTGGCGTAGATTCTTAAGTATATTAACTCAAGATCATATCCTGGAGGCTGAAAAATCCCTAAAAGAATTTCTTGGTGATTTGGAAATATCCAATAAGAGATTTTTAGATATAGGTTCAGGTTCTGGCATTCACGGTCTTTCTGCTCGTAGGATGGGAGCAAAAGTACTTTCATTTGATCTTGATCCACAATCAGTTGCCTGTACAAGAGAATTAAAAAATAGATTTTTCAAAGATGATCCGAATTGGCAAATTGGGCTCGGCTCAATCCTAGATAAACAATATATCGAAGGATTGGGGCCTTTTGATTTTTGTTATTCCTGGGGAGTCTTACATCACACGGGTTCTTTATGGCAAGCACTTTATAATGCGCAAATTCCCCTTTCAAAGGGAGGAGTTTTGTTTATTGCTATTTATAATGACCAGGAAATAATTTCTTCAATTTGGAAAATCATTAAACGGAATTACAATAAGAATCAATTCATGAAAATTTTATTAACCAGTATTTTTTTTCCTCTTTTTTTCGCTTCAGGACTTTTTTCAGACATATTACATTTGAGAAACCCTGTCAAACGATATCGGGAGCATAAGAAATATCGAGGGATGTCTTTGGTTCATGATTGGCGAGATTGGTTAGGTGGATATCCATATGATCCTGCAAAACCAAAAGAAATTATCGATTTTTATAAAAATCTGGGATTTAAATTAATTAATTATTGTCAAACTGGCCATGGATTTGGCAATAATCAATTTCTTTTTCAAAAAGATGTTGGATAAAGATAAGGATAAATATCGTGTGTGGAATTTGTGGATTTGTATCGCTTTCAGGAAAATTACAGCAAAATTCTAATTACATTATCAAAAAAATGAATTCATCAATGACACACCGTGGTCCTGATGAGGAAGGCTATTACATTGACAATATGATTTGCCTGGGCTCTCGCAGATTATCAATTATTGATTTGCAAACTGGCAAACAACCAATAGATAATGAAGATAATTCTCTACACATAATTTTGAATGGAGAAATTTATAATTTTCGTGAATTGCGTCAATACCTGAAAAAACATGGACATATATTTACTACAAACACAGATACTGAAGTAATTCTCCACTTATATGAAGAATTTGGTGCTGATTGTGTCCAACATTTAGATGGAATATTTGCTTTTGCTATTTGGAACAGTCAAAAAGGCGAACTTTTTATCGCACGTGATCGAATGGGAGTCAAACCACTTTATTACACTCTTTTAAATGATGGCACCTTAGTTTTTGGATCTGAAATGAAAGTAATACTTTCTAATCCAAATGTTGAACGAGATATTGATTTAATTTCATTAAATGAATATTTGTCTTATGAATATGTCCCAACACCTCGCACGATTATCAAAAACGTATTCCGTCTCGAAGCTGGGTATTTTCTCAAGTTTAATCTTTACGGCTTGCAAAAATTTCCATATGATCAGCTTAGCTTTCAACAAGCAGAAAGCCGCCCACCTGTCGACTGGAGAGACTATGCTAATGGATTACATCAAGCAATAAGATCAGCTGTACAAAGAGAATTAGTCAGTGATGTGCCTGTCGGTGTTTTGTTGAGTGGTGGCATTGATTCCAGTGCCATCGCAGCCATGATGGTTGATTTATATCCTGGCAATGTTGAAAGTTTCACCATTGGGTTTGAAAACACCTCCTTTGACGAAACACCATACAGCCGGCAGGTAGCAAATTACCTTGGCACAAATCACAATGAAATGATACTTACCAGTAAACGGGCAATTGGTCTGATCGAAGAATTACCTAATATTATGGATGAGCCCTTTGCAGATTCATCATTCATCCCCACCTATCTACTATCCAAATTTGCAAATGAAAAAGTAAAAGTGGTATTAGGTGGGGATGGAGGAGATGAGCTTTTTGCAGGTTATCCGACGCTGATTGCTCATCAATTGATTGATGTATACGAACGGTTTACGCCCTGGTCAATCCGAGCAAAAATTGCACCCTTTTTAATTGATCGTCTGGCTGTCTCATTTGAAAATATCAGCTTCGATTTCCGGGTAAAACGATTCTTGAGTGGAAGAAATGTGCCGTTAATTTCTCGGCACCAACGTTGGTTAGGGTCATTTCTGGATGAGGAAAAACAATTTCTTTTCCAAGATTGGATTAAACCTGTATTAAGAGATACTTATTACCAATCCTTTTTCCACATAAGAGAATGCGATGCAAAGAAAAATATTAATCAAGTCCTATATAACGACCTGAAGATGTATCTTGAGGGTGATATTTTATACAAGGTGGATCGAGCCAGTATGGCAAATTCCCTGGAAGTGAGGGTTCCGTTGCTTAATAGAGAAGTTGTGGATTACGCGATGAATCTTCCAGCCAATTTAAAACTGAATAAATTTACATCAAAATATATATTGAAAAAAGCTGTAAGAAATATTTTACCGTCAAATATTATCAATCGCCCAAAAAAGGGTTTTAATATGCCCGTTGCTTACTGGCTTAATACAGACTTAAGACCACTTTTAATGGATATGAATTCTCAGACTTTTATTAAAGAACAGGGGTTATTCAATCAAAAATACATCGATACATTAATCAGTGAACACTTTTCGCGCCAAAAAGATAATCGAAAACTTCTTTGGACTATTTTAATGTTTCAAGTTTGGTACAAAAATTATATGGTTTAATAAGGTTGTTATGGCTAAATTAAATGAATCAAGAAAACTAAATTTAGGATCAGGCGATTACCCTAAAAATGGGTATGTAAATGTTGATTTCTACTCAATTAAACCTCCCGATATTCACCATGATTTAGAAATTATTCCCTATCCTTTTCCTGATAATCATTTTGAAGTAATCGAAGCTGATCACGTTCTTGAACATTTGAGCAATCCTTTCAAGATAATGGCTGAATTATATAGAATTAGTACTAATAATGCATTTTTTCGGATTAAGGTGCCTCATTTTTCACGTGGCTTTACACATGCCGATCATAAACGTGGATTTGATGTTACTTTTGCATATTATTTTGACCCCAATTTTACTCCTGGTTATCAAGGGATAAATCTAAAGTTGGAGAAATTAAAAATGCACTGGTTTGCTCAACCTTATTTGAAAAAACTTTTTTTACCTGCCCATCTTTACTATTTAGGTTTCGGTTTAGGAAAGATAATGGACTTCTTTGCAAATCTATCTCCTTGGGCTTGTTCAAGGATTTGGTGTTTTTGGGTTGGCGGTTTTGAAGAGATTGAATTTGTTTTTAAAGTTATAAAGGATTAATAATCAGTCTCTTTTTCGCAAAAAAAATAATAAAAATTCAATTGTTTGATCATCAAGAAAAAAATTAAGGTCCAGATAATAAAAATAATGCTGAACCAAATTAGTAGTTTATTCAATGGAAATAATATAATCTAAGCCACCCAGTACCACCAATAAAAAAGAACTACCAAAATAATTTGTGTGATTAAACTGATTGAAAAATAACTTAATCTTAAATATTTCTGTTTAAATAATACTGCCTGTCCGATAAAAATGGGAAAAATAGAAAGTAGATACCTGGTTGTACTGACAATTGCATTGTTATCATCGATCTTTCCCATGATCAGAAAGAACATAGCCCAGCTATAAATGGAAAGTGAAAGGGGGATTTTTTTTCTGATTTTATATAGTAAAAATGCAGCCCCTATGGGTAGAATGATACTCAGGATCTTTACAATAGTTGGAGTGATATCATTTTCTATTTGTCTTCCCAGGAGAATGCTGATGGTAGCAATAGTCCCTTCCCACGGCCAGCCAAAATGTTGATTCCATTCATTTGACAATGTCACCCAGGGCCAATCTGCCCTAAGCCCGAAGAAAACATATAAGCTGTATAAACCATAAGCAAAGGGTGCATAAGCACAGGGCAACAGATGAGTGAAAAAGGATTTGTAATCTTTTTTGGAAAAGTACTCTCTCCAAAGTTCTATGATAATGGGAATGATTAATAACAATCCCTGTACCCTGGTTAGGGTTGCCAGTGCACTGATGATCCCAGCCCACAGCCACTTCTTCTTCTTTAATAATATGAAAACGGCGACCGATAAACACAGAAAAATCGATTCTGTATAACCAGCCACAAAAAAGAAAGACGTCGGAAAGATAACAGTAAAAAACAGAGTTTTTTT
>SWCG01001456.1_pt1 | contig 20921 bp, 17 predicted proteins | sample 4690071 | NCBI WGS metagenome assembly SWCG01 (sample SAMN10267281, study PRJNA491770) | bioreactor metagenome | isolation source: DHS bioreactor inoculated with subseafloor sediment | place: Japan: off Shimokita Peninsula | collected 2012-10 | reverse complement strand
GCCTTGGCGTCCACTTCCTTAACCACGCCCTTGATGATGCTGCCCTTGGCGTGCTCACCGGCGAAGTTGGAGAAGGGGTCCTTGTCGAGCTGCTTGAGGCCCAGGGAGATGCGTTCGCGCTCGGGGTCGACCGCCAATACCACGGCTTCCAGGTCGTCGCCCTTCTTGAAGTTGCGCACCGCTTCTTCGCCCGGAACGTTCCAGGAGATGTCGGACAGGTGCACCAGGCCGTCGATACCACCATCCAGGCCGATGAAGATGCCGAAGTCGGTGATGGACTTGATGGCGCCGGAAACGCGGTCGCCCTTGTTGTGGGTGGCGGCGAACTCTTCCCAGGGATTGGCATAGCACTGCTTCATGCCCAGGGAGATACGGCGGCGCTCTTCGTCGATGTCGAGCACCATGACTTCGACTTCCTGACCGATGTGTACCATCTTGGCCGGGTTGACGTTCTTGTTGGTCCAGTCCATCTCGGACACGTGCACCAGGCCTTCCACGCCCTCTTCGATTTCGGCGAAGCAGCCGTAGTCGGCGATGTTGGTGATCTTGCCGAACAGGCGGGTGCCTTCCGGATAGCGACGCGCCAGATCCGCCCAGGGATCCTGACCCAGCTGCTTCAGGCCCAGGGAGACGCGATTGCGCTCACGGTCGAACTTGAGCACCTTGACTTCGATTTCCTGGCCCACTTCGACGATCTCGGAAGGATGCTTGACGCGCTTCCAGGCCATGTCGGTGATGTGCAGCAGGCCGTCGATGCCACCCAGGTCCACGAACACACCGTAGTCGGTGAGGTTCTTGACGATGCCCTTGATGACCATGCCTTCCTGCAGGTTCTTGAGCAGTTCCTCGCGCTCGGCGCTGTATTCGGATTCCACCACGGCACGGCGGGATACGACCACGTTATTGCGCTTCTGGTCGAGCTTGATGACCTTGAATTCCAGCTCCTTGCCTTCCAGGTAGGTGGTGTCGCGCACCGGGCGCACGTCCACCAGCGAGCCGGGCAGGAAGGCGCGGATGTCTTCGATGTCGACGGTGAAACCGCCCTTGACCTTGCCGCTGATGACGCCCTTGACGATCTCACCGTCTTCGAAGCAGCGTTCGAGACGCTTCCACACCTGCGCGCGCTTGGCCTTCTCGCGGGACAGGCGGGTGGCACCAAAGCCATCTTCCACCGCGTCCAGGGACACTTCGACGGCATCACCCACGGCGACTTCGAGTTCGCCCTGGGCGTTGTAGAACTGTTCAATGGGGATGATGCCTTCCGACTTCAGTCCGGCGTGAACCACCACGACATCGGACTGGATCGCCACGACGGTTCCGGTAACGATGGAACCGGGGCGCATTTCCTTGGTGCTAAGGCTTTCTTCAAATAATTCAGCGAAACTTTCACTCATGGGGAACTCGATCCTGGAACCGGTACACGGTTCAATATCCGCAAGGTGCCCGCTCATCGATTACGGTGGCCCCGCGGGGGGTTGGGGTTAATGAACGGCCCGGCTTCGCCGGACCACGAATCAAGGGGTGGAACTATACTCCCCGACACTTTTCCTTTCAAGCACTTATGCGCTCGCGGACAAAGCCCAGGGCACGCGCCAGCACGGCCTCGATGGACAGGCCGGTGCTATCCAGCATGAGGGCGTCGGCGGCCGGGCGCAGGGGGGCCACGGCACGGTTGGCGTCGCGCGCGTCGCGGCTGCGGATCTCCTCCACCAACTCCGCCAGATCCGGATCGAAACCTTTTTCTTTCAATTGCTTATAGCGGCGCTCCGCGCGTGCCTCGGCACTGGCGGTGAGAAAGACCTTGGCGGGCGCGGCGGGGAACACCACCGTACCCATGTCGCGCCCGTCGGCCACCAGGCCCGGCGCCCGGACGAAGGCCCGCTGGCGCTCCAGGAGGGCGGCCCGTACCGTCGGCAGGGCCGCCACCCGGGAGGCGGCGTTGCCCGTGGTCTCGGTGCGCAGTTCCTCCCCCACCAGGGCCCCGTCGAGCAAAATCCGGCCGTCGGGCGGGAAGTCCACCTCCAGCCCCCGGGCCAGGGCCGCCACGGCGGCCTCGTCCTCCAGGGCCAGCCCGCGCCCCAGGGCCGCCAGGGCCAGCAGCCGGTACAGGGCACCGCTGTCGAGGAAGTGATAGCCCAGCTCCCGCGCCAGCAACTGGCTGATGGTGCCCTTGCCGGAGCCGGAGGGACCGTCGACGGTGATGACCGGAACCGGATCAGCCATCGGACCGCACATCCAGGCCGGTGCCGCGTGCCAGGTTGACGAAACCCGGGAAGGAGGTGTTCACATTGGCGCAATCGTCGATGCGGATCTCGCCACTGGCGCGTAGCGCCGCCATCGCGAAGGACATGGCGATGCGATGATCGCCGTGGCTGTTGACCTGGCCGGAACCGATGGCGCCGCCCTGGATCACCATGCCATCGGGTGTCGGCCGCGCATCGATACCCAGCGTCCGCAGGCCATCGGCCATGACCTGGATACGGTCGCTCTCCTTCACCCGCAATTCCTCGGCGCCGGTCAGTACCGTCTCGCCCGTGGCGCAGGCCGCCGCCACGAACAGCACGGGGAATTCGTCGATGGCCAGTGGCACCAGCGCCTCGGGGATGGCGATACCCTGGAGTGGCGCGCTGCGCACGCGCAGGTCGGCGACCGGTTCTCCACCCACCTCGCGTGCTTCCAGCACCTCGATGTTCGCACCCATCTGGCGCAGGATGTCGAGGATGCCGGTGCGGGTCGGGTTCATGCCAACGTGTTCGAGGGTCAGGTCGGAACCTTCCGCGATGCTCGCGCCCACCAGGAAGAAGGCCGCCGAGGAGATGTCCGACGGCACGTCGATACTGGTGGCCTGCAGGTGACCGCCGGATTGCACGCAGGCCCTGGCACCCTGGCGCTCGACGGCATAGCCCATACCGGCCAGCATGCGTTCGGTGTGATCGCGGGTCGGCGCCGGCTCGGTCACGCAGGTGCGCCCGCTGGCATACAGGCCCGCCAACAGCAGGCAGGATTTCACCTGGGCACTGGCTACCGGCAGCGCGTAGTCGATGCCCTGGAGTGACTGGCCGCCGCGGATCTTCAAGGGTGCCGTGCCCGCGGGCGTGGCCTCGATCAGGGCACCCATGCGGGTCAGCGGCTCGATGACCCGACGCATGGGCCGCCCGGACAGGGAGCCGTCGCCCGTAAGTTCCACATCGAAGGCCTGCCCCGCCAGCAGGCCCGCCAGCAGGCGCATGGAGGTACCGGAATTGCCCAGGTACAGTGGCTCGCGCGGCGCCTGCAGGCCGTGCAGGCCCACGCCATGTACGGTCACCTCGCCATCGTAGGGCCCCTCGATGCGCACCCCCATGGCACGGAAGGCCGCCAGGGTGGCGAGACTGTCCTCGCCTTCCAGGAAACCGCTGATGCGGGTATCCCCTTCCGCCAGCGAGCCCAGCATGATGGAACGATGGGAAATCGATTTGTCCCCGGGCACGCGGATGGTGCCCTGCAAGGCGCCGCCCGGTGCGACAGTGAAGTGGATGTTCTTGTCAGTACTCATGCCTGTAACCTGATAGATAAATTCGTGTTGAACCGCCAAGGTGCCAAGAAAGTTGGTTGAACCGCCAAGGCGCCAAGACGCCAAGGATGCCCTGAGAACTTCGTGGTATCCGTCATTCCCGCGAAGGCGGGAATCCAGAGACATGGATTCCCGCCTTCGCGGGAATGACGGTGATGTGAAGTGTTCTTGGCGTCTTGGCGCCTTGGCGGTCTACAAGGTTTTGCCTGGTGTCCTTGGCGCCTTGGCGGTTCAACTATCATTCCGTAAACCCATCCCGCGCCTGCTTGGCCGCCTGGAAGCGCGCCAGCAGGGTTTCGCCATCACCGGCGCGGATGGCGGTCTTCATGCTTTCGAGGTCGGTAGCGAAGCGATCCAGCATGGCAACGATCGCCTCGCCATTGGCCAGGCAGATATCCCGCCACATCACCGGGTCGCTGGAGGCAATGCGGGTGAAGTCGCGAAATCCACCGGCGGCGTAGGCGAAGATCTCGTCGTGATCCCCCAGGCGCGCCAGGCTGTCCACCAGGGTGAAGGCCAGCACATGGGGCAGGTGGCTGGTGGCGGCCAGGACGGTGTCGTGGTGTTCGACGCTCATCTCGCTGACCGTGGCACCGGCCGCCTCCCATACTTCCCGCACGCGAGCCGTGGCCATGGTATCTGTTTCTACCAACGGCGTAAGGATGACCCGGCGGCCTTCATAGAGCTCGGCGAAGGAGGCCTCCACCCCGCTCTGCTCGGTGCCGGCGATGGGATGTCCCGGCACCAGGCAGGACGGCACGGCACCGAAGGCCCGGCGCGCCGCCTCCACCACGCAGGCCTTGGCGCTGCCCGCATCCGTGAGCACGGCGTCGGGCGCCAGGTGGTCCTTGATCTGCGCAAAGACCTTCTCCATGGCGCCCAACGGCACACACACCACAACCAGGTCGGCACCGGCAACGGCCTTGCCGAGATCGGTTTCAAAACGATCGATGACACCGAGTTCCAGGGCCTTTTGCAGGTGCGCCCCGTTGCGGCTGGCGCCGACGATCTCGGGACAATCGGCGCGACGCCGCAGGGCACGCGCCAGCGATCCGCCGATCAAACCGACGCCGATGATGCACAGGCGCCGGATCATCCCAGCACCTTCGCCAGGGCCGCCAGACAGCGGGCGTTTTCCCCTTCCGACCCGATGGTGATGCGCAGGTGGTTGGGCATGCCATAGTTGGCCACCGGGCGCACGATCACACCCTCACGCAACAGACCCTCGTAGACCGGCGCAGCCAGGCGCCCCATGTCGGCGGCCAGGAAATTACCCACCGAGGGGATGTACGCGATACCCAGTTGCCGGAGTCCAGCCGTCATCTGTGCCATGCCTTCCCGATTCACCCGCACACTCATGTCAAGATAGTCGCGGTCGTCCAGTGCGGCCAACGCCGCCGCCTGGGCCGCCAGGTTGACATTGAATGGCTGGCGCACCCGGTTGAGCACATCGGCCACCTGGGGATGACTTACCGCGTACCCGATGCGCAGGCCCGCCAGGCCGAAGGCCTTGGAGAAGGTGCGGGTGACCACCAGGTTGGGAAACCGCTCGATCCAGGCCGTGCTGTCCGGGTAATCCGCTTCCCCCACGTATTCGCTGTAGGCCTCGTCCAGTACCACGATGAGACGTTCGGGCAGCGTGGCAAGAAAGACCTCCAGCTGACTCGCCGGCAGCCAGGTGCCCGTGGGATTGTTAGGATTGGCGATAAACAGCACCCGCGCCCGTTCGTCCACCATTGCCGCCATGGCTTCCAGGTCATGACCGAAATCCCGTGCCGGTGCCACCCGGTGCTGGGCGCCGATGGCCTGGGTGACGATGGGATAGACGGCGAAGGCATGCTCGGAATACACCGCCGCCAGGGCCGGGCCCAGGAAAGCGCGTGCGATGAGTTCGAGCACATCGTTGGAGCCATTGCCCAGGGTGATGGCGGTGGCGGATAGCCCGTGGCGCCGCGCCAGGGCCTGCTTGAGTTCGAAACCGTTGCCATCCGGGTAGCGCGCCATGTCTGCCAGGGCCGCGCGCGCCGCCGCCAGCGCCTTCGGACTGGGACCGAGCGGGTTCTCGTTGGAGGCCAGCTTCACGGCGTCACGCACACCGTACTCCCGCTCCAGCTCGCTCAGCGGCTTGCCGGGCTGGTAGGGTTGCAGGCCGCGCACGCCGGGGGTGGCAAGGGCCAGGAAAGAGGGTTGTTCGCTTGTCATAACCGATGTTGCCGTCAACGTAAACCTTGCATCGTAAACACAGCCTGTAGGAGCGGCCTTTGGCCGCGAATGTTCGCGGGCAGAGCCCGCTCCTACAAGGCAAGCCCTGACCACCCGTAGGAGCCCGGACCCCGGGCGAAGGGTTGAATCTATAGCACCGCCTGGGGATAGGACCCCAGCCATTTGAACATGGCCGCTTCCGCCTGGAGTTCCTCCAGGGCACGCGCCAGCGTTGGGTCGTCGCAATGGCCTTCCAGATCCATGAAGAACACGTAATCCCAGGTGCTCAGGCGCGAAGGCCGGGATTCGATGCGGGTCATGCTGAGGCCATGGCGGGCAATGGGTTCTAGCAGTCGATACAGGGCGCCGGGCTGGTTGCGCGCGGACACCAGGATGGAGGTCTTGTCCCGGCCGCTGGGCGGCACCCGCTGCTTGCCGATGACCAGGAAGCGAGTGGTGTTGGCGGGGTCGTCCTCGATGTTGCGAACCAGTGCCTTCAATCCATAGATCTCGCCAGCGGTCTCCCCGGCAATGGCGGCACAGGCGGACTCCTGGCTGGCGCGGCGGGCCGCCTCGGCATTACTGCTCACGGCGATGCGCTCGGCCTCGGGCAGTCGGGCGTTGAGCCATTCCCGGCACTGGGCCAGGGATTGCTGGTGGGAATACACACGCTCCACCTTCGCCAGATCCATCAGGGTACTGAGCAGATGATGATGTATGCGCAGCTCCACGTCGCCGCAGATCTTCAGTGGTGACCGCAGGAACATGTCGAGGGTGTGATTGACCACACCCTCGGTGGAATTCTCCACTGGCACCACGCCGCAATCGACACCACCCGCCTCCACTTCGCGAAACACCTCGTCGATGGCGGCAAAAGACACGGTCTGCACCGAATGACCGAACTGCTTGAGGGCCGCCGCCTGGGTAAAGGTGCCTTCCGGGCCGAGAAAACCGATGCGCAGGGGCTTTTCCAGGGCCAGGCAGGCGGACATGATCTCCCGGAACAGGCGCGTCACCTCTTCCGCCGGCAGCGGGCCCTGGTTGCGCTCACGCACCTTGCGCAGCACCTGGGCCTCGCGCTCGGGGCGGTAGAATTCCGCATCGGGGTCGCTGTTCTGTTTGACCTCGGCCACTGCGCGGGCACAGGCCGCGCGCTCGTTGAGCAGTTCCTGCAGCCGCGCATCGATGGCATCGATGCGTTCCCGCAGTTCCGGCAATGCCTTTTCCTCGCTCATGTCAATGCAAACCCAGTCACTGCAGAAACGATGCTGTAGGAGCGACCTTGGCCGCGAATCCGGCGTGCCGCCCGCACCTGTTCGCGGCCAGAGGCCGCTCCTACATTGAAAACCTCAGCCCTTGCCCAACAGCCGGACATTCAGCACACCTTCGATGGCGGCAATGTCCCGCAGGCAACCCTCGCCGATCTCGCTTTCCACATCCACCAGGGTGTAGGCCAGTTCGCCGCGGGATTTGTTGATCATGTCGATGATGTTGTGGCCGGCATCGGCCAGGGCGGTGGATATACGGCCCAGCATGTTCGGCACGTTGGCATTGGATACGCACAGGCGGTAGCACTGGTTGCGCGGCATCTGCACCTCGGGAAAATTCACCGAGTTGTGGATATTGCCGTTCTCCAGGTAATCGCGCAGCTGCTCCGCCACCATGATGGCGCAATTGTCTTCCGCCTCACCGGTTGATGCACCCAGGTGTGGCAAAGTCACCACGCGGGCATGGTTCTTGAGGCGGTTGCTGGGAAAGTCGCAGATGTAGGCATACAGCTTGCCGCTATCCAGGGCGGCACAGACGGCCTCGTTGTCGAGGATGCCGTCGCGCGAGAAGTTCAACAACACGGCCCGATCCTTCATGATACGGATGCGCTCGGCATTGATCATATTACGGGTGGCGTCGACCAGCGGCACATGGAAGGTGATGAAGTCGGATTGAGAAAGCAAATCATCGATGCTGGCGGCCTTGCGCACATCCGATGACATCTGCCAGGCGCGCTGCACGGTGATGTCCGGATCGTAGCCGACGACGTTCATGCCCAGGGCCAGGGCGGAATTGGCCACCTGCACGCCGATGGCGCCCAGGCCGATCACGCCCAGGGTACGACCCGGCAGTTCGAAACCGACGAAATTCTTCTTGCCGGCCTCCACCGCCTTGTTGATCTCGGCGTCACTGCCTTCCTGCTGGCGGGCGAAATCCCAGGCCTGGGCGATATTACGAGCCCCCAGCAGCATACCGGCGATGACCAGCTCCTTCACGGCATTGGCGTTGGCGCCCGGGGCATTGAATACCGGGATCCCCGTCTGGGTCATGCGCTCCACGGGAATGTTGTTGACGCCGGCGCCGGCGCGGCCGATGGCCTTCACCGTGTCCGGGATCTCCATGTCGTGCATCTTCTGGGAACGCACCAGGATGGCATCGGGATGGGTGATCTCCGAAGCGATCTCGTAGCGGTCACGCGGCAGACGTTCCAGACCGGAGACAGAGATGTTGTTCAGGGTGAGAATTTTATACATATGCACTATCCATTTTTTGACGTCGGCGCCGCGGAACACGGAGAACGCAGAGACGCGGAGAACACGGAGTCAATCAATTGTAAACAAACCAATCATCCAGGTTGGCAGAAAGGTTGCGGAGCCAGGATCGAAACATACGATTTCTCTGTGATCTCCGTATCTCTGCGTTCTCTGCGTTTTGTGGCTCCGAAGCTAACCCTTGCGCCGTTCAAAATCGGCCATGAAGTCCACCAGCGCGTCGACGCCCTCCTCGGGCATGGCGTTGTAGATGCTGGCGCGCATGCCGCCCACGGAACGATGCCCCTTGAGGGCCACCATGCCGGCGGCCTTGGCTTCTTCCAGGAAGACGCTGTCGAGTTCGGGGTTGGCCAGGGTGAAGGGCACGTTCATCCAGGAGCGGTTGGCCACGGCCACCGGGTTGGCATAGAAAGCGGAACCGTCGATGGCGGCATAGAGTTTTCCGGCCTTGCGCTGGTTGATCTCCGCCATGGCCTCCAGGCCGCCGTTGCGCTTCAGCCACTGGAACACCAGCCCGGCCAGGTACCAGCCATAGGTGGGCGGGGTGTTGTACATGGAATCGTTGTCGGCGTGGGTCTTGTAGTCGAACATCACCGGTGTATCCGGGAGGGTCTGGCCCATGAGGTCCTCGCGCACGATCACCACCGTCAGGCCGGCCGGGCCGATGTTCTTCTGGGCGCCGGCGTAGATGACGCCGAAACGGCTCACGTCCACGGGGCGCGACAGGATGGTGGAGGAATAATCCGCCACCAGCGGCACGTCGCCCACGTCGGGGACATCGGTGAATTCCACACCGCCAATGGTTTCATTGGGGGTGTAGTGCACATAGGCAGCATTGGCATCGAGCCGCCAGGTATCACGCGGCGGCACGCTGTTGAAACCATCGTCCTTGGAACTGGCGACTTCGTTGACCGTGCAATAACGCTTCGCCTCGGCGATGGCCTTCTTGCCCCAGGCACCGGTCAGAATGTAATCGGCGGTATTTTTACCACGCAGCAGGTTCATGGGCACCATGGCGAACTGGCTGCTGGCGCCACCCTGCAGGAACAGCACCTTGTAGTTGGCGGGAATCTTCATCAATTCGCGCAGGTCGGCCTCCGCCTGGGCGGCGATGGACATGAACTCCTTGCCACGGTGGCTCATTTCCATCACCGACATGCCGCAGCCGTGCCAGTCCACCAGTTCTTCCTGAGCCTGCAGCAGAACTTCCCGTGGCAATACCGCCGGGCCTGCGCTGAAGTTGTAAATTCTGGACATACTGTTACCGCTCCTCACACCGGCTCGAGGCCGGGAAATTAATATTTCGCGTTCGTAATGACGGACTCTGACCGAAGCGCCTTCCTGCTCAGGCCTCGGGCTCCACCTCACCCTCCACATCCTCCACCTCGAGGATGCGTTCGACGCCCACCAGGCTCTCGTCCTCGCCCACGTTGATCAGGCGCACGCCCTGGGTGTTGCGGCTCAGGCGCGAGATCTCGTTGACGCGGGTACGCACCAGGGTGCCGGCGTTGGTGATGAGCATGATCTCGTCATCCTCACACACCAGCACGGCACCCACCACGTCACCGTTGCGCTCGGAACCCTGGATGGAAATCACCCCCTGGCCGCCACGGCCATGGACCGGGTATTCGCTCACCGCCGTGCGCTTGCCATACCCGTTTCCGGTGGCCATGAGCACATCACCCTCGTCGACGATGATCAGGGAAATGACGCGCTGGCCCGGCTGCAAGCGGATACCGCGCACGCCGCAGGCGGTACGGCCCATCGGGCGCAGGTCGGTTTCATTGAAACGGATGGCCTTGCCGGCATCGCTGAACAGCATGACATCCCGGGTGCCGTCGGTGATGGCCACGTCCACCAGGTAGTCGCCGTCGCGCAGGTCCACGGCGATGATGCCGTTGCTGCGCGGCCGCGAGAAGTCGGCCAGTGGCGTCTTCTTGATGGTACCGCTGGCCGTGGCCATGAACACGAAATGGTCCTCGGTGAAGGCCTTCACCGGCAACACGGCATTGATGCGCTCATCCTCTTCCAGCGGCAGAAGGTTGATGATGGGCTTGCCGCGCGAGGCGCGGCTGGCCTGGGGCAACTGGTACACCTTGAGCCAGTAGGCCTTGCCACGGCTGGTAAAGCACAGGATGGTGTCGTGGGTGCTGGCGATGAACAGCTTGTCGACGAAATCCTCTTCCCGGACCTTGGTGGCACTGCGGCCGCGACCGCCACGGCGCTGGGCGCTGTAGGCGGACACCGGCTGCGACTTGGCATAGCCGGCGTGGGACAGGGTCACCACCACGTCCTCCTCGGCGATCAGGTCTTCCAGGGTGAAATCCTCCTGGGCCTCGAGGATCTCGGTGCGGCGCGCGTCGCCGTACTGCTCGCGGATTGCCTCCAACTCCTCGCGGATCACCTCCATGAGCCGGTCGGGATCGTTGAGGATCCCGAGCAGCTCGCCGATCTGTTCCAGCAGGGTCTTGTACTCGCCGACGATCTTGTCCTGTTCCAGCCCGGTGAGCTGGTGCAGGCGCAGGTCGAGGATGGCCTGGGCCTGTATATCGGACAGGCGGTATCCGTCGTCCCGCATACCGAATTCGGCGCCCAGCTCGGCGGGCCGTGAAGCGTTGGCACCGGCCCGTTCCAGCATGTCGATCACCACGCCCGGCGCCCAGGAACGGCTCAGCAGGCCATCCTTCGCTTCGGCGCGGCTGGCGGAGGACTTGATGAGCTGGATGACCTCATCGATGTTGGCCAGCGCCACCGCCAGGCCTTCCAGCACGTGGGCGCGATCGCGGGCCTTGCGCAGCTCATAGACAGTGCGGCGCGTCACCACGTCGCGGCGGTGACGAATGAAGGCGGCGATGATTTCCTTGAGGTTGAGCAGCCGCGGCTGTCCGTCTACCAGCGCCACCAGGTTGATGCCGAACACATTCTGCATCTGGGTCTGCTGATAGAGATTGTTCAGCAGAACCTCGGGCACCTCGCCGCGCTTGAGCTCGATGACCATGCGCATGCCGTCCTTGTCGGACTCGTCGCGCAGTTCACTGATGCCCTCGATCTTCTTTTCCTTGACCAGCTCGGCGATTTTTTCCAGCAAGCGCGCCTTGTTCACCTGGTAGGGCAGCTCGGTGACGATGATCGCCTCGCGGCCACGGGCATCATCGCGCTCCACATGACTGCGGGAGCGCACATAGATGCGCCCCTTGCCGGTGAGGTAGGCCTCCTGGATGCCGCGCACGCCATTGATAATGCCGGCGGTGGGGAAATCCGGTCCCGGCACGTACTCCATCAGCTCCTTGATGCCGAGGTCGGGATTGTCGATCAGGGCGATGCAGGCGCTGATGACCTCGTTGAGATTGTGCGGAGGGATATTGGTAGCCATGCCCACCGCGATCCCCGCCGAGCCATTGATCAGCAGGTTGGGAATACGGGTCGGGAAGACCGAGGGCTCGGATTCGGATTCGTCGTAGTTGGGGACGAAGTCGACGGTTTCCTTGTCGATGTCCGCCAGCAGCTCGTGGGCGATCTTCGCCATGCGCACTTCGGTGTACCGCATGGCGGCCGGCGAGTCGCCATCCACGGATCCGAAGTTGCCTTGCCCGTCCACCAGCATGTAGCGCAGCGAGAAGGGCTGGGCCATGCGCACGATGGTGTCGTACACGGCGGTGTCGCCGTGGGGGTGGTATTTACCGATCACGTCACCGACGATGCGGGCGGACTTCTTGTAGGGCTTGTTCCAGTCATTGCCCAGCTCGCTCATGGCGAACAGGGCGCGGCGGTGCACCGGCTTGAGTCCGTCGCGCACATCGGGCAGGGCGCGGCCGACGATCACGCTCATGGCGTAATCGAGGTAGGACTGGCGCATCTCGTCTTCGAGATTGACGGGGAGTACTTCTTTGGCAAATTCAGCCATGGGCAGGCATTACTTCCCTTGTCGTTATGGTTCGCTGCCAGACCCGCTCAGAAGCCGTGAGCGGGTTTGGACCCGGATAATCGCGCGATATTAGCACAGGCGGGCACCCTACTGCACCCAAGGGATCGGTGGGCAGAGGGGCTCTGAGGGCGTCTGAGAGATGAATGCCGGATTTTCAGCCCGACTGGGACGGTGTCCCGGCCATCAGGGCCGCCATCTTTTCCGCATCGGGGGCCAGCACCACACCCCGCTCGGTGACGATGGCATCCACCAGGGCGGCGGGAGTGATATCGAAGGCCGGGTTCCAGGCCTGCGCGCCCTCCGCCGCCACCCGCCGGCCCGCCAGGCTGAGTACTTCGGCGGGATCGCGGTTCTCGATGGGAATGTGGTCACCATCGGGGGTCTGCATATCTATGGTGGAGGATGGCGCCACCACCATGACCTTGATGCCATGATGGCGAGCCGCCACGGCGGCGCTGTAGGTGCCGATCTTGTTGGCCACGTCACCATTGGCGGCGATACGGTCGGACCCGACCACGACCCATTGCACCTGGCCCGTCTTCATCAGGTGTGCGGCGGCACCGTCGGCCAGCAGGGTGACCGGGATGGCATCCTGCACCAGCTCCCAGGCGGTCAGGCGCGCGCCCTGCAGCCAGGGGCGGGTCTCGTCGGCAAACACCCGGGACAGCCGGCCCGCCGCCCAGGCACTGCGGATCACGCCGAGCGCGGTGCCATAACCACCGGTGGCCAGGGAGCCGGTATTGCAGTGGGTCAGAACCCCGGCACCGGGCTCGATGAGGGCCGCCCCCAACTCCCCCATGCGGCGGTTGGCGGCCAGGTCCTCATCCTGGATGGCGCGCGCCTCGGACTCCAGGGCGGGAACAGGATCCCCCTGCACCTGGCGAGCGCGGTGCATCATGCGCTCCAGCGCCCAGACCAGGTTCACGGCCGTGGGCCGTGCCGCCGCCAGCACACGGCAATCCTCTTCCAATCCCGGCAACCAGTGCTCCGGATCGGCCGTATGACGAATGCGCGCCGCCAGCACCAGGCCATAGGCGGCCGTGATGCCGATGGCGGGCGCACCGCGCACCACCATATCCCGAATGGCAGCAGCCACCGCCACGGGGTCGCGCAACTCGAGGTAGTGCTGCCGGTCCGGCAGCAGGCGTTGGTCCAGCAGGCGTAGCAGGCTGCCGGTCCATTCCATGGCGCGAATGGAATCATTTTGCATGGGAGTTGTCCGAGGGGTTGTGGACACCATGGGGAGATGCGCCGGAAAACCGGCGATCCGCAACCATGGCCATAGAACCGAATTCTTGCATACCGGGCCCGGAAAGCAAATCCCGCCAACCCTGGAGGTTCGGGCCGGAAGCACCGTATAAACCATATCGGTTATTCCAACGCGGATGTTCTATACTGTTACTGGCGATGCTGCTTACCAGACCCTGATCACGGCACCCAAAGAATTCAAAAACCAAAAACTGACGAGGAGTTTTTCATGAAACATATCCTGCACACCGCCCTGTTGGGCAGCCTGCTGGCCACGAGCATCACGGCCATGGCAGACAAACACGAGAAGATCGAGGGCAATGAGGCCTATGCCGTCGATTCCCAAGGCTACGTGGTACGCAACAACTTCGGCGACTGCTGGCGCACCTCGGCCTGGACCAAGGAACTGGCGATCAAGGAATGCGATCCGGACCTGTTCCCTGCACAGGCCGAGGCTCCACCACCGGCGAAACCGGCCCCGGCTCCGGCACCTGCCCCACAGAAAGTGGAAAAAACCCGCACCCTGGGAGCTTCTGCCCTGTTCGCCATCAATGACGCCAGCATCAGTGATTCCGGTCGCGCGGAACTGGATAACCTGGTGGCCGACCTGCAGCGCATGGACGCAATCGACAGCATCATGATCATCGGCCATACGGACAGTACCGGCAAGGCCGACTACAACATGGGCCTGTCGCAGCGCCGCGCCGATAGTGTCAAGGCCTACCTGGTGAACAAGGGTGTTCCGGCAGGCAAGATCACCACCAAGGGCATGGGCCTGACCCAGCCGGTGGCCAGCAACGCCACCCGCGAAGGCCGCGCCCAGAACCGCCGCGTGGAGATCAACATCAAGGGCAGCGAGACCATCGTAGTACAGTAAACGCCAGGCCCTGGTCGCAACACTCCGTAACGCCGCCCACCGGGCGGCGTTACGCTTTCCGGGCCTTCATGAATTCTTCATCTCTCCTATAAACAACCAGGGAAGCCTCCATTATCCCGTCATGCTCGCGCAGGCGGGCATCCAGGTGTTTGGTTTGGTAGAATCCCGCATACGACGGCATAACGAGTCAATCCCCACTTTTCCATATACAGCATAAAGGAGCACACATTGGATCCCCTGGATACCATCACCCAACCCGGCTTCATCGAAATGTTTCTCCTCCCCTGGACGATCCGCATCCTGGTGGCGGTCGCCATCTGGTTCATCGGCAAGTGGGTCGCCGGCAAGGCCACCGTAACCCTGAAGAAGCTGATGCGAAGGACCGGCATGGACGACATGCTGGTGCAATTTCTCGGCAACATCTTCTACGCCCTGTTGCTGATCGCGGTCCTCATCGCCGCCCTCGATCATCTCGGCCTGCAGACCACCTCCCTGCTGGCCATCTTCGGTGCCGCCGGCCTCGCCGTCGGCCTGGCCCTGAAGGACTCCCTGTCCAACTTCTCATCCGGCGTCATGCTGATCCTGTTCCGGCCGTTCAAAGTCGGCGATTATATCGAGGCCGCCGGCGTGGCGGGCACGGTGGAAGAGGTCCGTATCTTTTCCACCTTCATCAAGACCCCCGACAACCGCCAGATCATTATCCCCAACGGGCAGATCTATGGTGGCACGATCGTGAATGTATCGGCCAAGCCAACCCGGCGCGTCGACCTTGTGTTCGGCATCGGCTACGGTGATGACATCAGGAAGGCCAAGGAACTGATCGCTGGGATCATGGAAAAGGATGAACGCATCCTGAAGGACCCCGCCCCCGCCATCGTCCTGGGTGAACTGGGCGACAGCAGCGTCAATATCAACGTGCGGCCCTGGGTGAACAGCGGCGATTACTGGCCGGTGCGCGCCGACCTGCTGGAGAACGTCAAGCTGGCCTTCGACAGCAACGGCATCAGCATTCCCTTCCCGCAGCGGGATGTGCATTTGCACGAGGTCAAATCGGCCTGATGTCGATGTAGGAGAGGGCTCTGCCGAAACCCGGGGGTCAGGTCTTGCAATCCAACATTTTGTTGGATTGCAAGACCTGACCCCCGGGTTTATGTATATACTCGCGCCGGTGAACAAAAGAGCCTGATACCCCGGCGCGAAATCGACAGCCTGCTGCACGCCCGCTGGATCGTGCCGGTGGAACCGGACGGCCTGGTGCTCCACCATCACAGCCTGGCCATCCACGAAGGCCGTATCCTGGAGCTGCTGCCCACGGCGGACGCCGAACAGCGCTACCGGGCCAGGGCGGTCAGCCACCTGCCGGAACACCTGTTGATTCCGGGACTGGTCAACGCCCACACCCATGCCGCCATGAGCCTGCTGCGCGGCCTGGCCGATGACCTGCACCTGATGGACTGGCTGCAGCACCACATCTGGCCGGCGGAGACACGCTGGGTGAACGAAGAGTTCGTTCACGATGGCACCCAACTGGCCATCGCCGAGATGCTGCGCGGCGGCACCACCTGCTTCAACGATATGTATTTCTTTCCCGATGTCACCGCCCGGGTCAGCGCTGCCTGCGGCATGCGCGCCACGGTGGGCCTGATCCTCATCGACTTCCCCACCGCCTGGGCGGATAACGCCGACGAGTACCTGGCCAAGGGCCTGGCCCTGCATGACGAGTACCGCAACGACCCCCTGATCGGCACCGCCTTCGCACCCCATGCCCCCTACACGGTATCCGATGCTCCCCTGCAACGCGTCCGTGTACTGGCCGACGAACTGGACATCCCGGTGCACATGCATGTGCATGAAACCGCCTACGAAGTGCGGGAGGCCGTCACCACCACGGGTCAAAGACCCTTGGCACGGCTACAGGCGCTGGAGCTGCTGTCCCCGTCATTGCTGGCGGTGCACATGACCCAGCTGGAGAATGACGAGATCCAGGCACTGGCGGACGCCGGCACGCAGGTGGTGCATTGCCCGGAATCGAACCTCAAGCTGGCCAGCGGTTTCTGCCCGGTGCAGCAGCTGGATCAGGCCGGTGTCATCGTCGCCCTGGGCACCGACGGCGCCGCCAGCAACAACGACCTCGACATGCTGGGGGAGATGCGCACCGCCGCCCTGCTCGCCAAGGCGGTGGCCGGTGATGCCAGCGCCCTGCCCGCCCACCGGGTATTGCGCATGGCCACCCTGCACGGTGCCATGGCCCTGGGACGGGGCGCCGAGATCGGCTCTCTGGAGGCAGGCAAGTGGGCGGATGTCACCGCCGTGCGTCTGGATGAGCTGGAAACCCAGCCCCTCTACGACCCGATCTCACAACTGATCTACAGCGCCAGTCGCCACCAGGTCAGCGATGTCTGGGTGGCTGGCCGACACCTGTTGCGCGAACGGGTGCTCACCACCCTGGACGAGGACGCCATCCTGCGCAATGTCCGCGCCTGGCAGCGGGACATCGCCGCGTCCGATCATGAACAGGAAAACCTCTTGTAACGCCAAGGACACCAAGAACGCCAAGAGCGCCAAGAACATCAAATACCATTATTTCTCTTTGCCATTCATTCGCTTTTCTTGGCGTCCTTGGTGTCCTTGGCGTCCTTGGCGGTTCATCAAGGTTTTTCTCGGCGTCTTTGGGTCTTGGTGGTTCAAAATGCCTGTCCGCCCGAAATGGGTTTTCGCACCGCCTTGGGGTATCCTTGCGTCATGACCCAACACGCCCACAATGTCGATCCCGCCGAAGTCGCCAAATTCGAGGAACTCGCCTCGCGCTGGTGGGATCCCCACAGCGAGTTCAAACCCCTGCATGACATCAATCCCCTGCGGGTGGATTACATCGATCGGCACGCCGGGTTGGCCGGCAAACGGGTGCTGGACGTGGGCTGTGGCGGCGGCATTCTCAGCGAGGCCATGGCCCAGCGCGGCGCGCGGGTGACGGGCATCGACATGGGCGAGGCGCCCCTGAGTGTAGCGCGCCTGCACCAGTACGAATCGGGCGTGGAGGTGGACTACCGGCACGCAACCGCGGAACAGCTGGCCGCCGAGCAGCCGGCCGGTTACGATGTGGTGACCTGCCTGGAGATGCTCGAACACGTGCCCGACCCCGGCTCTGTCATCCGCGCCTGCGCCCAGCTGGTGAAGCCCGGCGGCCGGGTGTGCTTCTCCACCCTCAACCGCAATCCCAAATCCTACCTGCTGGCGATCATCGGCGCCGAATACCTGCTGCGCATGCTGCCCAGGGGCACCCACGACTACCGCAAGTTCATCCGACCCTCGGAGCTGGATGAATGGGCACGCCAGGCTGACCTGGACCTGACCGACCTCACCGGCATGAGCTACAACCCACTCAGCGGGGAATATCGCCTGGGCCATGATGTGGACGTGAACTACCTGGCCACCTATACCCGACCCACCGCCTGACGCCTGCGTGACCAACCATCTGCCCGCACTGCACACCGTGCTGTTCGATTTAGACGGCACCCTGCTGGATACCGCGCCGGACCTGGCCCACGCCTTGAACCAGGTGCTCATCAACCAGGGCCATGCTCCCCTGCCCTTTGAACATATACGCCCGGTGGTGTCCCATGGTGGCAAGGCGCTCATCAAGCTGGGTTTCGGTATCGACGAGGCAGACGCTGCCTTCGCGGACCTGCGTCAGCAATTACTGGACGGCTATCGCCTCAACCTCGCCCGCGAAACCCGCCTCTTCCCCGGCATGAAGCAGGTGCTGGACGGACTGTCCGCTCGAGGGCTGAACTGGGGCGTGGTCACAAACAAGCCCGGCTGGCTTACGGAACCCCTGCTGCGTGAACTGGGGCTATATGAACAGGCCGCCTGCGTGGTCAGTGGCGACAGTGTCCCGGAATGCAAACCCCATCCTGCCCCCATGCTGCATGCCTGTCGCCTGGCCGGCTGCGAAGCGTCACAGTGTCTGTACATAGGTGACGCACAACGCGACATCGAGGCAGGCCGCAATGCCGGCATGCACACCCTGGTGGCCCTGTTCGGATATATCCAGGCGGATGACCGGCCCGAGGAATGGCGCGCGGATGCCATGGTGGAGCAGCCACTGGAGATCCTCGACCAGGTGGATCGCCTGCGGCAACTGGTATGATGGAGGCCATGGACACCGCCACCCTGACCCTGTTGCTGATCGTCGCCCTACTCGCCGCCGCCGCGGGCGCGCTCGTCAATCACCTGCGCGTCCAGCGCCGCCTGTCCGACCTGCGCGAGGAAAACATACGACTGCAGGCCCAACTGGAGGCGGAACGCCTGGCCCATGGTGAACGCAGCGCCGCCTTCGAACAGGCCCGCCAGGCCCTAAGCGACAACTTCAATGCCCTGGCCGGCGCGGCCCTCAAGCACAACAGCACGGAATTCCTCAAGCTGGCACAGGAAAATCTCAAGGCCTTCCAGGTTCATGCCCAGGGCGATCTGCTGCAGCGGGAAAAGGCCGTGGAGAACCTGGTCAAGCCCATCCGCGAGGCCCTGGACCGCACCGAACAACAGATGCGCCACCTGGAACAGGAACGCAAGGAGGCCCACGGTGCACTCAGCAAGCACCTGGAGACCATGGCCGAGTCCCATCGCCTGCTGCAGGGCGAGACCCGTAACCTGGTGCAGGCCCTGCGCCGTCCCGAGGTGCGCGGCCAATGGGGCGAGATGACCCTCAAGCGCCTGGCGGAACTGGCCGGCATGGTGGAACACTGTGATTTCTACGAACAGGAACAGGTCCAGACCGAGGCCGGCCCCCTGCGTCCCGACATGATCGTGCGCATGCCCGACGGCCGCGAAATCATCGTCGACGCCAAGACCCCGCTGGACGCCTACCTCACCGCCGTCGAGGCCAAGACCGATGCCGAACGCGACCTGGCATTGGTGCATCATGCCCGCAAGGTGCGCGAACGGGTGCGCGAGCTGTCCGCCAAGGCCTACTGGCAACAGTTCCGCAACGCCCCCGACTTCGTGGTGCTGTTCATTCCCGGCGACCAGTTTCTCAGCGCCGCCCTGGAGCGCGACCGCGCCCTGCTGGAGGACGCCCTGGCCGCGCGGGTGATCCTCGCCACGCCCACCAGTTTCGTCGCCCTGTTGCGCGCCGTGGCCTATGGCTGGCGCCAGGAGGCCCTGGCGGAGAACGCCGAGCAGATCCGCGTGCTCGGCGAGGAAATGTATTCCCGCCTCGGCACCTTTGCCGAGCACCTGTCACGGGTGGGGAAAAGCCTGGACAGCAGTGTTTCCGCCTACAACAAGGCCGTCGGCTCCTTCGATACCCGCATCCTGCCCAGCGCCCGCAAATTCACCGAGATGGGTATCCGCCACAAGAAACCGATGGAGGAACCGCAGCCGCTGGAACGCAGCCCACGCCCCCTGCAAAACGATGCGGATGAAGAAGCCCAGCCCAATTCGGAACCATGATCGAACCCCATATCCGCCAGGCCTACGACCACTGCCTGCGCCTGGCACGCAACCATTACGAAAATTTCCCGGTCGCCTCCTGGCTGCTGCCGCGACGCCTGCGCCGGCCCGTGGCCGCCATCTACGCCTTTGCGCGCCGTGCCGATGACTGGGCCGATGAAGGTGATTTCCCGGCACACGAACGCCTGGCGGCCCTCGATGCCATGGAGCAGTCCGTGCGTGCCAGTGCTCGGGGCGAACCCAGTTACGACCCGGTCTTCATCGCACTGGCCGACAGCATCCAGCGCCATGCATTGCCACTGGAACCCTTTCTGGACCTGCTCAGCGCCTTTCGCCAGGATGTGACCCAGGTCCGCTATGCCGATTTCGGTGAACTGATGCAATATTGCCGCCGCTCCGCCAACCCCGTGGGACGCCTGCTGCTGCACCTCTACCGCGCGGCGGACGCGCGCAACCTCGGCCATGCCGATGCCGTCTGCAGCGCGCTGCAACTGACCAACTTCCTGCAGGACCTGCACCAGGACTATGTGGAGAACGGCCGTGTCTATATTCCCCAGGACGAGCTGCGACGCTTCGGCGTGGACGAGGCGCAGCTGGGACGGCGCGAGGACAGCCCGGCCCTGCGTCAGTTGCTGCGCTTCCAGACCCAGCGCGCCATGCAAATCCTGCATTCGGGTGCGCCCCTGGGCAAGCGCCTCAAGGGTCGCGCCGGTTTCGAGTTGCGCATGATCATCCTCGGCGGCAACCGGATCCTGCAGTATCTGCAGCGCCAGCCGGACTCCTTCCAGCGGCCGCGCCTCACCCGGCGCGACCGCTTCAACATGGTATGGGGCGCGCTGAAATGAATCCCGACCAGTACTGCCAACGCAGGGCGGCCGCCAGCGGCTCCAGTTTCTATTACAGCTTTCTGTTCCTTCCCACGGAACAACGCCGCGCCATCCTCGCCCTCTACGCCTTCTGTCGCGAGGTGGATGACGTGGTGGACGATTGCCAGGATCCTGGTGTGGCGCGCCTGAAACTGCAATGGTGGCGCGAGGAAATCGGCCGTGCCTTCCAGGGCAGCCCCCAGCATCCCGTCACCCGGGCGCTGCAGCCCCAGCTCGAACGCTACAACCTGCCCGAGGA
>SWCG01002230.1_pt1 | contig 21448 bp, 17 predicted proteins | sample 4690071 | NCBI WGS metagenome assembly SWCG01 (sample SAMN10267281, study PRJNA491770) | bioreactor metagenome | isolation source: DHS bioreactor inoculated with subseafloor sediment | place: Japan: off Shimokita Peninsula | collected 2012-10 | reverse complement strand
GGGGACGTGATTCGTGACGCGTGATGCGCGAGGAGGGAGCGGGTATGGACGTGTAGGGCGAAAAATTTTTCGCCCTTCCCAATGGACGTGTGATGGGTGATGCGTGACGCGTGATGTGTGATGTGTGATGCGAGGGGCCAGGCGGGAAGGGTGGAACGGGGGCTGTTGTTTGAGTCTTCTGGAATTTTCAGATATATTGGCAAAATGGAGAAGAACGACCCTTTGAAAATTTTCGGGCTTTCAGCGGCTTGCCGGGCGTGGCTTGTGGCAGGCGCGGGCGGGTTGGCATGAGCGACGCGCAAAAGCACGTGCTTGTCGTCGATCCCGACCCGGTTCAGCGGCGGACCCTGGCTGATCTGCTCGGCTCTGACGGGCATGCGGTCCTGCTTGCTTCCGACGGCGAGGAGGCCATGCTGAAGCTTGAGAACGGCCTGGTCGATCTGGTCTTCGCCGAGGAAATTCTGCCTGACATGTCCGGGCAGGAACTTTTATGGGAGTGCGTCAGGCGCTTGCCGGGCTTGCCGTTTATTGTGCTGACCGGCAGCGGTTCGGTGCCTCGCGCGGTTGCGGCCATCAAGGATGGCGCCGCCGACTATCTCGTGCGGCCAGTGGACGGGCAGGAACTCTTACGGGGGATCTCCAGAATTTTTGCCGCCAGCGCAGGCCGAACCTGGGCTCGCAGCGGCAACCTGTTGACTGAGGAACTCTGGGGCGGGAAAAGCCCGTCCATGCAGCGCCTCTACAAGCTCATCGAACGGGTGGCTCCGACGGAAGCCACCATCCTGCTCCTTGGCGAGAGCGGCACGGGCAAGGAAAAGATCGCGGGGCTTCTGCACCGCCTGAGCCAGCGATCACGCGGGCCGCTGGTCATCGTTGACTGTGGCTCCACCCCGTCCACCCTGCTTGAAAGCGAACTGTTCGGGCACGCCAAGGGCTCGTTCACCAACGCGTTCAAGGACAAGAAGGGCCTTGTGGCCGAAGCCCACGGCGGCACCCTGTTTCTTGATGAAATCGGGAACATTTCATCGGAGATGCAGCTCCGGCTGCTGCGTTTTCTGCAGGAGCGGAAAATCCGCAGGGTCGGCGACCTCGCCGAGACCGCCGTCAACTGCCGCGTCATCGCCGCGACCAACGCAGACCTGGCCGAGCTGGTGCGTAGCGGCGAGTTCCGTGAGGATCTGTACTATCGTCTCAAGGTCATCACCATCCAGGTGCCGCCGCTACGCGAGCGCAAGGCGGACATTCCCATCCTGGCGGAACGCTTTTTACGCCTGTTCGCCGAGGACGGGGCTGCGCCGCGTCTCGATGCGGAGGTGAGCGAGGCCATTCTCGACTACTCCTGGCCGGGAAATGTGCGCGAGCTGCGCAACATGCTGGAGGCGGCGGTCATCCTGTCCTCGGGCGATGTCATCCGCATGGAGGACATGCAGTTCGAAGACATGGACGAGGACTCCCCCCTGCCCGGCAATCTGCTCTCCCTGGCCGGAACCGAGAAACAGGTGGTCCTGAGCGCCCTGGAACGCAGCTCCTGGGTGGTCAAGGACGCTGCGGAACTGCTTGGCGTCAGCCGCCGGACCATGCATTACAAGATCAAGAAATTCGGGATCGATACGACGAAACGCTCGGCCTGACGGAATTGTTTCGGCGTTTGCCCGTCGACATTGAGAAAAGTCGTAAAATCAATTATTTTCAGATAGTTAAGAACTGGGGTGCTCCCGTTTTCAGGGGATGGCGACCTTTGCAAGATCTCCATTTCTGACGATGTTTTTTTCAGATTACTCCCATTTTATTTGTCATCCAGCGCGCAGTGATTAGCAAGGATAAGAACATCGCCGATGGGAGGAACTATGAAAAACATGAATACCTTGCTGCACTTCATGCGATATTTTGAGCCGCATTGCCTGGAAAAGGACGGAGAGAGGGTGTGCTACGTCTCCGCCCTGGAGTATCCCGACAGGGAAGAAGCCCTCGAAGTACTTGGAGGGAATGGTTTTTTTGCCAACGGGCCCCAGACCGTGGCGCTCAAGTACGCGGGCCGGGAGAGCATTGACGGCGAAGACAAATGGCATCTGTATGATGTAGAGACCCCAGGGTCATTTCCCGTGTGGGAGGCTCGTTGATTTTTTTCGTGTTCAGGCGGGAGGAAAAATGCCGCGAATCGTGTTGCTCATGCTTTTTTTTATTTTGGTGGTTGGGTGCGCCCATCTGGGAAGAAACGTGGAGTCTCCGACGGTGCGGCTGGTCAATGTGGCGCCGGCCAGTTCAACTCTCTTTGAACAGCGAGTCATGCTGACCCTGCGCATCGTCAATCCCAATCCTTTTGCGCTGTCCTGGACCGGGGTGAGGGTCAATACGCGTTTCAACGACATGAATCTTTTGCCCGCCGTGTCTTCGGAAAACGGCCGCGTGGAGGCCCTTGGCGAGTCGGTGCTCAAGGTGGAGGCGTCCGCGTCGACCCTGGACCTGTTGCGTCAAATACTGGCCTTCCAGGGCGGGCAGGGCAAGCTGACGTATGCCCTTGAAGGAGTGCTGTACCAGGGCGGCCTGCGCTCCGGTGGTATTCCCTTTTCCACGGAAGGAGCGCTCTGGGATTCGGGTGATAAACTCTAGGGGGCCCCATGCGACTGGTGTTGATTCTTGCAATTCTCGCATCTGGACTGTTTGGAGGAAACGTGACTGCACAGACAAAGGAAGCCGTGTTTGCGGGCGGGTGCTTCTGGTGCCTTGAAGGCCCTTTCGACGCCCTGCCAGGAGTGATGGAGACGCAGGCCGGGTACACCGGCGGGCAGACGCCGGATCCGACCTATGAACAGGTGTCGTCGGGGACCAGCGGTCATATCGAAGCCATGCGGGTGGTGTATGACCCGCAGCAGATCGGGTTTGAACAGCTGCTCGATGTCTTCTGGCGCAACATAGACCCCACCGATGCCGGTGGGCAGTTCTGCGATCGCGGGCCGCAATACAGGTCTGCGGTGTTCTACGGGGACGAAGAAGAAGAGGCCTTGACGCGGGCGTCAAAAGTACAGCTTGAAGAGTCCAGGGGATTTGATGTCGTGACGGAGATTTTGCCTCGAACGGAATTTTATGCGGCCGAGGAGTATCACCAAGATTATTACAGGAAGAATCCACTGCGCTATCGTTTCTACCGTCAGGGCTGTGGCCGCGACCAACGGCTGAGGCAGCTCTGGGGAGCAGACGGCCCAGGAAAGCCCTGATCCGGTTTGAATCGAATCGGAAAGAAAATCCCGGCCCTGCCACTGGCACAGGTCGGGATTTTTGCGTCTATTCGTGGATCTGCAGGGTCACGTCCGTGCCGCCGGGGCTCAAAAAACGCAGGCATGGTCGGCCCTTGGTGATAAGCTGCAGGATGGGGCGGTCGGCGGACTTGACGTGCAGGGCCAGATTTTTCTCCGGATCGTCAAAAACCGCTCCGATATGCAGCGCTTCGCCGGAAGGCAAATCCACCTCCTGCCAGGGCACGATGTCTTTACCTTCAGGGATCTTTCCGTCCAGAACCCATTGGCTGTTCACGGACGAGAAAATCAGGCTGGTGTGCATGACCCAGTTGTCGTCCTTGTTCTCGTCGGTATAAATGTAAACCGTGGTGCTGTTCATGGGGCTCCTGTGCCAGGATCGGTTGGTGGTACGCGCGGGGGATTTCCGGCGTTGTGATCCGTAGTCATGCCAAGCAAGGGCAGTGCTATGCCTACGTATTATTACCAATCGTGGCCGTACGGTCAACGGCCGCCTGGATGCAAAGCCCGCTCCTTCAGTCTTCCAGAAGCTCGGACGCACTCATGTAGCTGCGGCCGTAGCGGTCCCAGATGTCAATGGCGATGCTGAGCGGCTTTATCATGGGCACTGTGTAGGTGTGGAAACGTTTGGCGTAGAGGGATTCCCTGAACCGTGTCACATGGGTGCACAGGCCGCGCGGGGAGACGATGAACGGCTTGTCGATGGAGCGCCTGAACTCGACCAGACGCTCGGCCAGGTATTCGGACAGGTAGGGCACCTGCAGGTAGATGGCGGCCACGATGACATCCGTGCCCGGATCGGCGGCGATGATCTCGAGGGCGCGGATGAGCCGCCTGTCGTCGCAGTTGCCCAGAAGATCCAGCGGATTGTTGCCGACATTGACCAGCATCTGCTCCAGATCGTCGGGGCTTGCGGCCTTGATGTTCTCGCGCAGGAGATCCTGCAGGCGCTGCCGGGTGGCAGGGGCGAACTGCGCCAGCTCCAGTCCCTCGGCCGTGATCTGGTCGGCCAGGAGCACCGCCGCGCCGCCGCCGACGCTGACCACCGCCGTGCGATTGCCCCGCGCCTTGGGCTGGGTGGCCAGGATGGAGAGCACGTTGACCATGATCTTGGGGTCTTCGGTCAACTCTTCAATGAGATAGAACCCGGCCTGGGAACAGCAGGCCCGGAAGGCTTCATGACTGCCCGCCAGGGACGCGGTGTGGGACATGGTCGCCTCCTTGCCGCCGCCGGACCCGCCCTTGATGATGACCACGGGCTTTTCGGCCGCCACCTGTCGCCCGATCTCCATGAGCTTGAGACCCTCGGAAAGACCTTCGAGGTAGATGGCGATGACTTCGATGCGTTCGTCCTGTCCCATGTGCGCCAGGATCTCCGCCACGCCGACGCTGCTCGAATTGCCGCAGGACACCCACTTGCCCATGCCGACCCGGTCGGCTTCGAGCATCTCCATGAGTTCCATGCCGATGCCGCCGCTCTGGGAGATGATGCCGATCCCGCCCTGCTCGCGGATGATCCCCGTACGGTGGGGCGGGATGAACATGGTGTTCACACCTGAAAAATTGTCGATGATGCCCAGACAGTTGGGGCCGATATAGCTGACACCGTGTTCGATGCTCAGGTCGCGCAGGCGATTTTCGAGCTCGCGCCGTCCCGATTCGGCAAAGCCGTCGCTGATGACGATGGCGCCCTTGCCTCCGGCCAGGCAGAATTTTTCGAACTCCCGCACCACGGTCTCGGAATTGACGACAAAGACCGCCACCTCCGGAACCTCCGGCAGACTCTCCAGGCTCGGGTAGCAGCGCATGCCCTGCAGGGACTCGGTGCGCGGGTTGATGGGGTAGAGCCTGTCCATGCGGCGCAGGTTCTTGAGCACGATGCCGCCCACGGTGCCGGTGTTGGACGCGCCATAGAGGACCACCGAGGCAGGGTTGAAGATCGTGTGCAGGCTGGACATCTTTTGCGGTGAAATGTCGGTCTGGCGGGGGTAGTGGATCGGTTCCCCGGCAATGAGGCGGGCGTCGACAATGGCGAAGCCCTCTTCGTAGACGATGACGGGGTTGAGATCGAGTTCATGGATTTCAGGATGCTCGGCCATGAAGCGCGACACGTTCATGGCCAGGCGGATAACGGCCGCCTTGTCCAGGGCCGGGCCTCGGAACCCGTCCAGGATGCGCCCGGCGTGGGTTCGGTCCAGCATGGCACTGACTTCATCTTCCTCCAGAATGCCGATGCCGGGGGCCACATCGGCAAGGAGCTCAACAAAGCGTCCGCCCGAACCGATCATGGTCATGGGGCCGAAGCTGACGTCCTGGGTGGCGCCAATGAGCACTTCGAGGCCCGGCTTGACCATGGGCTGGATGAGGATGCCGTCGATTTCCGTCACTCCGGCGGCGCGAACGTTGTCCATGAGCCGAGTGTACCCGGCCTCAAGCTCGGCCCGGTCCTGGAGCCCGAGAAGCACGCAGCCGAGGTCGGTCTTGTGGATGATTTGGCTGGAGACCGTTTTCAGGGCCACGGGGAACCCCAGTTCTTCCGCGGCGTGTAGGGCCTGCTCCAGTGTACGGATCATGCGGCCCAGGACGGGGATGCCGTAGGCGTCCAGAAGGGTGCGGCTCTGTTCGAATCCAAGCTGTGTCGGTTCCATGGGGGCTCCTGCGGGGCTGGTGTCGGTTTCGGTTTCGCATCATGATGGGGGCGGCGTTTTTTTGCAAGAAGGTCCTGGGTGTGACGGGGGGGAGCGAGAGAGTGTTGATGGTGTGGCGGTGTGGCGCGGCGTGTCGGGACGGGTTGACCCGGTCAGGCCGCCTCGAAACTCCTTCGCGGGCCTCGTAAGGCAGAATCGTTGCGGTCGGGGCGCCAGATCGGGGCAACACGTCTGGCAACGATTTTGCCAACGATGCCTGTCTCAGTCAGACAGTCGAGGCAACCTGCCCGGACCAACCCGCCCCGACACGGTGCTGCGCTACGCCATAATTGTGGAAGAGCTCTGTGATATCTATGTTGCAATTTTATATCTCGGTCGCCCGACTTCACTGTGCGTCATCCCCACGAAGGCGGGGATCCATCTTTTTTGTTGGGAGAGGCTGAAGTTTTTCGTCTGCCTGGAGTGTGTCGGGGCGGGTTGAAAGGACAGTGGATGCCGTTGAAATCACGGGAATTGGGCCGATAATCCAGTTATTGTGCGAAACAGCGCTTCTTTTGCGAAAAAAACGCCGGACTCTCTTGACCTTGGCCTCGCTTGGGGGGAAGAAAGGCGGCAAGGTTTCCACGGATTTTTTTGCGTCGAACGAGCACTGACCGAACATGCATGCAACAGCTTACTCGCGGAGGACTTTCATGAGCATGGAGATTCTTGAACTGGTCAAGCGGCGGGATCCGGGCGAAGTTGAATTTCATCAGGCCGTGACGGAGGTCATGGAATCGATAGAGCCGGCGCTTGAGCGCAATTCCGAGTACCGCAGGGCCGGGATTGTGGAGCGCATGGTCGAGCCGGAGCGGGTCGTCATCTTCCGCGTTCCCTGGGTGGATGACCAGGGTGAAGTGCACGTCAACCGGGGTTTTCGGGTGCAGATGAACAGTGCCATCGGCCCGTACAAGGGCGGCATCCGCTTTCATCCTTCGGTCAACCTCGGCATCCTCAAATTTCTGGCCTTTGAGCAGGTTTTCAAGAATTCCCTGACCACCCTGCCCATGGGCGGGGGCAAGGGCGGCGCGGATTTCGACCCCAAGGGCAAGTCCGACTACGAGGTACAACGATTCTGCCAGAGCTTCATGCTTGAACTTTATCGGCACATCGGGTCGAACACGGACGTGCCCGCCGGAGACATCGGTGTGGGAGCGCGCGAAGTGGGTTTCATGTTCGGCATGTACAAGAAGCTCAAAAATGAATTCACGGGCGTGCTGACCGGCAAGGGCGCGTCCTGGGGTGGCAGTCTGGTCCGGCCCGAGGCAACGGGTTACGGGGCGGTCTATTTCGCAGCCGAGATGCTCGGCGCCCAGGGCAAGACGCTGGAAGGCACACGCAGCCTGGTCTCCGGATCGGGCAACGTGGCGCAGTACACCATGGAAAAGCTGTTGCAACTGGGCAGCTCCCCGATCACGTTTTCGGATTCGTCGGGCTACATTTACGACGAAGCGGGAATCACCACCGAAAAACTGGCTTTCATCAAACATCTCAAAAACGTGCGTCGGGGCCGGGTGCGTGAGTATGTGGATGCTTACCCCGAGGCCATTTTCACTCCCGCTGACTATGCGCTCGGGTACAATCCGCTCTGGGCGCACAAGGCGGACTGCGCCTTCCCGTGCGCCACGCAGAACGAGATCAATGCCCGCGACGCGGAAAATATGGTGGCTGGCGGCGTGCGGGCCGTGACCGAGGGGGCGAACATGCCGACCTCGCATGAAGGCGTGCACATCTTTTTGGACAACGGCGTGCTCTTTGGCCCCGGCAAGGCCGCCAACGCGGGCGGGGTCTCGGTCTCGGGCCTGGAGATGACCCAGAACAGCATGCGCCTGAGCTGGACCCGGCAGGAAGTAGACGACAGGCTGAAGCTGATCATGAAGACCATCCACAAGGTCTGCATGGACACCGCCGCGGTCTACGGCAAGCCCCTCAACTATGTCGTGGGGGCCAATATCGCCGGATTCGTGAAAGTGGCCGATGCCATGCTGGATCAGGGTGTGGTCTGATGTAGGCGGAAAATTGCCTGGTTTGCTCGTTGCGGCTGATCCTTCAAACAGGGTCAGCCGTTTGTTTTTTCAGAGATGGCTTCAAGGTGGATTTTGTGGAGAAGTTCGTTTGTTGCGTTGCCTCTGTACGTGCCGGTTATTGGAGCGGTCAGCTCCGGTTCGGAAGCGGCGCAGAGGGCAAGATGGCCTCCGACCACCGTAAGACCGAGGGTGGGATCGTAGCCGCGCCAGCCCGCTCCGGGCAGATAGACTTCCGGATAGGCGTGCAGGTCCCGCTCGGTTTGTCCAGGGTCGCCGATCTGGTAGCCGGAGACGTATCGGGCGGGGATTCCCGCCTCCCGGCAGGTCTCCATGAAGACGAGGCTGACGTCGCGGCAAGCGCCACGGCCGTGCAGCAGCGTGGTCTCCGTGGTAAAGATGCCCGGTTCGAGCCGAGGTATTATTGTAATGTTCTGATAGATCCAGGCATTGAGACGGCTCAGGAATTGGATGCTGTCGCCACCGGCCTCGGCCATGAATTTTTTGGCAAGGGCGCGTGTTGACGGGCTGCCGGCCCCAAGAGACGGCAGCAGGGCTTCGCGTTCAAGGGCGGGCAGATCAAGAGGGAGGGTGAATGCACACGGGTGCAGCAGATAGTCGAAGGGGTTGTCGCGCAGGGTGCGAGCCGTGAATTCCGTGCGGATCACCAGCTGCTCCCACATGCCTTCGAACCACAGCCAGTGGGCGGCGTTGCCGCACGCATCAAGGATTTCGCACTGGCCGACCGGTTCGGGGCTGACCGTGAGGCTGAAATCTTCAAGCATCTGCCCGGCGTCCTGCCGGGGCTTGAGCCGGATCAGATGCGGCTCAAGGAAGACGGGCCCGCTGAAGCGATAGCTGGTTTCGTGCTCCACCCGGATGCGCATCGTTCAATCCTCGGTTTTTGAGTGCAGCTTGCGACTGCTGGGAGAGAGGCTGGCCGCGATGGCGTCGATCCATTCCGAGGGCAGGGCGTGGACGCCCTCGCGCAGTCGATCCTGCCACCAGGTGGAGATGTGCGCCAGATCGTTCTGCTCGAAGCGGTGCTCGATGAGGGAAAAGGATCCCTTGGAATAGACCACCACATCGAGCGGGAAGTCAACGTCGGCGGCGCTGATGCGCGTTGAGTCGAAAGCCAGGCAGCCGACCTTGAGGGCGAAGTGGATGGAGTCCGCGTGCTTGAGGGTGCGGTCAAGGACCGGCTTGCCGTATCCGGTTTCGCCAATGATATGGTAGGGCGTGCCGGAGGTGATCTCCACCCAGTTGCCCTGCGGGTAGATCAGGAAGAGCTTGTGCGTGGCGTCGGCCGAGAACTGTCCGCCCATGATGGCGTGGATGTTGAACTGCAGCCCCGAGGCGTCGAGGTATTCCTTGTCTTCCTTGGCCACGCGCCGGACGAGGTCGGCAAAGAGGTTCACGGCCTTGTAGAGCTTGTCCGGAGGCGGCCCGGCTTCCAGGGCCTCCTCGAAATAGGTGGCCACCTTGTCACGCAGGGAGCGCAGGCCGGAGGTCATGAAGAATACCGCCCCGCTCGCAGTCTCATAGGTGCTCAGTTTCTGCGCCGTGGTCATCTCATTGCCGGCGGTGATGCGGGTGTCCGCCAGACCGACCAGACCGTCTTCCACCGTGATGCCGAGACAAAAGGTCATTGTTCCATCCTTTCTTCCGGTCCATGCGCCGCGTAACCGAAAAATTCGATTCCCAGGCGGGCATCGACCGCATTCATGCGGGTTTGCAAACGGTCCGTGAAACGATGCAGACCCTGCGCGAAAACGTCGTCAATGGTCAAGTAGGAAAGGTCCGCGCAGAGTTGGCCCAAAAGGCGTTCGCTCTCGCACGTGAAAAAATTCAGCCTCGTTCCCGTGATGGCGTGCAGGGAGGCCTGGGCGTGCGTGAGTCCATACAGTATGGATCGCGAAAAATGATGTTCAAAAAGAAGAAAGTCCGCCACCTTTTCGGGCGAGATGCGTCCCCGGCAGCGCCGGAATGCGTTGAAGGCGCTGGTGGCGCGAAGCAGCGCCATCCAGTGAATGGAGTCGCCCTGTTGCTGTGAACTGCCCGGGCCCTCCTGGAGATGGTGGAAACTGACGTCCAGGATGCGCGATGTCTTGTCGCAGCGCTCCAGGAGGCGCCCGAGTCGTGCGAAATGCCAGGCTTCGTCCTCGATCATGGCGTCCGCCGCGATGCCGCCGAGGATGAAGTCACGCATCTTGACCTCCTGACAGAACGAAAACGGGTTTTCGACCACCTGCAGGGGGCGGGTCGAGGCGTCATGGACGAGATGGTAGAATATGTTGATATAGTTCCACATCTCGTACGGGATGACCTCGCGGATGGCGCGGGCGTTCTCACGGGCCGCCCAGAGGCAGGACGCGATGGAGTTGGGGTAGTCGCGGTCGAAGCTCAGGAACGTGATGACCGAGGCTGCGTCGTAATACCCGTATCGCTCCTGGAAAAGGGACTGGTCCCCGCTTGCTTCGATGAGGGATTTCCATTCACCGCTCTCGGATTCCTGCAGGTCCAGGGTCAGGTGCCAGTTGACCTCCACCACACGGGCCAGATTCCCGGCCCGCTCCAGATATCTGCTCATCCAGTAGATGGCGCTTGCAACGCGTGATAGCATGGGCGTGTCCTTGGAGTTAATGTTTGAGGACCCAGGTGTCCTTGCTGCCGCCGCCCTGGGAGGAGTTGACCACCAGCGAGCCTTTCTTGAGGGCCACCCGGGTCAGGCCGCCGGGGATGACCTGCACGTCTCCGCCATGAAGGATGTAGGGCCGCAGATCCACATGTCTGCCCTCGAAATGGTCGCCGACGATGACCGGGGCGCGGGAGAGCATGAGCGCGGGCTGGGCGATGTAATTGCGAGGCTTGGCCTTGATGCGTCCTGCAAAATCCTCGCGCTCGGCCTTGGTCGAAGCCGGACCGACCAGCATGCCGTAGCCTCCGGATTCGTTGGCCGCCTTGACAACCATGGTTTCAAGATTGTCCAGCACATAGGCCCGGTCTTCCTGTCGCCAGCAAAGATAGGTCGGGACGTTGGGGATGAACGCTTCCTCTCCCAAGTAGTAGCGTATGATTTCAGGTACATATGCATAGACGACCTTGTCGTCGGCCACGCCTGTGCCTGGCGCGTTGGCGAGACAGACATTGCCCGCGCGGTAGGCGCTCATGATGCCGGGCACGCCCAAAAGCGACTCCGGCCTGAAGACCAGGGGATCAAGATAATCGTCGTTCAGACGGCGGTAGATAACGTCCACCTTTTTGAGACCCTTGGTCGTGCGCATGTAGACAAAATCGTTCTCGACGACCAGGTCCTGGTTCTGGACCAGTTCGATGCCGGTCTGCAGCGCGAGGAAGGAATGCTCGAAATAGGCGGAGTTGTAGATTCCTGGCGTGAGCAGGGCCACGCAGGGCTGGGAGTCGCTTCTTGGGGCCATGCGCAGCAGGAGATTGAGGAGCTTGGCCGGGTAGTCGTCCACGGGTCGAACCCGCGATGCCGCGAAGACCTCGGGCAGCGTTCGCTTCATCAGACTGCGGTTGGCCAGCACGTAGGACACTCCGGATGGGCAGCGCAGGTTGTCCTCCAGCACGAAGAATGTTCCGCTTTCGTCGCGCACCAGATCCGTGCCCGTGACGTGACACCAGATCCCGTGGGGCGGGTTTATGCCCATGCAGGCCGGGAGAAAACCCTCGGCCGTCTCGATGATTTCGCGCGGGATGACTCCGTCCCGTATGATCTTTTGTTTGTGGTAGATGTCATCCAGGAAAAGGTTCAGGGCAAAAATGCGCTGCTTGAGGCCAATCTCGACATGATCCCAGTCATTGGCCTCGATGACCCGGGGCACCACGTCGAAGGGGAAGATCTTTTCCGTGCCCTGCTCGTGTCCATAGACCGTGAAGGTGATGCCGAGGTCGTAGAGCGCCTGCTCGGCCTGTTGCTGCCGCCTGAGCAGTTCGCCTTCGGGCAGCGATTCGAGTTTGTCGACCAGAAGCTTCGTGCCGTCGCGGGGGACGCCGGGTGCCGAGAACATTTCGTCATGGAATGGCCCAAGATCATAGCCTGTGAATTTCATAAGCAGCCCCAGGTTTTGACATCTTTGTAAGTTTTGTGTGGCCCTGTGCCAATGATTTCAACAAATACGTAGCTGGAATCAAAGATCCGCACGTGATGTTCTCCGCATTTTTGGCTTCCGCCGCGTTGCATAAGGGCGGGTTTATTGCATAGGCTAGAAAGCTACATCGCACAGTTTTCACCGGAGACAGACATGTCCCTCACGCCATCCTTGCAACTTGTGGCCCAGGATTCGGAATTCAGAAAATTCCATGATCTCATGGCCAGGAAAGTCCAGAACATTCTGCTTGTGTCCACAGCCTACGACGCCTGGGTCATGGAGGAGGACTGCAAACTCTCCGAGCGCATCGTATCCGAATATCAGGGATTGAACCTGAGTCGCCCGCCGCGCCTGACCTGGGCGTCGAGCGCCGAGGAGGCCTTGGTTTTTTTGCACCAGCGCCCGTTTGAACTGGTCATTCTCATGCCGCAATTGGCCGAGCGCGAGGCCCTGATCCTGGGCCAGAAAATCAAGGAACTCGGGCTTGGCATCCCTGTCTATCTTCTTACGCACCGCGAGGTTTTCCTGCCAGGCGAGAGCCCGGCCGAGGGCATAGACCGCCAGTTCGTGTGGACCGGTAACGCCGATCTTCTGGTCGCTCTGGTCAAAAACGCAGAGGACGCCATGAACGTGGATTTCGACACGGTCAGTGTCGGCATCCGGGTCATCATCGTGGTCGAGGATTCTCCACGCTACCAGTCCTGCCTGCTGCCCATCCTGTACCGGGAGCTGGTGGTCCAGACCCAGGACGTCATCCGCGAGGGCCTCAATCAGGAACACCGCCTGCTGACCATGCGCTGTCGTCCCAAAATTCTGCTCGCAAGCACCTACGAGGACGCCCTGGCCCTGTTCCAAAAATTCGAGCCGTATGTGCTGGGGGTCATTTCCGACGTACGATTTCCCCGGGGCGGCAAACTCGATGCCTCGGCCGGGGTGGATCTGCTGCGCGCCATCAAGGCGCAGCGTTTCGACATTCCGCTGCTGCTCATGAGCAACGAACCGGACAATGCCCGCAGGGCCGGGGAAATTCCGGCCTGGTTTGTGGACAAGAACTCGCTCAGCCTGCTGGGGGATGTGCGCGCTTTCGTCCTCGACAGGCTCGGGTTCGGAGATTTTATCTTTCGCAGCGAACAGGGGGCCGAAATCTGCCGGGCAGGGAGCCTGTTCGCCCTTGAGGAGCGTCTGGAAACTATTCCGGCCGCGACGCTTGTTCATCACTCGCGGCACAATGATTTCTCGCGCTGGTTCTTTGCGCGCACCGAGTTCGATCTGGCCGACCGCTTGCGGCCGATGAGCGAAAAAGACTTCGCCTCTCCGGAACTGCTGCGCAATGGGATCATTCAGATGATTCGCGCCCGGAGGGAGCAGCGGCAGAAGGGGATCGTCGCCAATTTCAACCCCAAGGACTTCGATCCGGGCACGGACTTCTTCAAGATCGGCAAGGGTTCAATGGGAGGTAAGGCCAGGGGCCTGGCCTTTTTGTTTTCGATTCTGAGCAGAATTCCGGGGCTTGCCCAAAAGTATCCCGGCGTGGATTTTTCCATGCCAAGAACGCTGGGCATTTCCACGGAAGGTTTTGATTCGTTCGTGCGACTCAACGCGCTCGAATTTCTGGCCGGTGCGGACATGGCCGATGACGAGGTCCTGAAGATCGTCGAAAAGGGGCGCTTTCCCAAATGGTTGAAACATCAGCTCAAAGCTTATCTGGCCAAGGTTCGCCACCCCCTGGCGGTCCGCTCCTCAAGCCTTCTTGAAGACGCCCAGTATCAGGCTTACGCCGGTCTTTATTCCACCATCATGGTGCCCAACAACCATCCCGATCTCGAGGTGCGCCTGACGGAGTTGATCCTGGCCATCAAGCAGGTCTGGGCATCCACCTTTTATCAGGCGCCCAAGGCCTTTTCCCGGCGCGTCAGCCAGCGTTCCGACGAGGAAAAGATGGGCGTGCTGGTGCAGGAGGTCATCGGCGAGGATTATGGAGGTTTTTTTTATCCGGCCATTTCCGGGGTCGCGCAATCGTACAACTACTATCCCTTCGGGCGCATGAAGCCCGAGGACGGGGTGGCCACCATCGCCTTCGGGTTTGGCAAGATAGTGGTCGACGGGGGCCAGACCCTGCGCTTCTCGCCGTGTCATCCCAACATCCTGCCCCAGTGCCCCACGGTGGAGTTGGCCCTGCGCACGGCCCAGACCGAGTTCTACAGCCTGCCCATGGAGCGCTGGCCGTGGCCGCGCACGGATTTCTCTCTCGCGCGGCGCAATATTGTCGAAGCCGAGGGTGTTGGGCCGCTTGCGCTCGTGGCCTCGACGTTTCTGCCGGAAGAAGGGCGCATCCGCGACACGGCTTCCATCCCAGATCGGCCGCGTGTCCTGCTTTTCGCCCCGGTGCTCAAGCACAAGATCTTGCCGCTGGCGGAAATTTTAAAGGATGTCATGGAGATCGCGCAGTCGGCCATGGGGTGTCCGGTGGAGATCGAATTCGCCTGCAACCTTTATCCGGACAAGGAGCGCAGGCCCGTGTTTTCCCTGCTGCAACTGCGTCCCATGTCCGCGCGAGCGGACCTGAACCGCGTGACCATCACTGACGAGGACCGCGCGAAGGCGTTCTGTCTGTCCACCCATGCCCTCGGCAATGCCGAAAAGACGGATGTGTTCGATATTGTCTTTGTGCGCCCCGATGCGTTCGAGGTCGATAAAACCATGCAGATCGCCGGCGAAATTGGGCGCATCAATGCGGCGCTCGTGGCCGAGGGGCGCAAATATCTGCTTGTGGGGCCCGGCCGCTGGGGCACTGCGGACCGCTGGCTGGGCATTCCCGTCGCATGGAACGATATTTCCGGAGTTTCGGCCATTGTCGAGACCGCTTCGGCGCAGTTGCGCGTGGAGCCTTCGCAGGGATCACATTTTTTCCACAACATCACCACCCTCGGGATCAATTACATTATGATGTCGGGCAGGGAAGGAGAGCGTTTCGACTGGCAATGGGTCGAGGGGCACGAAGTGGTGGCCAGCGGCGACCAGGTGGTTCATGTGCGCCTGGCCACGCCCATGGTCATCAAGGTTGATGGCCGCAACTCCCATTGCGCCATCACTCCCGGGGACGGGACGGTCGTTCGCCCGGAGAGCCCGGCTCCAAGGGCTCCGGGGTGCTGCACTCTGGGCAGCGGGGAATCAGGTTCGCCTGGGCCGTGCGCACTATGATATCGCCGACGCGCCGGGACAGGCTGCTCTGCAGACTCCAGCATTGGTAATAGTGGGGGACGCGCAGCGCTTCGCCGGGGGCGAGGTCGACCAGTTCGCCCCGCGCGAGGTGCGGCTCGGCCAGGATGCGAGAGACCATGCCGTAAGCACCGCCCTGGAGGATGAGCCCCTGAAAGCTGATATTTGAAGGCATGACGTGTACGGGCGGCCGCACTTCCTCACCGAAACGCTGCCGCAGGAATTCGTGCTGCAAGGCATCCTTGTGATTGAAGATGACCACGGGCGCACGGTTTGCGGTGTCCCGGTCAAATCCCTGCGGGCAATGGCGCGCCTGGAACTGCGGCGTTGCCACGCACAGGTACTCCATGTCGCCCAGATCGTGGGTGAGAAGCCCCTGAAAGGTGGCCGGAGTGGAGGTGATGGCGCCCTGCACCTCCCCTGACCGCAGGTAGGCATGAGTCACGGACTGGTCGTCGACCAGCAGGTCGAGGAGTACGCACTCCTTTTCCAGGATTTCCGGGATGCTGCGCAGAAACCAGTTGTCGAGGCTGTCGGCGTTGACGGCCAGACGCATGGTGACGGGCTCGCTGTTTTTTCCCGGAGCCAGCTCGTCAAAGAGCGATTCCTCCAGCACCGTGAGCTGCCGGTAATGACGCAAAGCGGCCATGCCTGCCGGTGTGGGCCTGATCGGGGAAGAGCGCACCACGAGCATCTGCCCGATGTGCTCTTCGAGTTGGCGGATGCGCTGCGACACGGCGGACTGGGTCAAAAAGAGGGCGCGCGCGGCCTTTTCGAAGCTTTGCTCGGTGATGACTGCGGCCAGGGCCTGAAGATGCTTGGTGTCAATCATTAGTTTTTTTTATGGTTCAGAAAAATTATTCGTTATCCTTATGTTGTGTCCTCGTCTATGACCTGGGCCTACACAACGCAAGGAGAATCCATGATTTTTACGCCATTTCTGCAGGGCCTTGGGACGGGCGCAGGTCTTATCATCGCCATCGGTGCCCAGAATGCCTTTGTCCTGAACCAGGGACTGACCCGCAATCATCATCTCACGGTGGCGCTCATTTGCGCGGTGAGCGACGCCCTGCTCATTACCCTTGGGGTGTCCGGAATGGGCATTGTCCTGGCCCAAAACGAAGGTTTTGCGCTGTGGGCCACCTGGCTTGGAGCGGCCTTTCTGTTCTGGTACGGGCTGCGCTCCTTCCGGTCGGCCCTGCGCTCGGGAAACCTCGGGCCCGAAGGGCGGGGTCGGATGGGACTGGGCGCGACGGTGGCGGCAACCCTGGCAGTGACTTTCCTCAATCCTCATGTCTATCTTGATACGGTGCTCCTGCTTGGCTCCATCGGTGGCCGCTACCCGGAGGCGCAGCGCATTTTTTTCGGCGCCGGAGCCGTCACGGCCTCTCTGGCCTGGTTTCTGACTCTGGGCCTGGGCGCACGCCTGCTGCTGCCTTTTTTTCGCCGCCCCCGGTCCTGGGCCGTGCTCGACGTTCTCGTGGGCCTGACCATGTGGGGCGTGGCCGCGTCTTTGGTGGCGCCCGCATTTGCAGGCTGATGCGGGGCATTGGGCTCTTTACCCCGCACCTTCCCCCGGCTATCACCCACCCATCGGAGGAACGATGGCCAAAAATTACGACCCCCGCATGCACACGGCGGAACACATCCTGAATCAGACCATGGACCGGCTCTTTGCCTGCGGGCGCTGCTTTTGCGCGCACGTGAACCCGGACAAGGCCAAGTGCGATTATCATTTTGGCCGCGACCTGACCGAGGCCGAGGCTCGGGACGTGGAGGCGCGGGTGAACCAGATTGTCGCCGCTGACCAGCCGGTTTTTGCCGAAACCATGTCCCGGTCCGAGGCGCAGGCTCTCTTCGATCTGGAGCGATTGCCCGAGAGCGCGTCTGAAGAACTGCGCATCATCCGCATTGGCGATTACGACGCCTGCCCCTGCATCGGCGAACATGTGAATCGCACCGGCGCGCTCGGCACGTTCCGACTGACCACGCACTCCTTTGAAAACGGGGTGCTCAGGCTGCGCTTCAAGCTCGGAAAAAGCGCCTGATCATGGCAAGCCTTCCCCCGCACGGCGGCAACATTCGCTTCATGGCCGAGTCACTTGGCTGCACGCCGGAAGAGATTCTGGACTTTTCGGCCAACATCAATCCCCTCGGGCCGCCCGCATGGCTACGGCCGGTGGTGGCCCGCGCCCTGGCCGGGACGGCCCACTACCCCGAGCCACGGGCAGACTCGCTGTGCCGGATCGCCGCCCGGCGCATGGGCGTGGCGGCTGAAAATGTGGTTGCCGGCAACGGGTCGTCGGAGCTGCTTTACGCCCTGCCCAGGGTCTGCGCAGCCGGGGGGCTTGGGCGGGCCGTGCTGCCCGTGCCCTGTTACGGGGATTATGCACGGGCCTGCGAAGCTGCCGGGCTCAAATGCGACACGTTGACCCTGCATCCCGAAACAGACTTCGCCATGGACTGGTCCGGGCTTGAAGAACTGCTGAACAAGCCGGCGCTGGTCATTCTGGGCCAGCCGGGAAACCCGGCCGGTACTCTGCTTGAGCCTGATCGCATTCTGGATTTGGCGCGCCGGCACCCCGAGAGTTTCTTTCTTGTCGATGAAGCGTTTGCAGATTTCGTCCCGCAGCTTTCAAGGCTTGGCGCGGCGGTTCGTCCCAATCTGTTTGTCCTGCATTCCCTGACCAAATTTTACGCGGTGCCGGGGCTGCGGCTGGGGCTGGGGTATGGCAGCGCGGATGTATGCGCGGCCCTTGCGGCCCTGCTGCCGGACTGGAGTGTCAACGCTCTGGCCCAGGCCGTGGGAGACGCGGCTCTGCGCGACGACGCCTTCGTCACGCAGACCATGGACGCGGTGACGGATCTGCGGAACGGCCTGGCAGCGGCGCTCACGGGGCTCGGGGTGAAGGTGTTTCCGGGCTGCGCCAATTATCTGCTCTGCCGCAGCGACAATCCGGACGCATTCGCCTTGCAGGAGAAGCTTGCCAAAAGCCGTATCCTGATCCGCAATTGTGCCAATTATGCCGGACTCGATGCTCGCTATTTCCGGGTGGCCGTGCGTAACGCCGAGGAGAACGAGCTTCTGGTGCAGGCCCTTTCAAAGATTTTATTGCCAGACAGGCCGCGCAGACAGCCTGAACGCAAAACTCCGGCCATCATGCTGCAGGGGCTTTCGTCCAACGCAGGCAAGTCGGTTCTGACGGCCGCCTTGTGCCGGATTTTCCTGCAGGACGGGCTCAGTGTGGCGCCGTTCAAGGCCCAGAACATGTCGCTCAACTCCTACGTCACTCGCGGTGGCGGCGAAATGGGCCGCGCCCAGGTCCTGCAGGCCCAGGCCTGTCGGCTGGAGCCGGACGTGCGCATGAACCCGGTGCTCCTGAAGCCCAATTCGGAGACGGGTTCCCAGGTCATCGTGCTCGGCAGTCCCGTGGGCAACATGAGCGTGGGCCAGTATATCCGCTACAAGCCGCAGATTTTTAAAACCATCACGCGGGCCTACGATGAACTGTCCGCCTCGGCCCGGGTCATGGTGCTGGAGGGCGCAGGAAGCCCGGCCGAGGTCAACCTCAAATCCCACGACGTGGTCAACATGCGCATGGCCCGGCACGCCGGGGCCAAGGTGCTGCTGGCCGGAGACATCGACCGGGGCGGGGTCTTCGCCTCGTTTGTCGGGACCATGGAGGTTATGGAGGAGTGGGAGCGGGCGCTGGTGGCGGGGTTCATTGTCAACCGCTTCCGGGGCAGGCAGGATCTGCTTGGGGGCGCCATCGACTACGTGCAGGCTTTCACCGGGATCAAGACCTTGGGAGTGGTGCCGTTTTTGAAGAATCTGGGGTTACCGGAGGAGGATTCCGTCAGCTTCAAGGAAGCCCGGCCGTGCGGCAGAAATGCCGAGTTGCGCATCGTTGCCGTGGATCTGCCACATATTTCCAATTTCACGGACCTTGATGCCCTGGCCCTGGAGCCGGATGTGGACTTGCGTATCGCCCGCGCACCCGAAGATCTGGACGGGGCCGACGTCGTCATTTTGCCAGGGTCGCGCAATGTGTTCGCGGACCTGGACTTTCTGTGGAGTTCGGGGATGGCCTGCGCAATCGTGGCCAGCGGCGCGGAAATCGTCGGCATCTGCGGCGGACTGCAGATGCTTGGGGCCGTCATCACGGATCCTGCCGGCGTCGAGAGTGGTGGCGCCTTGGCCCGGCCTTTAAACCTCTTGCCCCTGACTACGGAAATGGCCGTGGACAAAGTGCTGTGTCAGGCGAGTTGTGTCTTTCTGCCTTGCAAAGAGGAAGTGCGCGGTTATGAAATCCATCACGGCCGAACTGGCGTACTGGACGGAGGGATCGAGCCGGTCATGGCTCGCACGGACGGGACCGTGATCGGCTGGGGGCGGGCGGACGGCATGGTCTGGGGCACCTATCTGCATGGCGTTTTCGATGCCGATATCTTTCGTCGCTCCTTTCTCGATCGGCTCCGGTTGCGCAAAGGACTCGCCCCCCTGGGAACGGTGCAGGTGGCCCATGATCTGGAAGCCGCGCTGGATCGATTGGCCGATGTGGTGCGGGAAAGCCTTGATATGAAAGAGGTGTACCGCCTTCTTGAGTGAAAACGTGCCGGGCGTTTTGTTGCGTTGCCGGGCGGTTTTGCGCCTGCTTGACAATTGCGCAGCCCCGTGCTCCCCGAAACAGCCATGAACCCCATCGTCTCAAATTCCTGCACTCCGGTGCGCGGACGACTCGCCCCCAGTCCGACCGGGCACTTGCATCTGGGCAATGCGTGGTCGTTTCTGCTCTGCTGGCTGGCCGTGCGTTCCGCTGGAGGCAGGCTGGTGCTGCGCATGGAGGATATCGATCCTGAACGGTCACGCCCGCATTTCGTGACAGACATCATTGACGACCTGGCCTGGCTTGGCCTGGATTGGGACGAAGGCCCGGATCTGGGCGGCCCGTTTGCTCCCTACACCCAGTCTGAACGACTGGATCGCTACGCGCAGGTGATCGACCTTCTGGCCGACATGGGACGCACCTATCCCTGCTACTGCACGCGCAAGGAGCTGAGGACCATGGCTTCCGCTCCTCACCTGGAGGATGTGGGGCCGATATATCCGGGCACCTGCCTGGGGCTGAGTCCTTCGGAACGCAGGGAACGAGAAGCGCAGGGGCGCAGGCCGGCCCTGCGCCTGCATGGGGGGGAGGATGTTCATTTTCGGGATCTTGTTCACGGTGAGATCCGGTTGGGGTGGGCGGAATGCGGAGGTGATTTTCCGTTGCGTCGATCCGATGGGGTCATCGCCTACCAACTGGCGGTGGCTGTAGACGACATGGACCAACGCATCAGCCTGGTGGTGCGGGGAGCGGACATTCTGCCGTGCACGCCGCGCCAGCTCCTCCTTTTTCGTCTGATGGGCGTACCGGAACCCCGTTACGCCCATGTGCCCCTGCTGCTGGATCATGAGGGCAATCGGCTCGCAAAGCGCCACCAGTCGTGTGAACTGCGCGCCTTGCGGGCAAGAGGCATCACGGCGAGGGCGGTGGTGGGGCATCTGGCTTTTTGCGCGGGTTTGCTGCCGGTAAGCGCAGCGGCCGCGCCCAGGGAACTGCTTGATGGTTTCGAGTGGGGGAAAATCCCCCGCGATCCTGTCCGGCTTGGATCTGACATTGAGGAACTGTTATTGCGACTTTCATAAAGTTCAGCAATTTCAGCATGAAAGTGAGAAACGGGGGTGCTTGTGACAAAAAAATTTCTCAAAGGTCGAATTTTTAGTTGACGTGCGTCAGTGAGTTCACATAGAGGCTTCTTCCGCGATGAGGAACGCCTCTTCCGGACAAAGCAAAGTTCATTGATATTTTCATATATTTCGTCCTGGTGACCACGGCGGAGGGGATCCACCCGATTCCATTCCGAACTCGGAAGTTAAGACCTCCAGCGCCGATGATACTGCCAGTCCACTGGTGGGAAAGTAGGTCGTCGCCAGGACTTTTTTTTTTCTCTTCTCTTGGCTTGAAGTCCACAGAAAGTGGTTGACCTTTTGGAGAAAGGAGGGTTAAGAAATTAACCCTGCCTTTGCGAAGATCGCTTCGCGAAGGGAAATTGAAAGAGCTTGAAGAAAGCGCTTGACGGTTGAGAGGCGAGTGTATAGAGACGTTTCC
>SWCG01002446.1_pt1 | contig 23176 bp, 24 predicted proteins | sample 4690071 | NCBI WGS metagenome assembly SWCG01 (sample SAMN10267281, study PRJNA491770) | bioreactor metagenome | isolation source: DHS bioreactor inoculated with subseafloor sediment | place: Japan: off Shimokita Peninsula | collected 2012-10 | reverse complement strand
ACAGCTGAACGCAAGCTGACCGTGGTACAGGTCCTGCCCGCCCTGGAGAGTGGCGGCGTGGAGCGAGGCACCCTGGAAGTGGCGCAGGAGCTGGTCAAGCGCGGCCATCGGTCCTGGGTGATCTCCGGTGGTGGCCAGCTGGTGTCACGGCTCACCGGCCAGGGCAGCCGCCACCTGCAGTGGCCCATTGGCGAGAAATCCTTCTGGACCCTGCGCTGGGTGCGGCGCCTGCGTGCCTTTCTCGAGGAACAGCAGGTGGACATCCTGCATGCCCGCTCGCGCATGCCGGCCTGGGTGGCGTACCAGGCCTGGAAAGGTATGCCGGAAGATCGCCGGCCGCGCCTTGTCACCACCGTGCATGGCCTGTACTCGGTGAACCGCTATAGCGAGGTCATGACCCGGGGCGAAAAAATCATCGCCGTGTCGGACACGGCGCGCCGCTATATCCTGGACAATTACCCGAAAGTGGATCCGGCCCGCATCGAGCTGATCCCTCGTGGCGTGGACCCGACGGTGTTTCCCCATGGATACCGGCCTGCCGACTCCTGGTCGCAGCGCTGGTTCGACCAGTACCCCTTCCTGCTGGAGCGTTTTGTGCTCACCTTGCCCGGGCGCCTTACGCGCCTCAAGGGGCACCTGGACTTCGTGCAGCTGATGGAGCGGCTGCTGGCCGATGATATGCCGGTACATGGCCTCATCGTCGGCGGCGAGGATCCCCGGCGCAGGCGCTATGCGCAACAGGTGCGCGAAGAGATCGCCAGGCGTGGCATGCAGGAGCGCATTACCTTCACCGGCCATCGCATGGACGTGCGGGACATCTACGCGGCCTCGAATGTCGTGCTGTCCCTGTCGCGCAAGCCCGAGTCCTTCGGCCGCACGGTGCTGGAGGCCCTGTACATGGGGGTGCCGGTGCTGGGCTATGATCACGGTGGCGTGGGCGAGCTGCTGGCGGAGCTGTTTCCCCAGGGGCGCGTACCGCTGGGCGACCTTGATGCCCTGGCAGCCGCGGTGCGGACCCTCCATGCACAGCGCCCCGAGGTGCCGCCGAGCCACGCCTACGACCTGCAGCGCATGCTGGATGCGACCATTAGGCTCTACCTAGGGCTTGCTGTATGAAGAGTGAAGAAAAGCTGATTCGGGTTAAGCTGTTAAGCCAGGAGCCAAGCAGATATTTTGAGCGACAGTTGCCGGGGCCAGGAAAAGTCTGGGGAAAGTGTCGATTTATTTTCGATCGAGACGAACGCAACTATGACTGGCTCGTGGTGTACGATGACCTTCCGTCCAAGGGAGGCGAGCGACGATCACTGCGTGAGGAGGCTCTTGCTTGCCAGCGGCAGAATACACTGCTGGTGACAACTGAACCTTCCTCCGTCAAGGCTTATGGCAGTACTTACGTTTCGCAATTTGGATGTGTGTTGACCAGCCAGGAACAATGGGCATTACCACATCGGGATCGTATCTATTCACAGCCAGCATTGCGTTGGTTTTATGGAATCGGGACGTCGCGTATCATTCCCTATAAAGATCTTGTGGCACAGATTCCGATGCGTAAGACGTGTGACGTTTCCATGGTGTGGTCAGGAAAAAAAGGCCGCTATACCTGGCTCCGACGCCGCTACGATTTTATGTGCAGGATAAGGAAGGATTTAGCCAAACTAGATGTGTTCGGCCGCGGCATCCGTGCGCTGGATGACAAGGCTGAGGCGTTGAATGATTACCGGTACCATATCGCCATCGAAAATCATGTTGGTTTACACCACTGGACTGAAAAGCTTTCTGATCCGTTTCTAGGCTTTTCGCTTCCTTTTTACTATGGGTGCCCGAATGTTCGGGAGTATTTCCCGGAGCAGAGTTTTATAGAAATTGATATTACGAACTATGCGAGTGCGCGGGATGTGATTGTGGATGCCATCCAAAACAAGGAGTACGAGAAGCGATTTCCTTATATTCTAGAGGCGCGGCGCAGAGTTCTTGACGAGTATAATCTGATGGCTGTTCTTTCGCGTGAAATTGAGGCGCGCCATGGGTTGGAAAATGAACTTAGGCACGCGTCGAAAACAGGTAGAGACGTAATGCTGCTATCACGTTACGCGATCAGGAAGAAATATCCTTTTTCTATTCTACAGCAGGCATATGAAAAAAGTCGTGCGCGTGTTGTTCATGGAATAAAGTCCATAGTTCGGGGCTGATTACAGGTTTCGGCATTGATTTGAGGTATTGAGAAATATGGCGACAACTGATGCTGTTCTTATTGAGGTTGGTGTAGGTGAATTGATTGATAAAATTACGATTCTTGTCATTAAGTCGGAGCGCATAAAGGATTCAGCCAAGCTGGCGAATGTGAGACATGAGCTCGAGGTGCTTTTGCGTGCACGGGGAGAATGTGTGCCAAATTCAGCAAAACTGGATCATTTGGAGGCGGAATTGAAGGCTGTGAATAACAGGCTTTGGGATATCGAGGACGAGATTCGTGCGTGCGAGGCATCTAAGGATTTTGGCGCCCGGTTTATTGATCTTGCGCGTTCGGTTTATATTCAGAACGATTCACGCGCCACGCTGAAGAAGCGGATCAACGAGCTATGTGGTTCGAGTATCATAGAGGAGAAGTCCTATGCGGAGTTCTAATGATATCTTTGCTATAAGGGCTTTTTTGCCACCATCCACATGTTATCGCTGCTAGGGATGTGATCCAGGAAGTTAAATTTTTCTATCTCGAATCCAATATCTATGACCAGATTTGCTAGGGATGCAGGCGTGAAATAGTTTACGTGGTCGGGGAAACGGAAGCCGCACCAGCGGTCGCCGCGTATTTTGCGGTTGAGTGAAGCAAAATTCGGTACCTTGATGATTAGGTGGCCTCCTGGCTTTAGGCAATAAAACGCACCCTCTGTGACTTCGCGTGGTTGAGCCTCGTGCTCGAGGTATGACTTCATTAGGACGCCATCAAAAAAATTTTCTTCGAAGTGATGCATGCCCGCTACAGCGTTGTCATGACTGCATTGCCCACCGTACTCTTTAAATAGGTTATCGGCGGCTTTTGCCAAGCTGGCTGATACCTCGATCCCGTAAGGCTCGAAGCGGTCTTTGAATAAGGTGATGAGTTGGTCGCCGCTTCCGCAGCCGACGTCCAAAATTCTTCCGCTGGGTAGGAATCTGTTTGTGAGTGTAAGTAGCTTATTCCGTTTTAAGTAGTGACGACGTAACCGTTTGACCTTGGTGCTTAGCCAATTAAGCGTAGGTTCTTGTTTCCGCCTGCGCTCGGCTTCCTCCTGGTATGTTTTTTCCCAGGCGAAATTCTCGGAAAGGGCCTCGTACTCTGGAGGGTTTTCCAGATACACGAACCCGCAATTGCCACAGGTCTTGATTAGCCAATGATCGCGGGAATAGGCGGATGGGGGTTGGCTACTATTATCCTTACCGCAAATCGGGCAATCACGGTGCATGAGCTTATACGTTGCGGTATTCATGTTGACATTATACATCTTGGGCTACATGCGGGTAACGCAATTGATGATTAATTTCTCTTTGTGGCGTTGAGCACTTGTTTCGTTGCTGATTGGGTATAATTTCCCAGCCTGGATAGGATTTCGTTAAATACCATTTGTGCTGGAAGTTTTGCCAGGTTTTTTGTCGTCAGTGCTTGAAAATGTTTGCGTTCGATCCCCGTTCGTTCCGGTGATGTGTGCGGTCCAAAAATGGCTAGCCCTGGACGTGCTAGGCATGCGGCCAAATGTGTCGGTCCGGTGTCATTGCCGACTACGAAGGCCGCTTGTTTCAGGATTCCGGCGAGTTCGAACCAGTTCAAGTATCCGCTTGGAGTCAGTAGGCAATGACCGGGCACATTGGTGGCCAATACCAGTTCTTCAGGGCCTGGCGCGGTTACTACGTCATAGCCTTGCTCCAATAACAAGGAGGCCAGTTCTGGATAAAATGGCCAGCGCTTTTGGGGATGCCTTGAGGAGCAGCCGGGTATGAGGGCGATGTAGGGCCTGCGCACGCCCTCGCGGGCCAGGAACTCCGTCATGTCGTCGGCCATCCAGGTGACATCCGGCGCCAGGGTGTGCCGCAGGGCGACCCCGGCCTCGCCCAGCACCTCGGCATAGCGCTGCAGACCGGGGGGTGGCAGCCGTTTCCTGCCCAGCAGAGGGAAGCTGCGCCGGTCACGCCCGGCCCAGGGGATGCCGTTCAGGAGCAGGCGACGGTAGAGGCCGGTTCGCTCGGAGAGCTGCAGGTCGTAGATCCTGCCGTAGCCCCTGGCGCGCAGTCGGCGGCGCAGGGCCAGCAGGAAGTCGAGGCGCCAGAGCGGTGCCCGGGGGTCGGCCTCGACGCGATCGATATGGGGGCAGCGTGCCATCAGCTTGACGAAGGGGGGGGTGGTCAGCAGGTCGATTTCGGCGCCGGGGTGGTGTGCACGGATATCCCGGAAGGCTCCGTCGCTCTGAACGATGTCGCCGAACGCGCCATGGCGGATGATCAGTACGCGTTCCGCGGTTGAGGGCGTGGGCATGGCCAGGTGGTTTCCGGGCGGTGGTGGGAATGGCACGGTTGTGGTGTCGGTGCAAGCCTATATTGCCTTTCCCGGTTGCGGGCATCAAGTATACTGGGCAACCGTTCGAAAAAGGCCGCGCACGCTGGAAAAACCTGCGCTGATGCCGCGCCGGCCGCGGGGCCTTCCTCAGCCGCCCGCCGGCTTCCGGTACACCAGGTTCATGCGGGTCTCGCGCAGCAGGACATAGCCGGCCGCGGCGAAGATGGCCGGCAGGTCCTGTTGCCAATCCCGTGTGGAATTTTCGATGATGATGATGCGGGGATGCAGCGCTTCCGGCGCGGTTGCGAAAAACGGCGCCAGGGCACGGTCCTCTGCCCCTTCGATATCGATTTTGAGCGCATCGATGCGCCTGATGTCATGCCGTGCCAGGAGGTCCGTCAGCAGTTCGCAGCGCACCTTCAGGGAGGCGCCGGAACCCCGGTTGAGGAGACTGGCGCCGCCCAGGTTGGTATCGTCCAGGGTCAACTCGAATTGCCCCGGACGGTCGGAAACCGCGGCCTGTTCCAGGATGGCGCGATCCAGGAACCCGTTCAGGGACAGGTTCAGGGTCAGGCGTTCGATCATCCGCGGGTTGGGTTCCACCGCCAGCACGCGGCCCGTCGCCCCGACCGCGGCCGCGGCCGCGAGGCTGTAAATGCCCGCGTTGGCGCCGATATCCACGAAGATGTCGCCTGGCCGCAATGATTCGCGCAGCAAGCGACGCTCGTAGACATCGAAGAACTGCGGCATGAACAGGTATTTCCGCTCGGATACGTTATCGCGCATGTGCAACCGGTAGTGCAGTCCCTCCACGTCCGCATCGATTACCCGGGGTCCGCCCTTGAGCACGCACTTGCGCAGCAACAGGGCGGCGCGCCGCCCGAACCAGTTGGCGGGCAGGGCCTGCGCTGCGCGCAGCAGGCCGCTGCGCCAGGATGAGAGGGCATGGGTGCCGAAGGTCGTCGCATCAGTTCTCGTGTCCGGCGTTGTCGGGTGTCGTTCTGTACTCATGCGCTGTTTTCCGGAGGGTGTGGCACAGGGCGGGTCGGACTGGATGCCGCACGGCGTGCAAGATGAAGCAGGGCGGCGAAGCAGGTGAAGGCATAGATGCCGAATTCCCGGGAGGCATAGGAGATGCTGAACTGGGTCTCCGCCAGGATGGTGAGCGCGCCGGTCAGGAACAGGGCCGCGCCGAGGCGATCCGGTCCGGTGATGGCCTTCCAGTGGCGCGCCGTGGTGGAGAAGACGTAGAGCAGCAGGCCGACAAGCATGGTGAGTCCCAGCGCGCCGGTTTCATACCATGCGTCCAGCCAGATGTTGTGCAGGTGCTTGACCAGGTAACCGTCGATGGAGACGGCCTCCACATGATACCGGGCATTGTTCATGCCGGTCCCGATCAACCAGTTCTCCGGCGGGTTCTGGATGGCCTGGCTCCACAGGGTCAGGCGCCCGCTGCTGAAGGCGTCCATCTGCGTAAAGGTGTCCTGGCCGCCGGAAAGACCGCGCAGCAGCGCCTCTCCATTCAAGGCCACGGCCAGCATGACCACGCCGGCGACGAAGGCCATGGTCAGGTAGACACGGGCTCGCAGCACCAGTATGCCGAGGCAGGTCAGTGCGCAGACCAGGCCGACGAAGGCGCTGCGTTCCTCGGACAGGGTGACATAGGCCGTGATGGCACTGATGGCGAGGACGACGGCGGCCAGCCGGCGGCCACGGGCATCGATGCCCAGCCACAGCCAGGCCAGCAGGAAGGGCAGATAGAAGGTCAGGCTGACGGCCTTGAGTTGCAGGCGGGGCATGAACTCGTCCTCGAACAGCAGGATATGGCCGAGATCCACATAGGCCGCGAACACGGCGATGAGTCCGCAAACGCCTAGTGCCGCCAGCAGGCGCCGCAGGTTGTCCGGCTGCTGCTGCAGCATGGCGAGGGTGACCAGGGTGGAACCGCTGAACAGCAACAGGGTCCCCCAGCTTTTCAGGGCCCGTGTGATATCGGTCGCGAAGGGGATGCTGATCGCATAGCTGGTCATCAGCAGGAGAAACAGCAGCAGGTAGGTGCGGTGGTTTTCGAGGCGCAGTTTGCTGGCACTGGCCAGGGCCCAGAGCACATAAAGGAAAAATATCGTGTGAAACAGGCCTCTCCCGCCGATCATCGTCAGGGGAAAGCTTGCCGGCGCCAACCAGCCGTACTGCAGAAAACGGTTCTTGATTTCCTCGGACATTGTTACCTTCAGTCGTTTCCGGGTGTTGATTTATTGTCAGAATACAAGGAGGGTTCCCCCTCTGGCCGTGTCTTGAAGCGCCGGTGCACCCAGAGGTATTGCTCGGGCATGGCACGGATCTGCTCTTCGATGATGGCATTGATCCGTTCGGCATCCGCTTCCAGGCTTGCGCCCGGAAAGTCATCCAGTGCCGGGTACAGTCTGAGCAGGTAGCCGCTGCCATCGCGCAGGCGCTGCTGGAAGTACGGGATCACCGCTGCACCACTGGCCTGCGCCAGTCGCGAGGTGGCGGTGATGGTGGCGGCGGACACACCGAAGAAGGGGGCGAATACGCTTTTCTCACGACCATAGTCCTGGTCCGCCGCATACCATACCGGCATGTTGTCCCTGAGGCTGCGCAACATGCCGCGCATGTCCTCGCGGGGGATGGCCTTGTCGAGGTTGCGTTCCCGTGCCCGCCTCATGGTGGCCTCGAACAGCGGGTTCTTGTGGCGGCGGTAGAGGGCGTGGAAGGGCGTGAACAGGGTCAGCAGGCGGCCCCCGATCTCCAGGCTGGTGAAGTGGCCACTGAGCAGGATTACCCCCTTGCCATGGGCCAGGGCTGCATGCAGGTGTTCCAGTCCCTCGAGGTGGGCCAGGGGTTTCAGTTGCGCCCCGGGGGTCCACCAGCTCATGGCGGTTTCCACCATGCCCATGCCGAGGGAGTCGAAGTGGTCCTTGAGCAGGGCCTTGCGTTCGGTTTCGCTCAATTCCGGAAAGCAGAGTCCAAGGTTGATCTCGGCGATACGGCGTCGCTTGTGGCCGAACCTTGCCATCGCCTGGCCCAGGAGGCGCCCGATGCCCATTTGCAGGCGGTAGGGCAATTGGGCGACCAGCCACATGGAACCCAGGAGGATCCAGGTGGGCCAGTAGCGAGGTGTGTAGTAGCCGCCGGGTGCGGTGCTTGCGGGGTGGGTGTTCACGTTGCCGACCGGTCCTTCATCGGCTGCGATTGTAGCCGATTTGCCCGGCCGGGGTGGGGGTCTGTGGTAAGATTCCGCCGGTTATCGTGGCCTGGGTCACGGCCCGCCCTCCCGGATCGAAGATGATGCGCGCCCTCTACAGCCTGCTGCTCTACCTGCTGACTCCCCTGGTGCTGTTACGGCTGGTGTGGCGCGGTGTCCGGGCGCCGGCCTACTGGCGGCGCTGGGGCGAGCGCTTCGCCTGGCTGCCGGCGTACGAGGCGGTGCCGCGCATCTGGATCCATGCCGTTTCCGTGGGCGAGACCCAGGCCGCCCAGCCCCTGGTGCAGGCCTTGCGGGAACGCCATCCCGGCCATCGCCTGCTGATCACCACCACCACGCCCACCGGTTCCGAGCGGGTGCGGGCCCTGTTCGGCGACAGCGTGGAGCATGTCTACCTGCCCTACGACCTGCCGGGCGCCGCGCGGCGTTTCCTGGCCAGCTTCCAGCCGTCCATCGCCCTCATCATGGAAACCGAGCTGTGGCCCAATCTGTACCGGGCCTGCCGAAGGCGTGACATTCCCCTGCTGTTGCTGAATGCACGCCTGTCGGAACGTTCCCTGCGTGGCTACCAGCGTGTGGCGGCGCTGAGCCGTTCCACCCTGGCGGATATCACACGGCTGGCAGCCCAGGGCGAGGCGGACGCTCGGCGTTTCCTGGCCCTGGGTGCGGCGACGGAGCGCGTGAGTGTATGTGGCAGTATCAAGTTCGACCTCCACCTGCCCCCCAGCCTGCGCGAACAGGCGGCGGTGTTGCGCCGGGATTTCGGTGTGGAGCGACCGGTCTGGATCGCGGCCAGTACCCATGAGGGGGAGGACGAGCAGGTGCTGGCGGCCTTCCGCCAGGTGCGCGCCATCCACGCCAGTGCCCTGCTGGTACTGGTGCCCCGTCACCCGGAACGCTTCGCCAGTGTGGCCGGCCTGTGTCGTCGCGAAGGTTTCGGAGTGGTGACGCGCAGTTCGGGGCAAGCCTGCGGGCCCGCCACCGATGTGTTTCTGGGCGACAGCATGGGAGAACTGCCCTTGCTCATGGCGGCCTGCGACCTGGTCTTCATGGGGGGCAGCCTGGTTGCCACCGGCGGCCACAATATGCTGGAACCGGCGGCCCTGGGCCTGCCCGTGGTGTTCGGGCCCCATGTCTTCAATTTCGAGGAGATCAGCAGACGCCTGATGGAGGCCGGCGCGGCGCGCCAGGTGCGCGATGCCGATGAGCTGGCCGCTGTGGTCTGTGACTGGCTCGCCGATGCCAATGCCCGGCACGAGACCGGCGAGCGGGGGCGGGTGTTCGTGGAGGAGAACCGTGGCGCACGCGAGTGCTTGCTGGCGCTGATCGAGCCCTTAATGTCGGACTGAAGTCCGACCACCAGTCTCACCCGTCCCGCCGCCGTTTTTCCATGGCGCGGCCGATGTCCTGCAGCTGGCGGCTGGTCAGGCTGTGCTGTACCTCGGGCAGGAATTCACGGTTTTCCTTATCCACGTGGGCGCGGGTTAGTTGACAGAATTCCGCGGCCCGGGCGGCGAAATCCGCGTTGCCCTCCATGTCCTGCACCCGGCGCAATGCCGGCGCCAGCTCGTTCCACAGGGCATCCAGCCGCTCATGGTCCTGGCGCAGGGCGAAGGCCAGGTCGGCGATCTTCATGCCCTGTCGCGCCAGCAGGGGAAACAGGTCCTGCTCCTCGTCCTGGTGGTGATGGCGGGCGGCTATGGTGAAGTAGCGGTAGACCTTGGCCGCCGCGCTGCTGGCCTCCATATCCGGCCCCTTGTCCGCCACGTGGGCGACGAGACGCTCCAGCAGGTCGCAGTGATCCAGCATGCGTTCATGGCAGGCGCGCAATACGGCGACGGGATCGTCGAAGCCTGGCAGTTCCGGGATCAGCGGTGCGGTCATGGCGTGAAAAGGGGTCGGTGACAAATGAAAAGGGGTCGGTGACAAATGAGTCCAATTCGCATTTGTCACCGACCCCTTTTTCTAAGGTTTCAACAGGGCGGAGACCGCTTTGAAGGCATCATGCCGGGCGTCGCGCAGCCATTCGAACAGCACCGATTCGCTGTTGGTGACGGTCACCCCGGCCTGGCGCAGCCGTGCCAGGGCATTGGCCTTGTGCCCGGGGTGGCGGGAGCAGGTGCCATCCTCCACCACGAACACCTGGCGGCCACGGGCCTGCAGGTCGAGGGCGGTCTGCAGGATACATACATGGGCCTCGATGCCGAACAGCACCACCTGGGGCCGGTCGGCAGGCAGGGTCTGTGGAAGACCGTCGGCCCCGCAGCAGGAAAAGCAGGTCTTGTCGAAGGTGCGGGTGGCGGCAGGCAAGAGCGTCTTCAGCTCCGGCACCGTGGCGCCCAGGCCCTTGGGGTACTGCTCCGTGGCCAGCATCGGCACCTCCAGTTCGATGGCGGCGCGCAGCAGGCGCCTGGCGGTGCCCAGCACCTGCACCCGATCGTCGGCGCCCATGGCCGCCAGCAGTTTTTCCTGCAGGTCCACCATGAGGAGGAGGGAATGGTCGCGGTCGCAGAGAAGTGAGGTGGAATGGGTCATGGTGTATGGGGACAGACCACGGTTTTCTGTCCCCATTTTGTCCGGTTCATTGCAGGCGGTCGTTGATGGGCACCAGGTCCTCGGTGTCGAGGATGCCGGCGGCCTGTTTCAGGCGCAGGCCGTTGAGCAGGTAGGTGTAGCGTGCCTGGGCGCGGTCGCGCTCGGCACGGAACAGTTCCCGCTGGGCGTTGAGCACGTCGACGGTGGTGCGGGTGCCCACTTCCAGTCCGGCTTCCTGGGCGCGCAGGGCGGTGCGGCTGGACTGCAGGGCCTGGTCCAGGGCCTGTACCTGGCTGATGTCGGCGGTTACACCGCGGAAGGCCTCGCGCACCTGGCGCTCGGCGTTGCGGCGCACGCCTTCCACCTGGGCCTGGGCTTCCTGGAAGCGTTCGCGCGCCTCGCGGGTGCGCGAACTGGTGAGGCCACCCGAGTAGATGGGGATATTCAGTTCCAGGCCGACGCTGCTGTCCTCGCGTTCGATCTGCTGGATACCGCCAAAATTCTGGTCCTGGTTGGTGTAGTCCGCGACCAGGTCCAGGGTGGGCAGGTGGCCGGCGCGCTGGATGCGCACCTCTTCCTGGCTGACGCCCAGCCCCGCCATGGCGGATACCAGGGCCAGGTTCTGTTCCAGGGCGATGTCCACCCAGGCATCCGGGGCTTCGGGGTCCGGCCCGACCAGGGGCAGGTCGGTGCTCAGCACGGCCAGGGTCCGGGGCCGGCTGCCGGTCAGTTCGCGCAGGGCCTCGTAGGCATTGTCGAGCTGGGCCTGGGCCTCGATCTCGCGGCTGACGGCCAGGTCGTAGGCGGCCTGGGTCTCATGCACGTCGGTGATGGCGGTCAGTCCCACCTCGAAGCGCTGCTGGGCCTGATCGAGCTGGCGGGTGATGGCATCCTTCTCCGCTTTGGCGAAACGCAGGGTGTCATGGGCCGCCAGGGTGGCGAAGTAGGCTTCCGACACGCGCAATACCAGCCCCTGGGTCGCGGCGGCAAAGTCGGCCTCGGCCTGGGCAATGAGGAAGTCGGCCTGGTCCAGCTGCAGCAGGCGATCGCGATGGAACAGGCTCTGGCGCAGCTGCAGGCCCCAGCTCTGGTTGGTGGAATAGTTCGCCTCGGCATTCTTGGGATCGAAGCGGTTGCGGCTGTAGTTGGCGCCCGCCCCGATGTTGGGCAACAGCCCGCTGCGCGCCTGGGGCCTGGCCTCCATGCGCGCGCGCAGGTCGGCGGCGGCGGCCTGGTAGACGGGGTCTTGCTGGCGGGCCTGTTCGAAGATCTCCAGCAGGTTGGCCGCTTGTGGCGCCGAGCTGACAAAGGCCAGGGCGCTGGCGAGCAGGAGGGTATGGAATCGATTCATCATCAATGTACTCAGTAGGTCGGCATGTGGGGATCGACCTCGCGGGCCCAGGCCGCGACGCCGCCGGAGAGGTTGATCAAATTGGTGAAGCCCTGATTCTCCAGGAACATGGCCACGTGGCGACTGCGGATGCCATGGTGGCAGATCACCACCGTCTCGCGGTCGGTATCCAGCGCCTGGTGGGCGCTGGGAATCTGCCCCATGGGGATCAGTTCGGAACCCTCGATATGACAATGCTGGAACTCCCAGGGTTCACGCACATCCAGCAAAAAGGGTTTTTCCGGCGTCTGCTCCAGATAGGTCTGCAGTTCGCGCGCGGTCATGTGGCGCATATCGCGGCGACTCCTGCGGGCCTACAGGGTGAAGGTGGATGACGCGCCGACGTTCACCAGGGGCGGCAGCGAGGTCTCGAACAGGCTTTCGGTGTGCCATTCCTGTTCCGATACCCGGGTGATGAGCATCGCTTCCATGATGGGCGGTTTGCCCAACACGACGAACAGCCGGCCGCCGATGTTGAGGCTTTCGTGGAAACCCTCGTGCAGCACCGGCAGGGAACCGGTGACGGCGATGACATCGAAACGCTGACGGCTGTCCCAGCCGCGGGCGGCATCCTGTACCGCCAGTGTGACACCCTGGATACCCTGGGCAGCCAGTTTTTCCCGTGCCTGCTCGGTGAAGTCGGCATGGATGTCCACGCTGGTGACCGGGCCGCCCAGGCGCGTCAGGCAGGCGGTCACATAGCCGCTGCCGGTGCCGATCTCCAGGATGCTGTCGCCGGGCTCGATGGCCAGTGCCTGCAGCATGCGGCCCTCGACCCGGGGCGCCATCATGTATTCGTTGTGGCCGATGGGCAGGCTGACGTCGGAGAAGGCCAGGGCACGGTGGGCCGCCGGCACGAAGGCCTCGCGCGGCGTGTTCTTCAACACCTCCAGCACCCGGGAATCGAGCACGTCCCAGGGGCGGATCTGCTGCTCGATCATGTTGAAACGGGCCTGTTCGACGTTCAGCGGGTTCATGGTGCCTCGCGCGCTTTTGTTTGGTGTTGAATCGGGAAATTCTACCGCAAAGACGCAAAGTTCGCAGAGATGAATCCGGTCGTTGGCCACAGTGCCCAGAGAGACCTGGGCCATCGATCAATGGTGGTTTCTTTGCGAACTTTGCGTCTTTGCGGTGAAAACAGGGTTCTGGTTTGCTGCCCGGCCTACAGGGTACGGCCTTTGCCAGACCCAAGCAAGCACCCTATTTCCCCTTGAATCAAGGTGTTCCGGAGAAATGCGGGGTTTTTCGCCTTGCAAAACCCCGGACCATGCTATACCTTCACGGCATCGGCTAGGGGTGCCTTCCGTTCCATCCGGGAGGCTGAGAAAACACCCTTTGAACCTGATCCGGGTCATTCCGGCGCAGGGAAGCTCCTCTCCATCTGCCTTCCCCGCGCCCGCCCTGTCATCCACCGCATCCCGAGGGGGCGAGGTCATGAGCGCAATTCCAGACGATTTCATCCAGAAGACGGCGAAACTCTCCGAAGAGGTCACCCGTCCCTTCACCGGTTCCCGCAAGATCCATGTGCAGGGCTCGCGGCCCGATATCCGCGTGGGCATGCGCGAGGTGGAACAGACCCCCACCCACACCGATGCCGGCCTGGAACAGAACCCGCCCATCATTATCTACGACACCTCCGGCCCCTACACCGACCCGGACGTGGAGATCGACCTGCTGCGCGGCCTGGCGCCCCTGCGCCAGGACTGGATCCTGGAACGGGACGATACCGAGGAACTGGCTGGCCCCACTTCCGCCTTCGGCGCCGCGCGTCAGAACGCCCCTGAACTGGCCCACCTGCGCTTCGAACACCTGCACCGCCCGCGCCGCGCCCGCGCCGGTCGCAACGTCACCCAGATGCACTATGCGCGCTTGGGGCAAGTCACGCCCGAGATGGAATACGTGGCCATCCGCGAGAACATGAAGCTCGACGCCCTGCGCCAGGACCCGCGCTATGCACGGCTGCTGCGCCAGCATGCCGGCCAGTCCTGGGGCGCCGCCATTCCCGAGCGGATCACGCCCGAGTTCGTGTGCGACGAGGTGGCCCGCGGCCGCGCCATCATCCCCGCCAACATCAACCACCCGGAGCTGGAGCCGATGATCATCGGCCGCAACTTCCTGGTGAAGATCAACACCAACATCGGCAACTCGGCGGTTACTTCTTCCATCGAGGAAGAGGTGGAGAAGATGGTCTGGTCGGCGCGCTGGGGCGGCGACACCCTGATGGATCTCTCCACCGGCAAGAACATCCACGAGACCCGCGAATGGATCCTGCGCAACGCCCCCATGCCCATCGGCACCGTGCCCATCTACCAGGCCCTGGAGAAGGTGGACGGCAAGGCCGAGGATCTTACCTGGGAGCTGTTCCGCGACACCCTGGTCGAGCAGGCGGAGCAGGGCGTGGACTACTTCACCATCCACGCCGGCGTGCGCCTGAAGTACGTGCCGCTGACCGCCGACCGCGTCACCGGCATCGTCTCGCGCGGCGGCTCCATCATGGCCAAGTGGTGCCTGGCCCACCATGAAGAGAACTTCCTCTATACGCATTTCGAGGACATCTGCGAAATCATGAAGGCCTACGATGTTTCCTTCAGCCTCGGCGATGGCCTGCGTCCCGGCTGCCTGGCGGACGCCAATGATGCCGCCCAGTTCGGCGAGCTGGAGACCCTCGGTGAACTCACGAAGATCGCCTGGGACCACGACGTGCAGGTGATGATCGAGGGTCCCGGCCACGTGCCCCTGCAGATGGTCAAGGCGAACATGGACAAGGAGCTGGAGGACTGCTTCGAGGCACCCTTCTACACCCTCGGCCCGCTGGTCACCGACATCGCCCCCGGCTACGACCACATCACCTCCGGCATCGGCGCCGCCAACATCGGCTGGTACGGCACCGCCATGCTCTGCTACGTGACCCCGAAGGAGCACCTGGGCTTGCCCAACAAGCAGGATGTGCGCGACGGCATCATCACCTACAAGATCGCCGCCCACGCCGCTGACCTCGCCAAGGGCCACCCCGGCGCCCAGCTGCGCGACAATGCCCTTTCCAAGGCGCGCTTCGAGTTCCGCTGGGAGGACCAGTTCAACCTCGGTCTCGATCCCGAGAAGGCGCGCGCCATGCACGATGAGACCATGCCCAAGGAGGCCCACAAGGTGGCGCACTTCTGCTCCATGTGCGGTCCTAATTTCTGCTCCATGAAGATCACCCAGGACGTGCGTGACTACGCCGCGAAGCTGGGTCTGAGCGAGGACGAGGCCCTGAAGAAGGGCATGGAGGAGAAGGCGGTGGAATTCAAGAAGACCGGCGCGCAGATTTACCGCAATACCTGAGCCGTCATTGCGAGCGCAGCGAAGCAATCTCCAGCTGCGACGGGTTGCTGAGTTGGAGAGTGCTTCGCTGCGCTCGCAATGACGTGAATGGGATCAGACTCGATCGATCCACTGCCACGCACCTGCCTGCCTATCCCCTACACGCGCCTGCCTTGAATGACGCGTATCAGGATCACCACGATCGCGATGACCAGGAGGATATGGATCAATCCACCCATGGTGTAAGAGGAAACCAGGCCAAGCAGCCATAGTATGACGAGAACAACTACAATAGTTTCAAGCATGTTATTTCTCCTGTAGCGCTCATGATGGCCACTTATCCTACGTTCCCATTGGCCGGGTGGATAATACTCTTGTCGGTTTGTTCGCTATACCTGTCAGATTTTTCATTATTCCGGATCCTGCCTGCGCCAGGCCTTTCAACCAAACCTTGTTGACTTCCGCTGTCGGAATTCGATAGCAAAAGCTCGGTCATGGACATTTTCGTTTCCTGTTTTTGTTTGGGGAACAGTTTGGAAAGAATCATGGTGCATTACTCCTTTGCCGTACCCAGGACCATTTCCTTGGTTTCGATGGAACAATGCTAGGAGAAGTGCCTGGAGGAGTCTGTCTGATAGCGCACATACCCGACCAGATCTTGTTCGAATGGTAACGTTTTCCACCAGTTGGAAGCGCCGCCCGGGCGGGAGCATGCGCACCAGGGGCGACCCGGTTCGCCAGGTGTATTGGACATAAGGTAAAAACTGGCTACGCTTTTTTGGTGTTTGTTTTCCTGTCACTCAACCCGGAGCAGATGATGAACAACTACCCGAGTACGGATTCCCTGGACGACACCGCCAGACTGATTCTGCGCTTGACCCTGGGCATCCTGATCCTGCTCCACGGCGTTGCCAAGATCATGCACGGGATCGACCCGATCCAGGGCATGGTGACCGGTATGGGGCTGCCCGCCTTCTTCGCCTATGGTGTCTATGTGGGTGAGGTGCTGGGACCGATCCTGCTGATTATCGGTTTTCATGCCCGTGTGGGTGCGGCACTGATCGCCATCAACATGGTCTTCGCCATCCTGCTGGCCCACACCGGAGAGTTGACCAGTCTCACCCAAAACGGTGGCTGGGCACTGGAACTGCAGGGCATGTTTCTGTTCACCGCCGTGGCGCTCATGCTCATGGGGCCGGGACGGATCAGCATCAATCAGCGCTAATCCCTTATTGGCGCGCTAGTTTCACCAGGAAATCGGGTCGCCCGGGGATGCCCTCACGCCTGCGAATCCGGTCTTGCGACCGGACTCAGGTGTATGACCGGTAGCCACGCCGTTGCGTTATAGTGAAGCGGCGACCGTACTCTCCTGTCTTGCCCAACATCATGTATTTTTCCCTGAATATTTGTTAGGAAGGAACCATGAACAAACGCATCTTCTGGTTCTTTCTGCTGCTGCCCATCCTCGCCGTTGGGCTGTATCTCTATTTCTCCGCGCCGGAGGAATCCCCGGAGCTGCCCCTGCCGCCCCCGCCAGTGGTGGAAAGCGAGCCCGAGCCCGCCATCCGTTACCCCGTGCCCGAACCCGCGCCGGTCATTCCGGATGACGCCCTGGAGCTGACGGCCGAGCCGGAAGAGATGCTGCCGGAGCCGGAGACCGAGGAACCCCTGCCGGCGCTGGAGGACAGCGATGGCACCATGACCCAGGTCTATGAAGAACTGTTCGGTGAAGCGGCCTTGGCACGATGGTTCAACCTGGCAAACCCGGTTCGCCACCTGGTGGCCACCATCGACAATGCCGGGCGGGAGAAAATGGCCGTCAAGCAGCGGCCACTCAAGCCGGTGGAGGGCGCTTTCCTCGTCGAAGGCAACGAGGAACGGATGGTCATCCACCCGGACAACACCCGTCGCTACACGCCCTTTGTGCGCCTCGCCGAGACTCTCGATCTGGAGCGTATGACCGAGCGTTATTTCCGCTTTTATCCCCTGTTCCAGCAGGCCTACGAGGAGCTGGGCTATCCCGATGCCTATTTCAACGACCGGCTCGTCGAGGTCATCGACCTGCTGCTCGCCACGCCGGAACCGCGGCAACCGGTGCTGCTGGTGCGCCCCCATGTACTGTATGAATACGCCGATCCGGAACTGGAGGCGCTGACCGCCGGTCAGAAGATGATGATCCGCGTAGGTCCCGAGAATGCCGCGCGCCTCAAGGCACGGTTGCGGGCGTTGCGGGCGCTGTTGGTGAGTGGCGCCCCGTCGGACTGAAGCGCGACAAAGCAGGTGAGCAGCATGAACGAACATTCCAAGGCGCACTGGGAACAGGTCTACGCCCGCAAGGCCACCACCGCTGTGAGCTGGTTCCAGGAGCAGGCCGCGACCTCCTTGCGCCTGATCCAGGCCACGGGCCTGCCTGTCGAGGCCTCTATCCTCGATGTGGGCGGAGGTGCCTCGGTGCTGGTGGACGACCTGCTGGCCGCCGGTTACCGTGATCTGACGGTGCTGGACCTGTCCGGCGCCGCACTGGAGGCCGCGCGGGCACGGCTCGGGATGCATGCCGAAGCGGTGCGCTGGGTCGAGGGCGATATCACCCGGGTGGAACTGCCGGCCGCGGCCTTTGACCTCTGGCACGACCGTGCCGTGTTCCATTTCCTCACCGATCCGGACGACCGCCGCGCCTATGTGCGGCAGCTGGAACATGCCCTCAAGCCGGGTGGTCACCTGGTCATCGCCACCTTCGCCGAGGACGGTCCCGAACGGTGCAGCGACCTGCCGGTGATGCGCTACAGCGCCACGCAGCTGCTGGCCGAATTCGAGCCAGGTTTTTCCCTGCTGCACAGCGAGAAAGAGGCCCACTACACGCCGGGTGGCGCGGTGCAGTCCTTTACCTACTGCCACCTGCAGCGGCGCTCCTGATGTTCTGAGACGATCCGCCAGCCTGGTTTCGGCATTGCGTTCACCGGCTTGTTGTTATACTGAAGGCAGAATCTTGAATCCTCTCGATGGGAGAAAGACCATGAGTAGCGAACAGGCAGGTATGTCCATGCCCGGCAAGGTGATGAACTGGTTGCGGGTGAACTGGAACGAAGATACCAACGTCGGCAAGGCAAAGATCACCGCAATCCCGGTGGCCATCTTCATCGTGGTTGCCCTGTTGTGGCCTGCCGCGCCGCCCACCGAAACACCAGTGGTGGAAGAGCAGTTGGAGTTGGTGCCCGGCATCGAGGACCTGCGCCGCCAGGCCAACGAGGCATACGAGAGCTACGAGACCCGTATCGCTGAGCTGAGCGAGGAACGGCGCCGGGAGTTGGGCGAGGCACGGCTGCAGGTGGCCGAGGTGTACCGCGACTACGAAGCGCGCATTGCCGAGCTGGAGCAGGAGAATACCCGACTGTCACGACAGGTGGAGGCCCTGAAGAACACCCTGGCCACCAAGGAAATGGAACTGGCGACCGCCCAGGTGGCCGCCACCGTGCCGACGGAATCCCGTGCGGCGGAACTGCAGGAGCAACTGGACCAGGTGCGCGAGGAACTGGAGCAGCTGCTGGAATCGCTGCAATGACATCACCGTATCCGGGAGCAAATCAAGGTGAAACTGGCAGTACTCTCCGACGTCCACGGTAATGTCCCCGCCCTGGGCGCGGTACTCGAGGACATCGAAGCCTGGGGTGCCGACCTGGTGATCGTGAATGGCGACCTGGTCAGTCGTGGCCCCTGTAGCCTGGAGTGTCTGCACCTGCTGCAACGGCAGGTGCCCGGGGTTCATCTGCTGACCGGCAACCACGAAAGCTATGTGCTGTACTGTGCCGATACCCCGGCGGACCCTGCCAGCCCCACCCATGACATCGATCGTTTCGCACGCTGGGCGGCGGCGGAACTGGGTGATGCGGTCGAGGAGATCCGCAACTGGGGTGATCACCTCGATCTGACGGACCTGGAGGAGGGCGCGTCGGTGCACATCACCCATGGGTCAAGGCTCGGTAACCGTGACGGCCTGTCGGTGCGCGTGCCTGATGAGGACCTTCCGGAAAAACTCGGGGATCCCCGTGACCTGTTCATCGGCTCCCATACCCACAAGCCCATGTTGCGGCCCTTCAATGGTTCGCTGGTGGTGAACACCGGTTCCGTGGGCCAGCCCATGGACGAGGATCCGCGCGCCGCCTATGGTCGTTTCACCCTGCAGGGTGGACGCTGGCAGGCGGAGATCCGCCGCGTGGCCTATGACAAGGCGCGCGCCGAACAGGATTTCATCGACAGCGGTTTCCTGGCGGAGGCCGGCCCCGTCCCGGCCCTCATCCACCTGGAACTGCAGCAATCCCGTGCCCACCTCGGTCCCTGGCGACGCGCATACCTTGCCGCCATCAAGGCGGGGGAGATCAGCGTGGTGGAATCCATCGCCCGCTACCGGAAACACCTGTAGAAAAACAGGGGACAGACCACGGTTTTCCCGCAGGGAAAACCGTGGTCTGTCCCCTGTTTTTTAGGGCCGCCAGCCCAGCTCGTCGGCGCGCTGACGCGCCAGCGCCGGTACGTCCCCGGCGATGAAATGTCGGTGCAGGATCTGCACGCCGAGCATGTGGTTGATGACCGCGTCCAGCTGCACCTGGGTGGAGGTGGTGGTGTCGGGGGCGTCATGCAGGACCAACACGACCTGTACACCCGCCACGTCCAGCAGGCCGGCCTCTTCGATGCGCTGTGGGGTCAGGTACTCATCGGCCAGGCGGCGCATGGCGGCCCATTTCTTCGGGTCGGTGTGGGCCGGCGGCGCCATGAAGGCGAACTTCTCGCGCTCGTACAGCACCCGCGGCAGCACGCCCTTCATGGCCTCGCGCAGCACGTATTTCTCCGTGCGGCCGTTGATGCGCATCTCCGGCGGCAGGGTACAGGCGTACTCGGCCAGGTGATGGTCGAGGAAGGCGGGGCGCGCCTCCATGGAGTTGGCCATGTCCACGCGGTCGCCGCCCCAGGTGAGGATCTGGCCCTCCAGCATGGTCTTGATCCAGACGTACTGCGCCTTGTCCAGCGGGTGGCGGCCTTCCAGCATGTCGCCGTCGATGGCGTCGGCGATGGCGCGCCCCGGTTCATAGCCCTCCACCTCGCGGCGCAGATCCTGCGCCATCAGGCCCGGCACATGGGTGGCCGCGGCCAGCCAGGGCTGCAGGCAGCTGGGCGTGAAGCCCACGAGGGCATCGAGGGCCGGATCGTGCAGGTCGTTCTCCGCCAGCATGGCGCCCTTGAACAGCTGATTGCTCTCCGCCAGCAGCTGTTCCCAGCCGGCGCGGTCGGCGGCGGACAGGGTGTCGAGGCCGTGAAGGAACATGTCGCGGCGGAAGGCGGGGTAGCCGGCGAACAGCTCGTCGGAACCCTCGCCGGTGACCACCACCTTGTAGCCCGAGGCGTAGACATGGCGGCTCATGAGGAACTTGGCCACGCCCAGGGTGTTGTAGATGGTACGCTCCGCGTGCCACAGGGTCTCGGGCAGGTTGTCGTACAGGTGGTCGCCCTGCAGCCGCAGGATGTCCTGGTCGGCGCCCACGGACTCGGCCATCTCGCGGGCGATGGCGGTCTCGTCGTAGTCGGTGTCGTCGAAGCCGATGGTGAAGGCCTTCACCGGTGACTGCTGGGAGGCGGAACTCAGGCCCAGGATGGCGCAGGAATCGATGCCGCCGGACAGGTAACAGGCCACCGGCACGTCGGCCTCCAGGCGCAGCTGCACCGCTTCCATCAGCTTGCTGCGTACCCCCTCGATGTACTGTTCCTCGTCACCCATGGGACCGCGTTCGGAGAGCAGCGGGAAATCCATGTCCCAGTATTTGCGGTCCTCGATCTGGAACTTGCCATGGCGGCGGTGAATGATGAGGGCGTGGCCGGGCTTGATCTGGTGGATATTCTCGAAGGCGGTACTGCCCGGCACCATGGTCTGCATGAGCTGGTGGTACAGGCCGGTGGCGCTCATACGTCGCGGCACCTCGGGATGGGCGAACACCACCTTGAGCTCGGAGCCGAACACGATCTTGCCATTGACCTCGGTCCAGTACAGCGGCTTCACGCCGAAGCGGTCGCGCACCAGGATCAGGCTGTCTTCCTTGCGGTCGTAGAGGGCGAAGCCGAATTCGCCGCGCAGGTGTGGCAGCATGCCGTCCAGACCCAGGCGCGGGTACAGGTGCAGCACCAGTTCCGAATCGCTCTTGGTGCGGAAACGTGCACCGCGCGAGGTCAGGTCGGTGCGGATACGCTTGTAGTCGTAGAACTCGCCATTGTGAGCGAGCAGCAGCTGTTCGTCCTCCGACAGGAAGGGCTGGCGCGCGCGGTTCTCATCCAGGTCAATGATGGACAGGCGCGCATGGCTGAAGCCCACACCAAGATCGTCCAGGGTCTTCCAGCCGAAGCCGTCGGGGCCGCGGTGGTACTGGATGGCGGCCATGTTGACCAGCAGCTGCGGGTCGATGGCTTGATGGGGGTCAGAATGAAAGATTCCGGCTATGCCGCACATGATTACTCCTGAAAAATTTCGTAGAAGAGATTTCCGTCATTGCGAGGAGCGTAGCGACGAAGCAATCCCCAAAAGATTGCCATGTACGACGAGATTGCTTCGTCGCTACGCTCCTCGCAATGACGAGGCTGTCTCTGGTCTGTCTAAAACCGCACCAGCGTCGTCATCAGCGCCATGCGTACATAGACGGCGCCGCGCGCCTGGGCGAAATACCAGTTATGGGGGGTGTCATCCAGGTCCGTGGACAGCTCCGCGCCACGTGCCAGCGGATGCAGGATGATCGATCCCTCCTTGAGTTGGGATTGCTTGTTGAGCTGGTAGCGCACGCCATGCTCTTCGTAGCTGTCGCCCACCCAGGCGATGGCGTTGATGTATACCAGGTCGAGTTCCGGCAACACGGGGTCCAGCTCATCGGTGACACGCAGCTTCAGGCCGGCGGCCTCCAGTTCCTCGCGCTGCTCCGGCGAGAAAATCTCCTCGCAATCGCAGATCACCACCACCTCGCGGATGGTATGGCTGAACAGGGACAGGAACAGCAGCAGGCTGCGTACCGTGCGCATGCGCCCCGGAACACCGATGATGCCGACAGTGATACGTTTTTCCTCGGGCACTTCATCCGCCAGCAGGTCCGGGCGCCATTTGAACAGGGCGTACATGTCCGCCAGGGCCTGGGTGGGATGTTCGTCGGTGCCGTTACCGGCATTGATGATGGGGATGCGCGTCACGTCGAGCATTTCGTAGATGGCATCCTCGTGGGTGTCGCGCAGCACCACCATGTCGCCGTAGTGGTTCATCATCTCCGCCACGTCGTGCAGGGACTCGCCCTTGGCGATGCCGGTGGTGGCCGGATCGGTGATGGTGATGATGTCGCCACCGAGGCGCTGCCACACGCTTTCAAAAGACAGCCGGGTGCGGGTGCTGGGCTCGTAGAAGGCGCTGATGAGGATCTTGCCCGTGAGCGGAAACTGGCCCATGGCCTGGGTGGTCTCGTACTTGGCCGCCAGGCGGCACAGCTGGACCACCTGTTGACGGCTGAACTGGCGCGCGGACACGACGGAGCGGCCGGCCAGGTCGGCCAGGCAGCCCGGTTCCTCCGGGATGTGTTCCAGCAGGGTCATGGGCAGCTCGATGCCGTCGATCCAGTTGGCCGGTTCCAGCCGTTCCTCGAGTCGGGGATGGGTCTTGTTCACCATAGTTGTCGTTGCTTCCAGTCGCGTATCCAGAGGATGGCGAGTATCAGGGGGGCGGCCATGGTGACCGCCAGGGCGATGAGCACCACGAGGCTCAGAAAGGCTTGTCCGGCAATCATCTGACCTCCTGGCGCAGGCTGTTCCAGTCGAAGGGCCGGGATGATGCGCGCCGTGCCAGCATCACCACCAGCATGGACACGAAGGCGGAGATGAGCGCGGCCACGTAGAAACCGATGGCGAAATAGCCCCACAGGCCGGCCGCCGTGCCCAGCACCATGGCCAGGGTGGCACCCGTGGTGCTGGCGCGCTTCCAGTACAGACCGGCCACGATGGGCCAGATGGTACTGGCCACGAAGGCGCCCATGAAATGCAGCACCGCCGCCAGGGTGGCCAGGCGCGGCAGGCACAACAGCCAGGTGAACAGGCCGAGGCCGAGGACCACCCAGCGCGCCGCCTTGTACAGGTGTTCCGGGCTGGCATCCGGCTTCAGGTGTCCCTTGTAGACATCGCGCAG
>SWCG01002499.1_pt2 | contig 23457 bp, 25 predicted proteins | sample 4690071 | NCBI WGS metagenome assembly SWCG01 (sample SAMN10267281, study PRJNA491770) | bioreactor metagenome | isolation source: DHS bioreactor inoculated with subseafloor sediment | place: Japan: off Shimokita Peninsula | collected 2012-10 | reverse complement strand
GGGCGCGGCGCGCCTGCTGGGCATTGATCAGGTGGTAGGACAGGTCGCGGGCATGTTCCATGGCCTCCTGGATGGCGCGCTTGGTGATCTCGTGGAACACCACCCGCTGCACGGTCTTGTCCTTGAGCTTGCCACGTTCCTGCAACAACTCGTAGAGGTGCCAGGAGATGGCTTCTCCCTCGCGGTCCGGGTCAGTGGCCAGGTAGAGGGTGTCGGCCTTTTTGAGGGCCTTGACGATGGCGTCCACGTGCTTGGCGTTCTTGTCGATCACCTGGTACTTCATGGCGAAGTCGTGGTCCGGATCCACGGCCCCTTCCTTGGGCACCAGGTCGCGCACGTGGCCATAGGAGGCCAGTACCTCGAACCCCTTGCCCAGGTATTTCTTGATGGTCTTCGCCTTGGCCGGCGATTCAACGATTACCAGGTTGCTCATAATCAGGTGTGGTGATTCAGGGTCGCGGACGGGACGCCCCGGGGTCCCGGGGGAAAGGCGCGGGAGGCGGGGCTCAGTGCAGGCTGCCGGTCATGCTGTCCAGCACCAGGTCTTCCATCCAGGCATATGCGGCTTCTTCCCCCGGCTGGTTGAACAGCACCATCAATACCACCCACTTCAATTGTTCCAGGTCGAGGTCGTCGGTGCCCAGTGCCATCACCCGGTCCACCACCAGTTCGCGGCTGACGGGTGTGAGGATGCCCATTTGTTCGAGAAACAGCAGAAAACCACGGCATTCCGTGTCCAGACGCTCCAGTTCAGGGCCATGATAGACCCGCATGGCATGACGGGTCTGGTGCCCGGTGTTCGGGGTAACCGATTGGGTGGACAGACCGTCCAGCCAGTCGAAGGCCTGATTCACCTGGTGGATGGGAAAACCGGCCTCGTTCAGTTCCAGTTGCAGGGACTCGCGGTCGGCACCCGGCATATGTTCTTCATCCATATAGTAATTTTCGAACAAGTAGATGAGGACATCAAACAGGTTCTCTTTCATTTCAGGCTCTCTTTTCGGTGCGGACATAACGTCCACCGGCGCCGGGGACCACGTGGCCCTGTAGCTCTAGGAGCAGGAGCATGGAGGAAAGCGCCTGCGCCGTCAATCCACTCCGGTCCGCCAGCTCATCCACGCTGACGGGATCGTAGCCCATTAAATCAAGTAGTTGTCGATAATCCTCGGCCATTTCCCCGGTCTCAGGCGGGGCCTCTTCGGGTCCGGCTGTGGCACAGGCGCCGCACAGGGCACCCAGTTCCTCGGCGATATCCCGGGCGGTCTCCACCAGCTTGGCACCCTGGCGGATCAGGGCATGGCAACCCTTGGCCAGGGGGTTGTGGATGGAACCGGGAATGGCGAATACCTCGCGGCCCTGTTCCAGGGCGAAGCGGGCGGTGATCAGGGAGCCGGAGCGCAGCGCCGCCTCCACTACCAGGGTGCCGACGCTGAGGCCGCTGATCAGGCGATTGCGGCGCGGGAAATGATCGGGCAGCGGTGGGGTGCCGGTGGGGAACTCGGTCACCAGGGCGCCCCGTTCCACGATGGCATGGGCCAGGTCCCGGTGGCGGGCCGGGTAGATGCGGTCAGGACCCGTGCCCATGACGGCCAGGGTCATACCGCCGGCCTCCAGTGCCCCCTGGTGCGCGGCGCCGTCGATGCCCAGGGCCAGGCCGCTGGTGATGGCCAGGCCGGCCCGCGCCAGGTGGGCGGCGAAGTCCCGGGCGCTGCGCTGGCCCGTGGGCGTGGGGTTGCGACTGCCCACCAGGGCCAGCTGCGGCAGGGACAGCAGGCCAGGGTCGCCATGCACGAACAGCAGGGGCGGGGGGTCGGGGATCTCCGCCAGCAGGGGCGGGTAGTCTTCGTCCCCGAGCAGAACCAGGTGGTGGTCCGCGGCGTCCAGCCAGCACAGATCGGCCTCGGCCCCGGCCCAGTCGGGCTGACGCACGCCGGCGGCGGCCGCCGGGGACAGGCCCAGCGACTGCAGCCGGTCCGCACTGGCGGCCAGGGCCCGGGCGGGATCGGGGAAGGCGGTGCGCAGGCAGCGGAATCCCGCCGGGCCCAGGGCCGGGGCACGGTACAGCGCCAGCCACTGGCGCAGGATTTCAGGGTTGGCGGGAGCCTGGCTCATCGCGGCCGTTCCCTGGCCGCGCCTGACCCGTGGACGGGAACCGTCCCGTGGGTCAAGGATTGCGCACGTGATCCAGGACGTGCAACGAGCGGGTGGCCTTCATGACCAGGCCGAAACTGACCTTGTCGAAGACCCGGAAGATCATCAGCTCGCCACCGTGTTCATCGGGCAGTTGCACCAGCTCGCGGCCATTGTCGCTGACCGGGTCCCGCACCATGGCGCCGGCCTGGTACACGGCCAGCACATGACCCGGTTCCATGCCCTCGCGGGCGCCACGGTTGATGGCCACCACCTGGTACTGGCCGATCTGGCTGACACCATCCACCACGTCGATGATGCGGCCCTCGATGGCGTTGGACGGGGCGCGCGGGGTGAAGTGGGTATGTACCTCGTCCTGCGACACTGGCTTCAGGCGGTCACCGGTACGCGCCTCGCGGTTGGTCCGTACCAGGGTCATGGTGCTCACCTCGGCAAAGCGGTTGAGGCGGGCATCGCCGATGTACTGGGCCTTGTATCCCAGGACTTCGTTCGTGTCGGGGTCCTGGTACTGGCCGCCGGTACGGTACAGGCTGAAGTCGCTCGCGCTTTCGTCCTCTACCCCGCGTACGTAGATGCGGTCCCCGGCGCCGGCGATCACATGCTCGTCGGCGGCGGTGAGCAGATAGGGGGCGGTGCGCAGCTCGTCCTCGTCCACCACCAGCGGTTGGGTCAGGAACTGGCGAATCGCGTCGATGGGGATGGTGTGGATGGCCTGGTCGATGCGCTCCTCGCGTACCGTGGGAGAGAGCTTGACGCTGGAATGACCCCGCTCCATGCGCAGCTGGGGCTTGCCATCCACATAGACCAGGGTGATGACATCACCGGGATAGATGAGATGGGGGTTCTCGATCTGGGGATTGACGTACCAGACCTCGGGCCACAGCCAGGGCTGCTGCAGAAAACGACCGGAAATATCCCAGAGGGTATCGCCCTTCACCACCACGTAACGGTCCGGGTGGTCCGGCGCGAGGGCGATCTGGTCGGCGTACAGGCTGGCGGCAAAGAGCATGGCCGTCGCCAGACCCAGGAGTTTCTTGATGGCCATAGGGCGTCCCTTTCAGTCGTTCGTTGTTCGTGACGCGGCCAGTGGCTCCGCGCCCCACGTACCGGTTTCCGCAACGCTGTGGGTACCGGTAACTCTTTGTAATTCTGCGTCCTGGGTGGCGAGTGTAGCGGAAAAACCGTACCGTACAAAGTATGGAAATGCCCTGTCGAAACCCAGTATGATCATTGTGTTGCAGTCTATAATGTACGACCGTCCCGAATCGTGATGATGTTCACATGGCTATTCTGAATATTTTGCACTTTCCCGACCCCCGCCTGCGCAACATGGCCAAGCCCGTGGCACAGGTGGACGACGAGATCCGTGGCTTGCTGGATGACATGCTGGAAACCATGTACCAGGCCCCCGGGATCGGCCTCGCGGCCACCCAGGTGAATATCGCCAAGCGCCTCGTCGTCATTGATATATCGGAGGGAAAGGACCAACCTTTATTTTTGGTGAATCCGGAGATCGTCGCCCGGGATGGTGTCGAGGAAATGGAGGAGGGCTGCCTGTCGGTTCCGGGCTTCTTCGAGAAGGTGACCCGCGCCGATTCCGTCAAGGTGCGCGCCCTGGGCCGCGATGGCCAGCCCTTCGAGCTGGATGCCGAGGGCCTGCTGGCGGTCTGCATCCAGCACGAGATCGATCACCTGGACGGCAAGCTGTTCGTGGACTACCTGTCCGGCCTCAAGCGCCAGCGCATTCGCAAGAAACTGGAAAAACAGCAGCGCGAGCACACGCCACCCGCCCCGGCCCGTGAGGCCGATAAGGTGATCTGAGCATTCCAAGGGACATGCCGGCCACGGAAGCCCGCAGAAAAAACTTCGTAAATTCATACATATCAGTGGACCTCGGGTCCAAGCCGGCATGCGCCGGAATGACGAACCCGGACCCCAGGCAGGAATACCCATGAAGATCGTGTTCGCCGGCACGCCCGATTTTTCCGTGCCCGTGCTGCAGGTGCTGCTGGACGGTCCCCACGAGGTGGTGGCCGTCTACACCCAGCCGGACCGGCCGGCGGGACGCGGTCGTCAGCTGCGTGCCAGTCCGGTGAAAGCGTTGGCGCAGGCGCAGGGCATTGCCGTGTTGCAGCCCGCCAGCCTCAAGGAAGTGGAGGAGCAGCAGGCCCTGGCGGCACTGCGGCCCGACCTGCTGGTGGTGGTGGCCTATGGTCTGCTGCTGCCGCAAGCGGTACTGGATATCCCGGCCCGGGGTTGCGTCAATGTCCATGCCTCCCTGTTGCCGCGCTGGCGCGGGGCGGCTCCCATCCAGCGCGCCATCCTGGCCGGGGACGCGGAAACCGGCGTCACCCTCATGCGCATGGAGGCGGGCCTGGACACGGGTCCCATGCTGGCGAAGGCGGCCTGCCCCATCGGGGCGGAGGATACCGGCAGCCTCCTGCACCATCGCCTGTCAGAGATGGGGGCGGGGCTGCTGGCACAACACCTGGAGGCCATCCTCGCCGGTGAACTCGAGGGGCAGCCCCAGGACGATGCCCAGGCCACCTATGCCCGCAAGCTCGACAAGCGCGAGGCGGAGCTGGACTGGGGGCGCGATGCCAGGGAGCTGGATCGCCAGGTGCGCGCCTTCAATGCCTGGCCCGTGGCCCAGACGCGCTATGGGGGCCAGGTGCTGCGGGTATGGCGCAGCCGGCCCGAGGCGGATGATCAGGATGCGCCACCCGGCACGGTGCTGGACGCCGACCGCGCGGGTATCCGCGTGTCCTGTGGCAGCGGGGTGCTGCGCCTGCTGGAGGTGCAGATGCCGGGCAAACGGCCCATGGCGGTGGCGGACTTCCTGAACGCCCACTCGGTGGCCGGGGTGCGTCTTGGCGAATAGCCCCTCGTGGTCACCCCCACCCTCATGGCCGTGAAGCTCAATGCCCGGGCCCTGGCGGCGCTGGCCGTGGCCGAGGTGGTGGGCCAGGGCCGCTCCCTGAGCGCCGTGTTACCGGCCCTGCTGGACCAGGCGCCGGCGCGGGATCGGGCCCTGGTGCAGGAACTGGCCTTCGGCGCCCTGCGCTGGTATCCGCGCCTGGAGATCATGCTGGCCAGCCTGCTGCAGAAGCCGCTCAAGGAAAAGGAGCGGGAGCTGCGTGCCTTGTTGCTGGTAGGCCTGTACCAGCTGGGCTGGCTGTCCCTGGCACCCCATGGCGTGGTGCATGACAGCGTGGAGGCGGCGCGCCAGCTGGGCAAGGACTGGGCCGGCAAGCTGGTCAATGCCGTGTTACGCAATTTCCAGCGTCAGCGCGAGGCGATCGAGGCCCGTGCCGATGCCAGCGAGGCGGGCCGCCATGCCCACCCGGACTGGCTGCTGCGGGAGTGGCGGCGGGATTGGCCGCAACACTGGCAAGACATCGCCGCGGCGGGCAACCAGCGCCCGCCCATGAGCCTGCGGGTCAATGCGAGACGCCAGACCCGCGCCGAGTACCTGGAACGCCTGGCCGTCCTGGACCCTGGCGCGGAAGCGATCAGCGACACCGAACAGGGCATACGCCTGAGCGTCCCTCTGGCCGTGGAGGCCTTGCCTGGCTTTGCGGATGGCCTGGTGTCGGTGCAGGACGGCGCCGCCCAGCTGGCGGTCCAGTTGCTGGAGGTGCGGCCGGGCATGCGTGTGTTGGATGCCTGCGCCGCCCCCGGCGGCAAGACCGGTCATATCCTGGAGCGCTTTCCGAAGCTGGCGGAACTGGTGGCCCTGGACCAGGATGCCGAACGCCTGCGGCGGGTGCGGGAGAACCTGGACCGGCTCGGCTTGCGGGCAGAACTCGTCGCCGCCGATGCCGCGGCCGTGGAGCGCTGGTGGGACGGACGTCCATTCGAACGCATCCTGCTCGATGCCCCCTGCAGTGGCAGCGGCGTGATCCGCCGTCACCCGGACATCAAGATCCTGCGCCGGAGCGACGACGTGGCCGGCCTGGTGATGCAACAGCGGCGACTATTGGAGGCCCTGTGGCCCTTGCTGGTGCCAGGCGGTATGCTCGAGTACTGTACCTGTTCGGTACTGCGCGCGGAAAACACTGAACAGCTCCAGGCCTTTTTGCAGGATCACCCCGAGGCGGAGGAACAGCCTATCCGTGCGGACTGGGGACATGCCTGTGCCGTAGGGCGACAACGCCTGCCGGGCGAGCAGGATATGGATGGCTTCTATTACGCTTGCATTCAAAAACAGATCTAGTCGTGTCCCGGTGCGGGGCTGGCTGCTGGGCATGTGTTGCCTGCTGCTGTGTCCCGCCATGATTGTCATGGCGGCCGATCAGACGGTGCGGGACAGCAGCTTTGCCGTACACGAGGCACGCAGCCTGCTGGTCAACGGGGTCTACCGGATCAGCGCCCAGGTGGAATACCAGCTGGGTGACCAGGCGCTGGAGGCCCTGGAGCACGGCGTGCCCCTGGTGCTGGAGATCAAGATCCAGGTCTATCGCCAGCGGGAATGGCTGTGGAGCGAGCAGGTGGCACAGCTGCGCCAGCGCTATCAGCTCCGATACCACGCCCTGAGCCGACGCTATCTGGTGCATAGCTTCAATACCGGGGTACAGCACAGTTTCCATCATCTCGAGGATGCCCTGCAGGCCATCGGTACCCTGTATGACCTGCCCCTGCTCGATGCCCGCCTGCTGGAGCCCGAAGGCGAGTATGAATTGCGCTTGCGCGCGGACCTCGATATCGAGGAATTACCCACCCCGATCCGCCTCTGGGCCTACCTGTCCTCGGGCTGGGGTGTGAAAAGCGACTGGTACACATGGCCACTGGAGCCCTGAGTCGGCGCCTGGGCATTTGGCCCATGCTGGGACTGTTCCTGCTGCTGCTGGTCTCCCTCAGCTTCATGAGCAGCGCCACCCATAATTCCGAACGCTTTGGCCAGCTCTACACCTGGTTGCTGCTCATCAATGCCCTGGGCCTGGTGGTGCTGGTCTCCCTGATCGGCACCAATCTCTACTGGTTGTTCTCCCAATCACGACGGCGTGCGCCGGGGGTGCGGCTCACCCGGCGCCTGGTGGTGATGTTCATGGTGCTGGCGGTGGCGCCGGTCAGCATCGTCTATTACTTTTCCCTGCAGTTTCTGCACCGTGGCCTGGACAGCTGGTTCGATGTGCGCATCGAACATGCCCTGGAGAGCGCCCTGGAGCTGAGTCGTTCGGCGCTGGACGCGCGCCTGCGGGAACAACTGCGCATCACCGAGCGGCTGGCCGTGGAATTGAGCGGCCAGCAGCCGGCGCTGATCCCCATGGGCCTGTATGACCTGCGGGTACGCAGTGGCGCCGTGGAACTGTCCGTGACCCGTGGCGATGGGCGCATCATCGCCAGCAGCAGCATCGATCCCACCGCGATTCTGCCGCTCCACCCTACCGCGGAGCTGCATATGCCGCTGGATGCCCGGCAGTCCTATGTGAGCCTGGACCCCATCGACGATGTCATCTATGTGCGTGCCGTGGTGCCCTTGCGCATCGGCCGGCCCGACGAGGAGCGCTACGTGCTGCAGGCGCTGTACAGTATCCCCGAGCGCCTGAGCGATCTGGCCGAGACGGTGCAGAACGAGTTTTCCCGTTACAAGGAGCTGGCCTACCTGCGCCAGCCCCTCAAGTACAGCTACACCCTGACCCTGTCCCTGGTGCTCATGCTCAGCCTGCTGTCCGCGGTCTGGGCCGCCTTCCATTCGGCGCGGCGACTGGTGGCGCCCATCGCCGACCTGGCCGAAGGTACCCGCGCCGTGGCGGAGGGCGACTATGGCAAGCGCCTGCCGGTGGCCGGCGAGGACGAGCTCGGCTTCCTGGTGCAGTCCTTCAACGACATGACCCGGCGGATCGCCAAGGCCCGCGACCAGGCGGGCCGCAGTCAACGTCTTGTCGAAGGGCAGCGCGCCTACCTGGAGACAGTGCTGGGCAGCCTGTCCTCCGGGGTGATGAGCCTGAGCGTCGAGCAGCGGGTGCGTACGGTGAATGATTCAGCGGCCCAGATACTGGGCGTCGACCTGGCGGCCTACCAGGGAAGCACCCTGGAGGAAGTGGTGGCAGAGCATGAGTTCCTGCAGCCCTTCCTGGATGTGGTGCGGCAACATACCCCCTTGCTGCCCCGGGAGTGGCAGGAGCAGGTCACCCTGATGGGGCAGGGCGGACGCCGTGTGCTGATGTGTCGAGGCACCGGGCTGCCCGATGGTGAAGGGCATGTGATCGTGTTCGATGATGTCACCGCCTTGCTGCAGGCGCAGCGCGATGCCGCCTGGGGCGAGGTGGCGCGCCGTCTTGCCCACGAGATCAAGAATCCGCTCACCCCCATCCAGCTTTCCGCCGAGCGCCTGCGCCGGCGCTATCTCCACACCCTGCAGGGCGAGGATGCCGAGATACTGGACCGTGCCACCCACACCATCGTCCAGCAAGTGGAAACCATGAAGGAGATGGTCAATGCCTTCACCGAGTACGCGCGCGCCCCGCGCATGCGTCCAGTGCGGCTTGAATTGAACCTCCTGGTGCAGGAGGTGCTGGACCTGTACCGCGGCATGACCACCGGGGTGGAGCTGGAGTTCGACGGGGCCGCCGCGGGGGTGCTGGTGGAAGTGGATGCCGGGCGCATGCGCCAGGTATTACACAATCTCATCAAGAATGCGCTGGAGGCCTGCGCCCAGGTGGCGTCGCCACGGGTACGGATCAGCACCGAGCAGGTACGGCAGCCGGATCTGGTCTACGTGGACCTGTTGGTGGAGGATAATGGCCCGGGATTTTCCGCCGAGGTGATGGAGCACCTGTTCGAACCTTATGTCACCACCAAGCCGCGCGGTACCGGCCTGGGGCTGGCCATTGTGAAGAAGATCGTCGAGGAGCACGGTGGCGTCATCCAGGCGGAATCCGGCGAGGGAGGAGGTGCGCGGATGCGCGTCCGCCTGCAGACCGTTGCCGCCATTGCCGGTGATGCCGGACTCGACGAGGTTGGCAGCTAGGGCGGCTGGGCTATAATGCGCGCGAAGCGGGCTTGCAAGTTCGCTCCGATTCCGACAGGCTCCCTGCAATCAGCAATGGCGGCGCGGGCCAGGCGCCCTGCCTGCAGGCGGAACGCCGTGAATGCATCCCTGCAGGCTTGACGGCCGCGTCCATGCGGCCGACACCCGCCTGCAGGCAGGGCGCCTGGCCCGCGCGGTTTTTTTTCTGTGATTTTCAACGAGGCGTATCGGCATCATGACGGCCAGCCATATCCTGGTGGTGGACGACGAACCGGACATCCGCAGCACGGTCCAGGAGATCCTCCAGGACGAGGGCTACGAGGTGGTCGTGGCCGAGAGTGGCGAGCGTGCCCGCGAGGCACGCCGACAGCGCCGGCCCGATCTCATCCTGCTCGACATCTGGATGGAGGACATCGACGGCATCTCCCTGCTGCGCGAATGGTCCGAGGGCGGCGGCCTGCCCTGTCCGGTGATCATCATGTCCGGTCATGGCACGGTGGAGACCGCCGTGGAGGCTACCCGCCTCGGCGCCTACGATTTCATCGAAAAGCCGATTTCCCTGGCCAAGCTGCTGTTGACCGTGGAGCGGGCCCTGGAAAGCGATCGCCTGGCGCGGGAGAACGTCGGCCTGCGTCGTCGGATACAGCCCCTGGCGGAGCCCGTTGGCAAGAGCGCGGTCATGCAGCAGCTGCGCCAGCAGGCCTTGCGCATCGCCCAGCACGACAGCTGGGTGCTGATCAGTGGCGAGCCCGGTGTCGGCAAGAAGGTGTTCGCACGCTATATTCATGAGCACAGCCAGCGGCGCGGCGGTCCCTTCATCGAGGCGGCGGTGGGTTCCCTGTCCCGGGAGAACTCCACCGTGGAGCTGTTCGGCAGCGAGGAAGGGGACGAGTTGCATTACGGGCGTTTCGAGCAGGCCAACGCCGGCACCCTGTACATCGGCGACATCGCCGATATGGATGCCCAGACCCAGTCGCGCCTGCTGAGCGTGCTGCAAAGCCGGTCCTTCCTGCGGGTGGGCGGCACCGTGCCGGTCCAGGTGGACCTGCGCATCGTCGCCAGTACCCACCGCAATCTCGAGGAAGAGGTGCGCGCCGGGCGTTTTCGCGAAGATCTCTATTACCACCTCAACGTGGTGCCCCTGCACGTCAAGCCCCTGCGTGAGCACTGCGAGGACGTGCCTGAGCTGCTGAATTTCTACACTGATTATTATGTGACCCATGAAAACCTGCCCTACCGGCAGTTCAGCGTGGCGGCCCAGAACCGCCTGCGTCACTACAGCTGGCCGGGGAACATCCGCGAACTGCGTAACCTGGTGCAGCGGCTGCTGATTCTCGGCAGCAGCGACATGGTGGAAGCCGAGGAGGTGGACGTGGCGGTGAGCAGCCAGCTGCTCCGCGGCGAAACCGTCACGGTGGAAAGCCTGGCCTACGACATGCCGTTGCGGGAAGCGCGCGAGCAGTTCGAGAAACAATACCTGGCCCACCAGCTGCAGGAGGTGGGCGGCAGTGTCGGCAAGCTCGCCAAGCGGGTGGGCATGGAACGCACCCACCTGTACCGCAAGCTGCGCGGGCTCGGTATCGATTTCAAGAAGGGGGGCGACTGAGTGGGTCGACCCTTCCGGTAATCATCTATGAAAATCATCATTCTGGGCGCCGGCCAGGTCGGTTCCTCCGTGGCCCATAACCTGGCCAGCGAGGCCAATGACATCACCCTGGTGGATACCAATCGGGCCCTGCTGCTGGACTTGCAGGACCGGCTGGATATTCGCACCGTGGTGGGGGCTGCCTCCTATCCCGAGGTATTGAGTCGTGCCGGGGGGGAGGATGCGGACATGATCATCGCCGTGACCAACAGCGATGAAACCAACATGATCGCCTGTCAGGTGGCCTACACCCTGTTCCATACCCCCATCAAGATCGCCCGGGTGCGGGCCCTGGAATATTTGAATCACGCCAAACTGTTCAACCAGGAAGCCCTGCCCATCGATGTGCTCATCAGCCCCGAGCAGCTGGTGACCGATTATATCCAGCGCCTGATCCAGCATCCCGGCGCCCTGCAGGTGCTGGATTTCGCGGACGGTCGGGTGCAGCTGGTGGCGGTACGCGCCGTGTACGGTGGCCCGCTGGTGGGCCATGAGCTACAGGAGCTGGGCAAGCACATGCCCGGCATCGAGGCGCGGGTGGCGGCTATTTTCCGCCGTGGCAGCCCCATCATCCCCGAAGGCAAGACCGTCATCGAGGCCGATGACGAGGTGTTCTTCATCGCCGCGCGCAAGAATATCCGGGCCGTGATGGGTGAACTGCGCAAGCTGGACAAGCCGGTCAAACGCATCATCATCGCCGGTGGCGGCAATATCGGACTGCGCCTGGCCGAGGCCATCGAATCCCGTCACCAGGTGAAGATCATCGACTGCAGCCCGGAGACCACCCGGCGCCTGTCGGAGCGACTGGGGCGCACCATCGTGCTGCTCGGTGATGCCGCCGACGAGGAATTGTTGTTGGAAGAGAATATCGAGAATACCGATATCTTCTGCGCGCTCACCAACGACGAGGAGGCAAACATCCTCTCCGCCATGCTGGCCAAGCGCCTCGGTGCCCGCAAGGTCATGTCGCTCATCAACCGGGCCGCCTACGTGGATCTGGTGCAGAGTGATGTCATCGATATCGCCATTTCGCCCCAGCAGGCCACCATTGGCAGTCTGCTGGCCCATGTGCGCCGTGGCGACGTGGTCAATGTGCACTCCCTGCGCCGTGGCGCCGCCGAGGCCATCGAAGCGGTGGCCCATGGCGACCGCGGCAACTCGAAGGTGGTGGGTCGTGCCGTGGCCGAGATCAAGCTGCCACCGGGTACCACCATCGGTGCCGTGGTGCGGGGCGAGGAGGTCATCATCGCCCACCACGATACGGTCATCCAGACCGAGGATCACGTCATCCTGTTCCTGGTGGACAAGCGCTACATCCCCGACGTGGAACGATTGTTCCAGGTGGGCGTGACCTTCTTCTGATCCGGCATGCACTTCACCACCATTCAACGCATCCTCGGCCTGCTCATGATGGTGTTCAGCACCACCATGCTGCCGCCCGTGCTGGTTTCCTGGTGGTATGCGGACGGTGCCATGGCACCCTTCCTGACAGGGTTCGCGCTGGTCCTGGTGACGGGCTTCCTGTTCTGGCTGCCGGTGCGCGGCATGCGCCGCGAGCTGCGCGTGCGCGACGGCTTCGTGGTGGTGGTGATGTTCTGGTCGGTGCTCGGCCTGGTGGGAGCACTGCCATTTTACCTGTCCGAGCAACCGCTGATGAGCTTTACCGATGCGGTATTCGAATCCATGTCCGGGCTGACCACCACCGGTGCCACCGTCCTTGTCGGCCTCGATCACCTGCCGCCCTCCATTCTCTTCTATCGCCAGGAATTGCAATGGCTGGGTGGCATGGGCATCGTGGTGTTGGCGGTGGCGGTCATGCCCATGCTCGGCGTCGGCGGCATGCAGCTGTTCCGCGCCGAGACGCCCGGGCCCATGAAGGACAACAAGCTCACCCCGCGCATCACCGAAACGGCCAAGGCGCTCTGGTATATCTACCTGTCCCTGACCATCGCCTGTGCCGGGGCCTATTGGCTGGCGGGCATGAGCGGTTTCGATGCCATCGCCCACAGCTTTTCCACCGTCGCCATCGGTGGTTTTTCCACGCACGATGCCAGCATGGGCTATTTCGGGAGTGCCCTGATCGAGATGATCGCCGTGGTATTCATGGTGTTGGCGGGAATGAACTTCGCCCTGCATTTCATGGCCTGGCGCTCCCTGAGTCTGCGCCCCTACCTCGCCGACTCGGAGGTGAAGACCTATCTCATCATACTGCTGCTGGTGTCGGTGATCACGGTGGGCTATCTCTACCTCACCCAGACCTTCGCCACCGGTTACGAGGCCTTGCATCACGGCCTGTTCCAGGCCGTGTCCATCGGTACCACCACCGGCTTCACCACCGTCGCGTACTCCGCCTGGCCGGGTTTCCTGCCGGTGCTGCTGTTGTTCGCCAGCTTCATCGGTGCCTGCGCCAATTCCACCGGCGGTGGCATGAAGGTGATCCGCTTCCTGCTGCTGCTCAAACAGGGCCTGCGCGAGATCACGCGCCTGGTGCACCCCAATGCCCAGATCCCCGTCAAGGTCGGCAACAAGGCCGTGCCGGACCGGGTGGTGGAATCGGTGTGGGGTTTCTTCGCCGCCTACGTGGCCAGCTTCGCGGTCATGATGCTGATCCTCATGGCCAGCGGCCTGGACCAGATCACGGCCTTTTCCGCCGTGGCGGCCTGTATCAACAACCTGGGCCCCGGCCTGGGTGAGGTGGGGGCGCACTACGGCAGCATCAATGACCTGGCCAAGTGGGTGCTCTGCTTCGCCATGCTGCTGGGGCGCCTGGAGATCTTCACGGCCCTGGTGCTGTTGACCCCGGCCTTCTGGCGGCGCTAGGGTGCCAGTCATGGGGATGATCGAAAACTTCGAAAAAATGCTGGCCTCCGGCCAGGATAACGCGCTGCTGCGCTACAGCCTGGGCAACGAGTATTTCAAGAAGGGCGATGCCCTCATGGCCGTGGAGCACCTGGCCCGTGCCGTGCAGCTGGACAAGGGCTATTCCGCCGCCTGGAAGCTCTACGGTAAGGTGCTGACCGAACTCGGCCGCGATGCCCAGGCGATGGCGGTGTACGAAAAAGGTATCGAGGCCGCCGAAACCCGGGGCGACAAGCAGGCGGTCAAGGAAATGCAGGTGTTCCTGAAGCGCCTGCGCAAGCAGCTCGGGAGCGCGTGAGGTGTCTGCCACCGTGACCCGCACCACCCTGTAGGAGCGGCCTTCGGCCGCGAATGTTCGTTTCCGCGAAGTACCCTGTAGGAGCGGGCTCTGCCCGCGAATGTTCGCGGCCGAAGGCCGCTCCTACAGGGTGGTTTCACTATCCCTTCCGTGCCGCGATGTCCCCGGGTTGTGTCTTGAAACGCTTGTAGCTCCATTGGTACTGCTCGGGCAGCGCACGCACGCACTGTTCCACCATCTGGTTTACCGTGGCGAGGGATTCCGGCAGGGCGCCGTGGATGGTGGCGGGGGTGGGGAGAAAGTGCAGAATGTAGCCGCGGCCCCGCGGCAGGCGTTCGCAGTAGGCGAACACCACCGGGGCCTGGGTCTTGCGCGCCAGCCGGGACAGGAAGGTCATGGTATAGGCGGGCGTGCCGAAGAAAGGGGCGAACTCGCCACCGCTGTCGCGGGGATCCTGGTCCGGCAGCATGCCCACCACCCGGTTGTCCGCCAGGGCCTGGTAGAGGGCGCGCACCCCGCTGGCGTCGGCCGCCACGTAGCGCGCGCCCATGCGCTCCCGCGCCGCGCGCACCAGCTGATCGAGCTCGCCCATGCGCGGCCGGCGGTACAGGGTGGTCATGGGCAGGTTTGCCGCGCCCCACAACCCGGCCAGTTCCCAGGCACCCAGGTGGGGGGTGGCCAGGATCAGGCCGCACCCCTTCTCCAGGGCCGCATCGACCCATTCCCGGCCGCGCACCTCCCGCAACAACGCCAGGGCCCATTCCCCGGGCCAGCACCAGAGGGGTCCGGTCTCGGTGATGGTCTTGCCCGTTTCCACCAGGCTGCGTCGCGCCAGGCGGCGCCGCACGCGCGTGTCCAGGTCCGGGAAGCATTTCCGCAGGTTATCACGCGTGGTGTGGCGCAGGCCGGTGGGCAGCAGGGCCAGCAGCCAGCCGAAACCGGCCCCCAGGGCGTGGTTCCAGGGCAGGGGGAGGGCGGCGAACAGGCGCAGGCCGGCCCGGATCAGTCGCGCGCGCATGGACCGGGTGCCGGGCTGTGCGCTGGCAAGCTCATCCACCTGTTGGCGGGTGTCGGCCGCAGGGATGCGGCCGTCAAGCCCACAGGGATGTGTTTACGGCGTCCCGCCGACAGGTGGATGAGCTTGCCTTTTGGGAGGGGCGAAGTAGGGGAAATGTTCAATAAAAAACCCTTTATAGTGAAAATACGGTAATAATCGTACAAAATTAACCACTTCATCATTAATAAAATAAAAGTGGAGTTTTTATATCGTTTTCGGGTCCTGTTCCGTCATAAGTGGGCGCATACTGGCCAGCAAGCTCTTGAACAGCAGCCGGTTCTGCGTCTCCTCCCGAGCCAGCAGCTCTTTCATGTGCTGGCGCTGGGTGGGCATGCGGAAGCAGGCCGGGCAGTTATCGCCGATCACCGGCAGGGCCGCGGACCGGGCAAATTCGCGGGTCTGGCGTTCACGCACATAGACGAGGGGGCGGATGATGCGCAGATCGCCCGCATCGTTGCGGTAGTGGGCCTTCATGGTGCGCAGCTGGCCGCCATGGAAGGAGGACATGAGAAAGCTTTCCGCCAGGTCGTCCAGGTGCTGGGCCAGGGCGAGGCAGTTGTACCCTTCGCGGCGCGCCGTGGCATACATGGTTCCCCGTTTCATGCGGGCGCACCAGCTGCAGTAGGAGTCGCCGCTCATATGGCTGCGGGCCCGTTCCAGGATGGGTTCCCGGACCCGGAAGTAGGGCGCCCCCAGATCGGCCATATAGGCCTCGAGAGGTGTCAGGTCGAAACCGTCGACCATGGGATCGACGCTGATAACACCAAGATCAAAGCGGATCGGCGCGCGTTGCTGCAAGTGCAGCAGGATGTGCAGCAGTGCCAGGGAGTCCTTGCCGCCCGATACGCCCAGCAGGACGCGATCGCCGGCGCGGATCATGTCATAGTCGGCTATGGCGCGACCGACCGGGCGTAGCAGGGCCTTGGGAGGGGGTACGTGCATGGGGACGAAAGGTACGTGGCGGACAGAAGGCTGGCAAGTGCCGCTATACTGCAGGCAAGGGGGCTCGGGAGCAGGCGATGAAGCAGAACATACCGGAAGTGAAGGATATCGGGCCGCGCGAGGCCTGGGAATTGCTGCAGAGGGACCCGCGCGCCCTGTTAGTGGATATTCGCTCCAATATCGAGTTCCTGTTCGTGGGGCACCCGATCGGTGCCGTGCATATTCCCTGGATCGACGAGCCGGACTGGGACATCAATCCCCACTTCGTCACCGATATACGCAAGCTCATCCTGGGGGGGTTGAGTCACGATGAACCCCGGGCCAGTGCCCCCATCATCCTCATCTGTCGCAGTGGCAAGCGTTCCCTGGAGGCGGGCCGCGTCCTGCTGGCGGCCGGCTTCCAGGAGATCTATCACGTCGACGAGGGTTTTGAGGGTGATCTGGACGAGCATCATCACCGCAGCAGTCGTGGCGGCTGGCGTTATCACGGTCTGCCCTGGGAGCAGTGCTAGACGGGCCCGGGGGCCGGACTGGCAATCCGGGGGGATTGTGGGCAGAATTGACCGTCCGACTGATCGCCCATAGAATCGAACCCGGTCGCGCCAATTGCACCAGCCCCAAGCTCCCGGCTGTGGCGGATGTATCCAGAGGCGATGGTTGAATGCGTGACACAGGTGAGCACCCACAATGGGCATCCTCGCTATATAACATGACAGTACCAATTACACGGCTAGGAGGAGGACATTTATGTCAACAACAGCTGAAGAAATGAAGGGAAGTGCTCAGATGGACGCATGGCTCAACCAGAAGCTGGACGAGCTGCTGCCCACCAAGCTGAAGGAAATCGACGAGGCGCGCACGCCTTCCATGTCCATCATCGCCACCAAGGGCACCCTGGACTGGGCCTACCCGCCCTTCATCCTGGCCTCCACCGCCTCCGCCATCGGCTGGGACTCCTCCATCTTCTTTACCTTCTACGGCCTGCTGCTGCTGAAGAAGGAAATCCCCTCCGAGGTCAGTCCGCTGGGCAACCCCGCCATGCCCATGAAGATGCCCTTCGGACCCAAGTGGTTCCAGGGCATCACCTGGCCCATGCCCAACCTGATCATGGCCGGCATCCCCGGGTTCGAGAAGGTCGCCACCTCCCTGATGAAGAAGACCTTCAAGAACAAGGGCGTGGCCACTGTGGATGAGCTGCGCGAGCTGTGCATCGAGGCGGACGTGAAGATGCTCGCCTGCCAGATGACGGTGGACGTGTTCGGCTTCAGCCACAGCGAGTTCATCGATGGCATCGACTATGTCGGCGCCACCTACTTCCTGCCGGTGGCCAAGGACTCCGACGTCTGCCTGTTCATCTAGGGCGTCACCTGCGAGTTTGAAAAAAGGGCGTGCTGTGCACGCCCTTTTTTTTTGGGGACAGTATACCGATTCCCTCCACGCGGCAGTCCCGGGGCCTCCCGCGGGTTAGAAATCGGTATACTGTCCCCCGATCATGAACGGACTTTATCCTCCCCTGCATCCCTATGTGCGCCACAGCCTGGCGGTGGAGCCGCCCCATGTGCTGCATGTCGAGGAATGCGGAAACCCGGGTGGGATCCCGGTGTTGTTCGTGCATGGCGGACCGGGCGGCGGCTGCGAACCCTATCATCGCCAGTACTTCGATCCGGAGCGCTACCGCATCGTCTTGTTCGACCAGCGAGGCTGTGGTCAGTCCATACCCCATGGGGAGCTGGAAGGGAATGATACCCAGGCCCTGTTGCGGGACATGGAATTCATTCGTGAGCACCTGGGGATCGAGCGCTGGCTGCTGTTTGGCGGTTCCTGGGGTTCGACCCTGAGCCTGGTCTATGCCCAGGCCCATCCGGAACGGGTGACGGGGATGGTGCTGCGCGGCATCTTCCTCTGCCGTGACCGGGACATCCGTTGGTTCTACCAGGAAGGCGCGGGGTACTTGTTCCCCGACTACTGGGAGGAATTCCTGGCCCCCATCCCCGCGGCGGAACAGGATGACCTGGTGGCGGCCTATTATCGCCGTCTGACCGGTGCCGACGAGGTGCAGCGGCTGCTGGCGGCCAAGGCCTGGTCGGTGTGGGAGGGGCGCGCCTCCACCCTGCACGCAAAACCATCCCTGGCGGAACACTTCGGAGAGGCGCGCCGGGCCCTGGCCATGGCGCGTATCGAGTGCCACTACTTCATGCACCAGAGCTTCCTGGCGGATAACCAGATCCTGCGTGATATCGAGCGGATTCGCGACATCCCCGCGATCATCGTCCATGGCCGCTACGATGTGGTCTGTCCCGTGGAGCAGGCCTGGACCTTGCATCGGGCCTGGCCCGAGGCGAGGTTGCATATCATCGCCGATGCCGGCCATTCGGCCGGCGAGCCCGGCAATGTCGACGCCCTGGTGGCGGCGACGAGGGAATTCGCGGAGCGCCTGTGATCGGGCTGCTGCAACGGGTGAGCCAGGCACAGGTGGTCGTGGACGGGGTCACCATTGCCGGTATCGCGAAGGGTCTGCTGGTACTGGTGGGGGTGCAGCGAGGAGATGGTGCCGTGCAGGCGGATCGCCTGCTGGAGCGTCTGCTGGCATACCGGGTATTCCCCGACACGGAGGACCGCATGAACCTCAGTGTCCAGGATGTCCAGGGGGGATTGCTGCTGGTGCCCCAGTTTACCCTGGCGGCAGATACCCGCTCGGGCAACCGTGCCGGCTTTTCCAGCGCGGCGCAGCCACAAGAGGCGCGACGCTGGTTCGAATACCTGGTGCTGCAGGCACGCCTGCGCTACGCACGGGTGCAGGCCGGGAGCTTTGGGGCAGATATGCAGGTAGGCCTGGTCAACGATGGCCCCGTGACCTTCTGGCTCGAGGTGCCGCCGCCGGCGCATCCGGCGGCGCTGTCGGGTTTCAGCCAGACGAATGCTGGCCCGGGTGGCAGGGACGGTTGAAATAACAGGTCAGGGCGCAGGTGGCCGCGGTCAGTATCCAGAACAGGAAGAAGCCGATGCTGTAGGCGCCGAGCCGGCTGATCTCCACAGTGCGCTGTTGAATGACCAGCTCGGCGGGATCGATGAGGGTGAAGAACAGGATGGTGGCCAGCCCGGACATCAGGAAGGATGGCCAGAGTACGGCGATGATGCGCTGAATGCGGGGGGTCTCGTTCACGCGGTCTGCCTCCTGTTGAAATCCGTCGATTGTACGCCGCCGGCTACAGGCCGGGGCTCAGCAACAGCTGGGTATTTTCTGCCAGCCGGATCCGACCTTCCAGCCGCCAGCCCCCCGTTTCCGATTGCAGGGCAATATGCCAACGACCGTTACCCGAGGCGGGAAGTGCCAGGTTGTAGCGGCCTTGCGCGTCCGCCTGCAGCAGTACGACCTGGTCCTGGCCGGCCAGGGTGGGATGGATGAGAAAGAGTTCCAGGGGACCGTGCAGCCGTCCCGCCTCGAGGGCCTCGATGCTCAACTGTTGCCTCTCGGCATCGAAGCGCACCAGTGCCTGGATGCCGAGTTCGGCGGCGATGCGCTGCCGATCCAGCTGCTGGTTGATGGCCAGGCCCTCCTTGTAATAGTTGTCCACCACCATGGGATCGGGGTTGCGGATCGCCAGGGTCAGCATCAGTGTACCCACCAGCACGGAGCTGGCCGGTATGGCAATGATGAACCAGGGCCAGAACTGGCGATACCAGGGGGCGGGAAGGGTTTGACTGTGCATGTCAACGGGCTCCTGTCGGCGGGCCGATGAAACGGCCGGTCTGGGTGATGGTGATGTTCGGGTCATCCACGGCGCGCAGGGTGAACTCGACTTCGCTGCTGGTACTGCGCAGGTATACCGGATCGATGCGCAGGCTGAGCGGCACGGTCAGTACCTCACCCGAGGCCACCGCGATATCCGGCTGGTGCAGGACCAGCTGCAATTGCTCGGGGCCTTCCACCTCCAGCTGGTAGCGATGGTCACGCTTGTCCATGTTGGCGATCTTGAGGGTATAGATGTTTTCCACCAGGCCCTCCATGGTCTCCCGGTACAGGCTGCCGCGGTCGCGGATGACGCCGACCTCCACAGGCACGCGCTGGCTGACGGAATATACCAGCAGGGTGCACAGCACCAGCAGCAGGGTGGCGTAGACGAACACGCGCGGACGCAGGATGCGGGTTTCCTGGTGTTCCAGGGCGTTTTCCGTGGTGTAGCGGATCAGGCCCCGGGGATAGTCCATCTTGTCCATGACGTCATTGCAGACATCGATGCAGGCGGCACAGCCGATGCATTGGTATTGCAGGCCCTCGCGGATGTCGATGCCTGTGGGGCAGACCTGCTTGCACAGGGTACAGTCGATGCAGTCGCCCAGGCCCTGCTCGCGATGGTCCAGGCCGCGCTTGCGCGACCCGCGCGGTTCACCGCGTTCCGGATCGTAGGAGACGATGAGGGTGTTCTTGTCGAACATGGCGCTCTGGAAGCGTGCGTAAGGGCACATGTAGATGCACACCTGTTCACGCATCCAACCGGCGTTGCCGTAGGTGGCAAAGCCGTAGAACAGGATCCAGAAGGTTTCCCAGGGACCGAGGTCCAAGGCGAGTGTCGATGTCCAGAGGGATTCGATGGGTGTGAAATAGCCGACGAAGGTGAAACCGGTGTAGAGAGAGAACAGGATCCACACCCCGTGCTTGGTGCCCTTGATGGCCAGCTTGCGTGGCCCCCAGGGCGCCTTGTCCAGTTTCATCTGCCGGCCGCGGTCGCCCTCGATGCGCCGCTCCATCCACAGAAAGGCCTCGGTCCATACCGTCTGCGGACAGGCGAAGCCGCACCACAGGCGGCCGGCCAGGGCGGTGAAGAAGAATAGCGACAGCGCCGCGATCACCAGCAGCATGGCCAGGTAGAAGAAATCCTGTGGCCAGAAGGTCAGGCCGAAGATATGAAACTGGCGCGCCGGCAGGTCGAACAGCACTGCCTGACGCCCGTCCCAGTTCATCCAGGGGATGCCATAGTACAGGCCGAGCAGGGTCACCACCCCCAGGGTGCGCAGACGGGCGAACCAGCCATGCACTTCACGGGGGTAGATCTTCTGCCGTTTGGCGTAGAGGACCTCTTCGATGGGTTCGGAGGCGGTAGCGGGACCTTTGTGTTGGGATTCGGACATGGATGCGACGTTGGCGGGATCCCGCGGGATCCCGCCGGCTTACCTCACTGGGACAGGCTGTAGATGTAGGCGGCCAGCACGTGGGCCTTGTCCTCGCCGAGGAAGTCCCGGTGCGCGGGCATGTTGCCACGGCGACCCTGGACGATGGATTGGCGGACCGCGCCCGGCGAGCCGCCGTACAGCCAGGTGTTGTTGGTCAGGTTGGGGGCGCCCAGGGCCTGGTTCCCCTTGCCGTCCATGCCGTGGCAGGCAACGCACATGGTATCGAAACGTGCCTTGCCGGCTTGTGCGAGCCGTGGGTCCGCCTCGCGGCCGTTGAGACTGAGCACGTAGGCGGTGACCTCCTCCACGCCCTGCTCACCCAGTGCCTCGCCCCAGGCGGGCATGATGCCCTGGCGACCATCCAGGATAGAGGTCTTGATGGCCTCCGGGGAACCACCCCACAACCAGTCATCGTCACTCAGCCTGGGGAAGCCGTTGCCGCCGCCGGCATCGGCGCCGTGGCAGGTGGCGCAGTAGTTGGTGAACAGGCGCTGCCCCACTTGCAGGGCTTCGCTGTCACGGGCCAGGTCCTCGATGTCACGGCTGGCGTAGGCGGCGAAGATGGGGCCGTACTGGGCCTCGGCCCGATCCATCTCCTGTTCGTACTGGCCAGTGCCGGTCCAGCCCAGCAGGCCGGGGAACTTGCCCAGGCCGGGGTAGAGCAGCAGGTAGACCACGCCGAAGACCATGGTGATGTAGAACAGCCACAGCCACCAGCGCGGCAGGGGGTTGTTGTATTCCTGCAGGCTCTCGTCCCAGGTATGGCCGGTGACATCACCGGTGGCGGCTTCGCCGCCACGCTTCTTCATGGTCCAGACGATCAGCCACCAGCAGAAGGCGATATTGCCCAGGGTGAGGACGATGATCCACCAGCTCCAGAAGTCACTACTGAAGGAAATATCATTACTCATGACGCAGCTCCTTATCCTGCACCGGGTATTCGGGCTCCACGAAGGGAAGGTTGGCAGCCTCGTCGAAGGCCGGCTTGCGCTTGCGGCTCCAGGCCCAGAAGCAGATCCCGATGAAGGCGACGAAAATCAGCACGGTGAACAGCGAACGCAGAAAGATCAGATCCATGATTCCGTCTCTCCTATTTGAGGGCCGTGCCCATGCGTTGCAGGTAGGCGACGATGGCATCCATCTCCGTCTTGCCCTGAACCGATGCGCTGGCGTTGGCGATATCGTCATCCGTATAGGGAACGCCAAGGGTACGCATGGTGCTGAGCTTGCGTGAGGTCAGCTGACCGTCCAGTACGTTTTCCGCCAGCCAGGGGTAGCCCGGCATGTTCGACTCCGGCACCACGTCACGGGGGTTGATCAAATGGATGCGGTGCCAGTCGTCGGAGTAGCGGCCGCCGACCCGGGCCAGGTCCGGCCCGGTGCGCTTGGAGCCCCACTGGAAGGGGTGGTCGTAGACGAACTCTCCGGCCACCGAGTAGTGACCGTAGCGCTCGGTCTCGGCGCGGAAGGGACGGATCATCTGCGAATGGCAGACATAGCAGCCCTCGCGGACATAGACGTCGCGTCCTTCCAGCTCCAGGGCCGTGTAGGGGCTCAGACCCTGCACCGGCTCCGTGGTGCTCTTCAGGAAGAACAGCGGCACAATCTGTACCAGGCCGCCGACACTGATGACCAGCAGGATGAACAACGCCATCAGGCCGATGTTTTTTTCGACGATTTCATGACTCATGATCGTTCTCCTCTCAAGCGGTCTGCGGCACGGGTGCGTCGACCGCACGCTGCCCGGAAACGGTCTTGATGACGTTGTAGGCCATGACGAACATGCCGAGCAGGAAGATCAGGCCGCCCAGGAAGCGCACGAAGTAGTAGGGGTACATGGCCTGCAGGGTCTCCACGAAGCTGTAGGTCAGGGTGCCGTCGGCATTGACCGCACGCCACATCAGGCCCTGCATGATGCCCGCGATCCACATGGCGACGATGTACAGCACCACGCCGATTGTGGACATCCAGAAGTGCCACTCGATGAGCTTGAGGCTGTACATCTGTTCCCGCCCGAACAGCTTGGGGACCAGGAAGTAGATGGCGCCGATGGAGATCATGGCCACCCAACCCAGGGCGCCGGCGTGTACATGGCCGATGGTCCAGTCGGTGTAGTGGGACAGGGCGTTCACCGTCTTGATGGACATCATCGGGCCTTCGAAGGTGGACATGCCGTAGAAGGACAGGGACACGATCAGGAACTTCAGGATCGGGTCGGTGCGCAGTTTGTGCCAGGCGCCGGACAGGGTCATGATGCCGTTGATCATGCCGCCCCAGCTGGGTGCCAGCAGGATCAGCGAGAACACCATGCCCAGGGACTGGGTCCAGTCGGGCAGGGCGGTGTAGTGCAAATGATGGGG
>SWCG01002201.1_pt1 | contig 23569 bp, 22 predicted proteins | sample 4690071 | NCBI WGS metagenome assembly SWCG01 (sample SAMN10267281, study PRJNA491770) | bioreactor metagenome | isolation source: DHS bioreactor inoculated with subseafloor sediment | place: Japan: off Shimokita Peninsula | collected 2012-10 | reverse complement strand
ATTACAAACCATTAATTATTAAAAAAGAAACTGATCACATGTTGGAAGTATTATAGCAAAATTGTTATATTTATTGGTATTTTTAACATATATTTCTTGTATTAAGTAATAATAATTTTACCAGAAAACATTTCAAGGAGATAAAGGGGTATGCCTTCTCTTCAAATATTACAATATTTTCAGCATAGATTTACGCAAGATACTGAAATAATAACTTCCCATTTATTCATTAAAAATATAATTTCCATGCTTTCATCTTATCAAATTAAAAAAAATCTTATCTTTTATTTTTAAGCATATCTAATAATTTTTCTTTATCTTTAACAGTGAACCGGAATATATAGTCATAAACTGAAATCGATGGTGTTTCTCCAATTGGCGATATCTCAACAACAATATGGATAGGAAATTCATCTTCAGCTAAATCTTTAGGATAAGCAATATTTGTTTTAAACCATTCTGCATCAAATTTATGGTCAAATTCGGCTTGTATAACTGTGGTTTGGTCAATTACTTCGCATTTTTCAAAACTATCTAAGAATGCTTTTTTAATCTCCTGAAAATCCCCCATATTATCACCTCAAATTTAATGTATTAATATTTGTTTTCCGCCCATTTATTACGATATTTTATCTTTCATACCCCTTTTTCAACAAAAAGTCCTGCATCATAACATGAAAATGGATATCTACGAAATATTTCAGGTTTATCAATGAAATAATCCTTTCTCCAATGTAATATATGATTAATCTGCCAGACGCTATCAGCCGACCTAGTATTAAGCCAAAACATTGCAAGATTTTTCAATGCAATTAAAATAGCCCATTCATCAACATCAGTTTCCTTCAAATCACCATAAATAGGAATCGTATCAAATAACTTTAAAAAAAGAGTACAAACTTCACGTAAAATTTTTTTACCTATTATTTTTCCATCTAATCTTTTTATTAGAACTTTCAAAGGTTTTGAATGATTTGAAGCATGTTTTGGAAGGCCTTTTCGATCAAAATATCTTAAATATCGTTCAATATTTAGATAAGCGTAAATAGGATCAATTTTCATAGCTGATACCTTAGGATAGAATATATAATTAAAATCTAAAGGATCTCCAATAGCGATAGTTCCTTCTACCATATAATTTCCATTGACAGCCGATGTGTCCATTAATTCTATTTCAAGGCGATTGTACCAATCATCTAATGCGGGCTTTTCAAACCAATTTTCATCCAATGGGTTCCCTGAATTTTTAATTCTTCGATTAATTGCCCATAAAATAAAATCCACGACTTGTAATCCCGGAATGCTTTTATCACCTTCAACTAGCTTAATATTAGGGAATGAAGTTGGAAAACCATCTTGAATCATTCTTAGAAACTGTTTATTTTGATGATCTTTTAACCATGACTTAGCTGCATTGATTCCAAATTTATTCCTGTTTTCATATGTTAATTCGAAATCTTCTCTCCTTTGATCATGAGGCATTGTTGCTAATCCAAGAATTAATCTATTAAGTTCTTCTTTTTTCCGAGTATCATCATCACTAGGCTTTAAATAAAAAAAGTTAAAATTTCCGTTTATATGTTTGCGGATGGATGTGCAAATATAACTATGAGCATTTTTACTATCCTCTGAAGCATGAAAGAAGCCATTTTCGATTGTTCTGTGATCTCGTTCATCTGTTTCATCAGAAGCCTTAATTTCCTTTTTTAACTCCATCATAGCTTCTGAAGTTAAATCATTCTCTATTGGGGCTTCTGTTAATAACATACCAACCCCAATGATATTTTCACCAGTTTCCAATGTGAATCCTGTTTCATCCACGTAAATATGCAATGACATTAATTACCCTCAGGTTAGTAAAAATGTTCAATTATCTTAGCAAAAATAGAATCATTCAGGACAGGCTTTATTCCATCAAGAGAAACTTCTTCTTTCAAGTTAGCATACCTTATAGCTCCAGTTGTGGGTTCTGCCCAGTAGGGTTCTTTTAATTTGTAAACCCGCAGGATCCAGATATAAACATTTTTACCAGTCATATAATTTTTCACATGATCCCTGGTCCAAATGTAATGTTTATCTGAAGGTATCCTAGTGACAGGCTTCTCCACAATCCTTTCCAAAGATGCGAAGTATTTAATGAGAACTTTATCCCCTTTTTTCTCTGGCAAAGCATTTTTTTTAGCAAATATCTGATTTTTAATTTGGAAACTATCCAAATAATCATCTTTCAAAGCATAGCTCACTGTAGGATACAATAAAAACTCAGTAACATTAGTTCTGTAATTCCGGATTAGAATAGTTTGTTTTCCATCTCCCAATGATTCTATGGTGGCGTTCCATTCTTTCAGACATTTATTTGTCGATTCCATTTAATAATCCCCCTTTCATTATTCATCAAAAAACCCCCATCTATCGATGGCCATTAACGCTAACTTATGGCTTCTTTCTAAGATTGATCTTTCGTTCCAAACATCATATTTAGCTATGTCTAAATTTAGCTTTAGAGGACTTTCTTTGAACCCATTTGGCATTTCTTTCTTGAAATCAAAACTATTATCTGATAGTTCGGGGTTATATCCAGTTAAAGTTAAATTTCCCATTTTATGCAGCCATTTATTCCTTATTTCAATATAATCTGGGCCTAGCATTTGTTTCCAATCATCCGATAACTTTTCAGGATCTCCAGAAGTTTGTGGTAAAATATGCTCTACAGAAAACTCAGCAAAATCTTTTTTAGCTTCTTTACTACTATTTTTTTCCAGTTCTGCGAAAAGGAGCTTGTCGAATCGATGCCTATATAAATCGTTATAAATCAATTTTTCTTTAAATTCATCATCATCAGGCCATCTTTTATTTCTTTCACCTAATTTTAACTCGAAAATTATTTTTTTAGTAAGAGTAGGTTCTATTATAAATTCATCTAGACTCTCTTCAGAATCTTTTAATTTTTTCCATAATGTCCTGAAAATAGGGTTTAATGAATTTGTAGGGATGTTACAAATACTTCTTCTAAATAAAAAAGATTCAATCACTTTAATAATGTCACATACTTCTTTAGAGCTTAAATCACCCTTTTTGTATTCGTTAAACACTCTCAAAAGTAACGGAACATGACTGTAGTAATCTAAACGATTTAGATCATTCAGGGCATTTTTAACTTCATCAAATTCATCGTTTGCTGATAATATAGTGTTATAATGTTTCGAATATCTAAGAAGTTGTTCAGCGAACCTTTCAACATCTGAAGCCCAGTTCTCTTCAATTGAAACTTCTTTATAGAATAATATTTTGAAATCTTTATATAGATCCTTGATGTTTGTAGAAACTGATTTTTTCATATAAGCAAAAAACTCTAGGAAATCAGTTAGTCCATCGCCTAGTAGTTGTTCCATTGGGTGCCAGTAGTCTAAATATATTTTATTCTGAAATTCACTATCTAAATTCATTAAAAGGAAATTTCTGATTAAATCAGCATCGGTTAAAGCTTTACCTGTTGCATTAAGACTTTCAAATATTTGTTGAGGGTTATCCTGCCCATGCAACAAACCTACATCAACAACCATTATTCTATCAAGATTATCGTAAACTTCATTAACAGAAAATTCTTCTAAAATCTTTTCAAATTGATTCTTAAGATACTCAAAGTTCTCTATAATGTTGGAGTGATTATTTTCATATGTTTGCCCTCTTAAAAGCAATTCTAGAATTTTATTATCATTCCTTGTGAGAATAAGCTTATTTTTATTTTCTAATTTAGAATACTGATTAATTAGGCACCGGTTCCTTATTTCTTCAGCTAGACTATTACCTTCTTTATTAGCAAATTCTTCAAGGATTATGAAAATCAGTGTGAATGTAGTTATTCTCTGTTGACCATCAATTAGAAGAATTTCCCTTGTGCTACCGACAAGTCCTTGCCCCTTTTCATCTATATAGACGATTGAACCCATGAAGTGTATGGGAATTTCGGGATTTCTTAATAACTGGAGAATATCATCAATTAAAGTTTGACAATGGCTTGTTTTCCAATCGTACAGTCTTTGATATATGGGGACTTTGAACTGAACATCCTTTCTCATCAAATCCATGAAACGTTCTTCACCAGCTTTCATATTAATCACACCTTATTTTTTAGCGAAATCCTCATAAAGCAAATTAAACAAAGCAACCTTCAATTTATCCCTTAACTTTTCATTATCTACAACTCGCTTGTAAAAATCCATATTGCTATTTAAAAGCCCAGTCATTTCCTGATTGAAATATTTATCAAAAACAGCCCGGACATTCTCTGGAGAATTATGTTTCATCTTGTTAAATAACTCTTCATTACCCAGAAGGTTATCTTTAACTCTTTCTAAGAATACACGGTCATCATCGGTGAAGTCCGTGCCGAAGGCATCGTTTAGATCCTGAATGATTTGAGAAAGTTTTTCCTTTTCTTCTTCCCTGAAACCAGTATCTCCACCAGAAGGTGGCTTCAACATTCCATCGCCTACAGGATCAATTGATGTTTCACCTCCTTCCACCACTTTATATGAATCCATATCCACATCCTCACGAATATTAAACGGAAGGGGATCGTTTATGGTTGGAAGTTTCTTATTCAAGAATTTGTTAAAAATAAAGAGTTTCTCCAGATTAACATCACTGAAGGGCATTAACTGGGATAGGAATGAATAAATATTCTGGTATCTGCGCAGGGCTTTCTTAAATCCTACTTGATCCTCTTTTTCCAAGTCTTCAAATTCTGTTTTAACTTGGTTCATGATATGGTGAAGTTCAGGCTGTTTATAATCCTTCATGTAGGCGTTGACAAACTCGTCAACATCACCTTCATCAAAAATCTGGTAATTTAAGAGTTTATCCTGTAATTCATAAAGTTTATGTGGGTCAGTTCCTTCTTCTAAGTAAGTAGTCTCGTAGTATGGTTCAAAAGCCTTTAGGATGGTGTCTGTTTCATTGGCAAAGTCCAGAATAAGCGTATCATTCTTATTTTTAGCTATCCTGTTGACTCTGCTTAGGGTTTGAACTGCGGCCACACCGTTTAGTGATTTATCCACGTACATGGTGTGCAAGAGTGGTTGGTCAAATCCTGTTTGGTACTTGTTGGCTACAATTAAAATCCGGTAAGGGTCTTCCTCAAATGCGTTTTCAATAGTTTTTTTCTCTGGGAGTTTATTCATGGAGTTTTCCGTATACTTTTTCTCATCATGCTTAACTTCGCCGGTGAAAGCCACCAATGTCTTGAGGGGGAACTTGTTTTCTTTGATATATTTATCGAAGGCTTTTTTGTATAAAACAGCGTGTAATCTGGACCTGGTGACCAGCATGGCCCTTGCCTGTCCATTGATCTTATTTTTTGTGGAGTTCACAAAATGGTCCACCATGATTTCAGTCTTCAGGCGGATGGCATGAGGATGTTCTTCCACAAATTTCCTGAGCACTCTTTTGGCCTTCCGTTCTTCAAACTCCGGATCATCCTCAATGGTCTTAACCAGATTGAAATAAGTCCCGTATGTCAAATAATGCTGCAAGACGTCCAGGATGAACCCTTCTTCTATAGCCTGTTTCATGGTATATCTATGGAAAGGCCAGAATTCACCAAGATCATTCATGGTTCCGAACATTTCCAATGTTTTACCCTTTGGTGTGGCAGTGAAGGCAAAGAAACTGATATTATCAAGGTTACGGAATGATTCAATTTCCCTTAAAAGTTCCTCCTCCACATCATCATCCACATCATCCAGGATTTCAGCCTCATCCAAGCTGTTGGTACTCAGGACCTGTTTCATTTTCCGTGATAAACTACCAGTCTGGCTGCTGTGAGCTTCATCTATGATGACTGCATAGTTACGAAGCTCCATATCCCTCACTTCCTTCAGGACGAAGGGGAATTTATGGAGAGTGGTGACCACAATGTTACTACCAGTCTGCAGGGCCTCAGCTAACTGTTTAGAATCCTCATCAATGACTTCAACAATGCCTTTAACTTTTTCAATAGCTTTAACCTGTTCTTGAAGCTGCTTATCAATCACTCGACGGTCTGAAACCACAATAACCATATCATAAACTCTTTCATCAAAGGGGTTGAACTTGTTAATGAGTCCATGGGCTAACCAAGCAATTGTCTTACTTTTACCACTTCCTGCACTGTGTTCTATGAGGTAATTATCCCCAGGCATACAATCAGCCAGTAAAAGGTTCACACAGTCCATTTGATGGTATCTGGGGAAAATTGGGGTTTCTTTTTTGGTTTTGTCATCCTTTTCAATGTAAATAAAGTTTGATATGAGTTTGGAGATTTTGTTGATTTGCAGGATGTCGTTGTAGAGGTAGCATGTTTTGTAGTCATTTTTGACTAGTGGGTTTTCAAGTCCCTTGTTGAATGGTAAAAACCTTGTTTTTGGCCCTTCCAGTCGTGTGGCCATGTATATCTTCTCATCGCTCATGGCAAAGTGAACCAGACAGCGCTTGAATATTTTCTCCCGCGGGTCACGGTCTTGTCGGTACTGTTTTATGGCGTTTTCCACACCCTGACTGAAAGTATCCTTCAGTTCAACAGTTAAAATGGGGAGCCCGTTAATGAAGATCACAAGGTCGAGGCGGTTTCCATGTTCACGGTCCTGATACTCCAGTTCATCAATAACTGAGAAAATATTCCCTGCAAACTTCTCAAAAAGGTCAGGGTTACGGTTATTGTTGGGTTGAGGGTAAAACAAGTCAAAATACGCACCAGCGTCCTTAAATCCATTCCTTAGAACGTGAATTGTGCCTTTATTTTCAATTTCATTAACCAGGCGGAAGAAAAACTTCTGTTCAGCTTTCTCACCGTATGCCTTTTTGAATTTTTCCCATTTTTTATGTTGAGTACTTTTCACAAATTTGAGGGTTAATTCCGGATCAAGACAGGTTATTTTCTCATAATTTTGAATACTGTTTCGACGGATATAACCCGTACTTTCCAGATGATTAATGATATCGTTCTGGAATTGTTTTTCAGTGGTGTTTGTAGTCATACTGCCACCTCCCTGACATCCACCTTACCTGTGACTACGTGGTGGATGAGGGATTTTTTGTATTCTTCAAGTAATTCAATGTTATCTTGGATTTTTTGAATAGTTAAATCAATATTTTGTGTTTTAATGTCTAAAATTTCAATAATTTCATTTTGATATTCTATTGGAGGCCTTATTATTTTTAAATCACTTAATTTAGTTGTTTTAATTACCTCTTGTCCAGTTGAACCTTCAATCAATGAATAAAGTAGTTCTTTACCTAATTTTGACTGAAAGAAATATTTGATAAATATAGGATTAATTTGATTGGTTAATGGCCTAACAAGTGCAATAGCCCTTGTAAAAATATAATGCTCTTTTTGAGATTCGAAAATATTTATTTTACCAATCGAGCCATGTCCAACAATTGTAATTAGAATATCTTGATCTTCAAGCCTCGAATTTACACAATCTAAATAAGCATCTTCAGATAAATAATCTGTAAAGTTATACCTTATTCCATCATCATACAGATCTTTTGTTTTGAGCACTTTATAATTAGATAATTCTACATCTGCGGACAAATCTGGATTTGGCCCTTGTGTTATTTTTGAGCTAACACGCTTAAACTTCATCATTTCCCAATCTTCAGGTATCTCGCCGATCCATTCCGCCCCTGAATCCTTCATCTTCACCGTGGGATCCAGGCCCTTGGTCACCACACGATTTATCAGGGAAGTTCTTTTTTCCTTGAGAAGTTCAATAAGACGGGTATCTTTTTCGATTGTCAAATCGATTTCTGATGTTTTTTTATCTAAAAACGATGATATCTTTTCTTGCTCTTCAATAGAAGGAACCATAAGATAAGAGTTTTTTATTGGATATGTACTAATTCCAAATCTCGTAACTCCATTAGCAGCAATAACAAACTGATCATTAATTTGTTTACTTTCGAGAAGTCTAAATAAATAATCACCTTGAATATCAACATCTGGTCTGATCAAAGCTAAATGATAACCACAAACAACGTTATCGAAGTTATCTTTTACTAAGGCAGGAACAGCAATATCATCAGCAGCCTCAGAATCTTTAGTTATGATTACATCGCCTTTTTTCAATGAAAGCTTTTTAATTTGTTCAATACTGGCAGTAGCTTTCATGAAATCCAAATTATCAATAATAAACTCATTATTGTATACATCAGTATAATTACAAAGTAAAACATCAGGTTCATATGGTTTACTTTTTTTATCAACATTACTGATTTTTACATCAGCTATGTGCTTAATTTTACTACAATTCCAATTTTTAGGAATCTCTCCAATCCATTCCACAGAATCCTTATACTCAGGATAAGGTTTAAGTTTCATCCAAGTCCTCCGTGATAAGTTCCTGGATCTCTGCTGTGACCTTCTTTATATCCCTTTCAATCTCTTCTAATGACCTTGGTGGCTGGTAATTGTAGAAGTATTGGGTGAAGTTGATCTCATAACCAATCTTGTCCTTCTTACGATCCATCCAGGCATCAGGATAGTAAGGTAAGACTTCTCTCTGGAAATATTCATCAACATCTTCCTTTAGGGGTATCTTCTCTGTGTCTCTGAGTTTTCCATCTGGTTTCATGTTGCTTTTGTTGTCAGTCACATAGTCTGCTGTGTCATCGTGCTCGGATAAAGCCATTATAATATTTTTAATAAATGCAGGTGAAAGCTTGAAAGGTTTTAGTATTTTTTTTATTCTTCTGTCGAATTCATCCCAATTCTGGTAAGGTTTGTCTATCGTCTGGAGGGCATTGATGATTTTTTCCTGTTGTTTTTTGCCTTCAGTTTCTTCTTTGAGTTTAGTCTCAGGATCTTTACTTTTGCTTGATGCAAGTTTGCCGAAGGCATTGACGGCATAAAGATTCTCCAACCTCTCTTCATTTACCTCAAAGTTCAACTGTAAAGGTCTTTCCACAGTCACCTTAGTGTAGCCGAAATCCTCACTGTCAAAGACTTTGATCACATCATTTTCATCGAATTTAGAGTAAAGATCTAAAATATCTTTGATGTCATTATCACTGAGCTGGTTTCTTTTGTTTCCCAGGCTTTTCCTCATCTTAATGTACTTGGTGGAGGCGTCAACCAGTTGTATTTTTCCTGTTCTCTCTTCGGGTTTTTCATTGGTCAAAACCCAGACATATGTTCTGATGCCGGTGTTGTAGAATAATTGGCCTGGCAGACCTATTATGGCTTCTAAGTAATCGTTTTCAATTATCCACTTGCGTATGTTGCTTTCACCGGACCCTGCGTCTCCAGTGAATAGTGGTGAACCATTGGTGATTACTGCTATCCTGGATCTTTCATCATCTTTCATCTTGGATAACATGTGCTCAAGGAATAGTAGCTGACCATCGTTGATCCTGGGCAGTCCTGCTCCAAATCGTCCTTCAAATCCCTGTTCTGATTCTTTCATCACTGCTTCTTTGTCCTGTTCCCATTTACGTCCGTAGGGGGGATTGGATATCATGAAATCGAATCTGTCAGTTGGAAGCTGGTCATCAGATAAGGTACTGGAAGGTCCTTTGATATTATCTGAATTTTCTCCCCTAATGAGCATGTCTGCTTTGCAGATAGCGTAAATCTCCTGGTTAATCTCTTGACCGTATAAAACCACATCAGCAGAGGTGTTAAATTCTCTGACGAAGTTTTCACAACTGGTGAGCATTCCCCCGGTTCCACAGGCAGGATCGTATATTTTTATAATCAGGTTAGGATCATTAAGATGAACACCATTCTCAACAAATATGAGGCGGGTCATTAATTTAACCACATCACGCGGTGTGAAGTGCTCTCCAGCCTCTTCATTGGACTGTTCAGAGAATTTTCGGATTAATTCTTCAAATATGGTTCCCATCTCATGGTTGGAAACTTTGTCTGGGTGTAAATCCACCTTGGACTCTGAAAATTTCTTAATAAGCAAAAATAAAAGATTGGCCTTAGACAAACGACTAATATGATTCTTAATGTAAAAATTCTCAAATATATCCTGGATATTGGGGCTGAAACTGTCCAAATAATGCATTAAATTCTCTTCAATATGCTCCGGATCCTCAATAAGAGTTTTAAAATCATATTTAGAGTAATTGTAGAATTCTAATTCATTACCTTCTTTATCCACTGCAGCTCCACTGAGGATTGGTTCCAAATTGTCGATGGTATCCTTATAGTTATTGTAAGTTTCAAGAACATCTTTTTTAGAATGTTCTAAGACACTGTCAAACCTTTTAAGAACTGTAAAAGGAAGAATAACTTTTTGGTATTCGTTTCGCTTGTATGCTCCCCGTAAAAGGTCTGCCAAATCCCATATGAATGTTACTTTTTCTTGGAAGTTGTTGCTCATATTTTCCCCCAGATAAACAATATTGATAATCACTTTATCAGAGATTATCTTAAAATTTGCTATTTTAATCTGGAGAAATGATCCAGGAAAACAATAATTTTTTTAATTACTTACTTTATTAATATTAAAATGAGTTTTAGTGTTTTTGATTGAGTCTCCACTCAAGAACAAAAATGAGACCTCAGATCAGCATAATTTATCAATATATTATAAGTCTTTTACGATGTTGCACTATTAGTATGTTAATTATTCAATCAACAATATTTTAAAGATGTTTCATGAATAGAAACAATTTTTAAGAGAGGATAAAAAAATGGTGTAATTTTTTTGGCATTTTTATTCATAATGACTCGATTCATATTAATTAAGATTTTAATCCTGAAAAAATAATAATGGTATGGAGGGAAGCCGAAGCTCCCCTCACTCATAGGCCCTTACCAAATGTCCAACCCTAAGTGGGCTGCTACAGTTCGAACTAATCTTACTATAACTAAGGTCATCGGAACGCCTCCTGAAGAGATCAGCCAGTGTCTATGTGGCGATTGTTTCTCTCTCATTTAGTATATGAGAGGGGTGTTACCGTTCCCAAGGTAGCCCCTCCATATCCAATTATTTAATATATGATGATACTATATTAATTCACAACATCCCTAACAGTTCTGATAATAAAAACAGCAGGAAGATATGATATAAATTTTTATAGGGATCATAAATTTTATAAGTGAGAAGTGAATGATCATAGTAACAAGTGTCTATGTGGCGAGTAAAACCGTTCCCAAATAAGGTTTTATTCTTCCCTTATTTTTATCTTTTTGAAACTTAAGAGACATGCTATTCAATAACCTTATTATCATTCTCATTTTAGTTTTCCAATGCTTGTAAGTATAATCCACAATTGTTCATATGTGATTAGAAAGTTGGATGCACTGGTAGAGAGGGCTATCTCATAAAAACCAATCCATCCGTAACTATTAATAAATTAAGTATTAATATAAAGTTCCCATACAAACTTTAATAGCTAATCTTGGTGTGTTTATCCAAGAATTTTTGAATGCTAATCACTTTTAGTTGGTACTTTCAGTTTTCTTATGGTGACTTCCAGGTAGTCACCTTCCTGGATGCCCGCAACTGTCAACAGAGTGTCAGGTATGTAGACCTGTTTCCCTTTTCTTCTTGTTACTGATGTAAAAGTTTCATATTCTGCCATTACTAATCACCATTGACACATATGTTGCAAGTGATATATACTTGTAACCTAATTACCATTTCAAAATTAAATTTATTTATAATGTTAGTTTAATTTTGTTTAATATTGTTTAAACAATTTTTACCCATCTCGACTTTACCAAATATGCACCACTTAACCCATATGAATCTGTAAAAATGCACTGATTTCTCGAATTTTCAAAAACAGCATAATCAGGGTTTCAAAAGCATGACAAATTTTAAACTATCTACTTATTGAATTTAATAATGTAATGTACTGTAATGTATAAAATAATAAAGCACATCTTAAATGATTCAAGGTATCAACTGCGAAATCAAAAAAGTGGTTTCTGGGTAATGCAGATGTCACTGTAGCGATATTTTGGAGAAATTGTTAACTTAAATTAAATGACTACTTACCATTATAAGTAGAATAATTATCAATTATCCTAGTAAATATAGGTATATTATGGTTTAAAGTGGTAACAGTTTTTAGTTGTAATAAATAAAGATAATACAGTAACAAGTTTTTATAAAGCAACTCAATAAATTTCCCACCCATACTATAATGGAAATTGATGAATAAAGGATTAATATGATTCCAGTTATAATTTAATAATAATATCCAAGAGGGGAGTATATGGTTAATTGTTGGTTTTGTGGAACAGAAATTACAACTGAAAACGAGTCTGTAGAACATATAATTCCTAATGCAGTCCATGGTAGGCTAAAATCAAAAAATTTATTGTGTTTGAACTGTAATAACCAATTAAGTAATTTAGATAGTATTTTAGATAAATCTTTGAAACCTATTACAGCTTTAATTGATGAAAAAAAAGATAGGAAAGGTAAGTCACCTCGATTGGTGATGAAAGAACCTAAAACCGGGAAGAAATTTATTTTAGGTTCAGCATTCAGATTTGAAAGTTTTAATCCTGATATTATTAAAACTGTCCATAAAGATGGAAAAATAGAATATAACTTTCAAGGTGATATGAAACAATATAAAAAATTTAAAGAAAATTTAGAAAAAAAATATCAAGGAAAGGAAATCATAGTTACTAATTGTAGAGAAGAGGAAATTAGGCCCCGACTAACTGAAGATAATGACTGGAATATTAGTATTGGTGATTTATTTTTACCACTTCTTAAAATTGCCATTAATTATTATTTACATTGTAATAATGATATAAGCCATGTTAACGAAGTTATTGATTTAATCAAATCGGGTAATTTCATAGAAGACAAATCATGGTACTATTATCCAGCATATGATGTGGTAAGAAAAGAAGAGAAATGTGAAATATTAAATTCACTTGTAATAATAGGTGATCAACAAAATAAAATTTTATATTGCTATATATCCTTATATGGATCGTTTAATTTTGTTATATGTTTAAACAATAATTATCTGGGCCCTAATGTAAAAAATATATATACTTCTAAAATAAATGGTGAAGAAGTTCAGAGGGAGGTAAATATAGATTTAAGTCGTGAAACACTGAAAAAATTATTAAATGAATGCATTATCCCTACTAAGAATATGAGTAACAGTGTAACAGACTTAATCGGAATATTAAGATCACAAGCAATTCATACTCATCTGAAAATAACTCTACAAGGTTTTATTCGAAAAAATCCCAACAAAAGTATAAATGAAATATGGGAAATTGTTGAATTAGAATTTGACGAAATTCCTACATCTGACTGGGTTAATTGGTTATTATGTGTTCCTCATGAGGAACATTGGGAACAAAATTTAAAATGTGACTGTGGGCATGATAGGTTTTCTTTTAACTTATCAGGCATTAAAGATGGTGTGATTAAGGAAATAACCTTAATTTCTGAATGTAATGCATGTGATAATAAATCTGTGAGTAACTATCTTGTACCAATTTGAAGATATCAATTATATCATCATTTAAGTTCCACGTGTTCATGTTCTTTAATAATACGGTGACAATCAAATTCCACAGGTTTATTTGTAGCCTCTACAACAACTATTTCTCCATCATACGGACTGAGCGGTTTTCCAATAAAACAACGCCCTGATTTATCTTCATATATCATTTCACCATTTCCAACTTCTTTACTGCCTACAATTACAATGAAAAATCTCATCACAATACCCCCATTAAACTGTTAAATTTATATTATAACAATTAATAGCGGAGAGAGGGAATTGAACCCTCATCACACCTTTAGGTACGGCGTAAGTGAATCAGTTATCTTAGTATTATAGCAGATGGGTACAATCCAGTCCCCACACCTAAGGTGCCATCCGCTAAAGTACCAATACTAGTCCAAGTTGTGTAGATTGTAAACAATCCAGAAATTATCCCGATTGAGTTGTTAATGGTATCTAAAGTTGGTTTACTGATCATAGAATCACCTCTAAATATTAATGCAGTTCCTGCTGAAACAACTAAGATACTTAATACCAATCCAATCCCCGCATAAAACTTAATATACATTTTTTTATATATTAATATTAATAATTAGTTTATACAAATCTGAAAAGTTGGTAAAATGGTCTATAGAGTTAAAGCCAATCCAAAAATGATCAAATGGGCCAGAGAAGATGCAGGGTATGATTTTGAAGAATTACCCAAAAATCTTGCAAAAGCTCCACTTTGGGAGTCTGGTGAACTTCAACCAACTTGGAAAGATCTCAGGAATCTAGCTAATAAATACAAAAGGCCACCTATTTTTTATTTGATGTCAGAACCTCCTGAAGATGAAGATGACCAGATAATTGAATTCCGAGCGCCAGAAAAAATAAAAGATTATAGTCCAGCATTGCGATTAGAGATAAGAAAATCTAAGTATCGCAGAAATGCATTTATTAGTTTAAATAATGAAATGGGCTTTAATCTGACAAATTTTTCAAAACAAAAGATTAATAGTAATAATTCTTCTCTTTTTGCTAAAAAACTTCGAGAAATCTTGGATGTCCCCGTTGAAACTCAAAAAAAGTGGATTTTTAATGATAACGGACAAAAAAAATACAACCATTCTATCTTTTTATATAAGTGGAAAGAAATTGTCTATAATTTAGGAATTTTAGTTTTTGAAACTGAAGATGTGTCTGAAAAAGAAATGAGTGGTTTATCTCTTTATAACGACATATGTCCCATAATACTCCTTAATGGAAAAAATAATCATAACAGGCGAATATTTACTTTAATTCATGAGTTAGCACATATTTTTATGGGCGAGAGCACAATCTGTGATGTTGATAAAAAAAATCAAAAAGAAAGTTTTTGTAATAAAGTAGCCGCAGAAGTTTTAGTTCCATCCCCCCTGAAAGATGAACAAGTTTTTTATAAAAAAGGCACGGTCAAAGTAGGTCCTCTTTCTCATGAATATGGAATCAGTAAACAGGCAATTGTAATTAGGTTATATTCTTTAAACAAAGTTTCAAAAGAATTCAAAGACCAAGAACTTCACTACATTGAACTATATAACAAAGATCAAAAAAGAAAGCAAAAAGAAAGAAATAAACTAAGTAAAGGCGGAGGAATGAGTGCAATTGATAAAAAGAAAAAATACGAAGGAAAGGCTTATTCCAGATTCATTCTCAATGCATATGAAAATAAAATTATTAGTCCCACTAAATTTATGAGATATCTAGATTTGCCTGTTGATGCTGCTGATTCATTGTATGAACTTGTTTCTGATTGAGTGATTAATGTGTGTTTCATAATGGATACTAATTGTTTAATTGATCTAAGAACAATTTTTATTACTGATGTTTTTCTAGGGTTATGGGATGATATTAATGAGCTTATTAGACAACGTGAGTTATTTTCAATTCAAGAAGTAAATTCTGAACTGATTAGCAAACCTAATAGAGATTTTTGGGCCGAAATTGACTTGAATCATGGGAAAACGTTTTTTAGAGACCTTATTCATGATGAAACAGACCAATTCTACAAAATTGAAGCCCTTCCCATATATGAAAAAATAATTATAAAAAATGAAGAAGAATGGTCTTTAAAAAAGGAATGGTCTGAAGGAACCGCTGTAGCAGACCCGTTCCTTATTTGCCATAGTCTTACACATGGTTCAATCATTGTTACACAAGAAAGCCAGAAAAACAAATTGAACATTCCTAGAGTCTGTAAAGAATTAGGTATTGAATGTTTAAATTTAGTTCAATTTTTCCAAAAGAATGGCTGGAAATACTAACATAATCTTAGAACAGAGTTCTTAAATCTCAAATCTCAAAAAGTTTTTCTTCTCAAAATACTTTACAAATAATTTGAACAACCAACAATCAAATATGGATCTAAATCATAAAGAGGTTCTTTAACGAGCTTTAAAGCTAGCTCCATTGAATCCAACATGTCATCATGCTTTCCCTGTGGGAAATAAACATATTCATTTATAAAATTCTCTAATTCATTGTGATTTTCAGGTAAAAAGACTTTACCGTTCTCAAAATGAATAAAACCTGCAGATATTCTAGTAACTTTATCCTTAGTTCTATTAATTTCATTTATCGGTAACATCGTGCTATCTTTCAGTTGCTGTGGGAGTGCCTGTTGGTATGCATTACTTTCGATGCCTATTAACAAGGGATTCCATTTTTTCGCAAGGCTTTCAACCATCTTAACTTGGGTGGGAAAATCAATTCTATCACGATACCAATCTAACACATAAATCTTATTATCATCTGTTACTCCCACAGTAGTGCACACTGTAAAATCAGCAGTTTCTTTGGTACTAATGGCTAAATCCCATGCTTGATATACATCTAAATCATCCAGATCAGGGATTTCAGGGTGTTGGTAATAATTAAGCCAGGAACTTTTAAGCAAACCGCCACCCGGTGGTTGAGGTCGCTGCTGGTATAGACTATTCCACCAGTATGAGCCGGTTGTTACTTTGATTCTGTTTAGTTCATTTAACCCATATCTTTCGGGCCATAGTGGTTCTCCATATTTCCTTCCCAATAAGTCATTATTTTCTGCGATTGCAGGTAAGTTGATAACTTCCCAATCTTCACCAGTAACATTATGCATATTTTTTAGTAGTCTGCCAGCAAGGTCATCCTCGTGCCATCGGGTCATTATTAGGATTACTGAACCATTGGGTTCTAAACGAGTGTATGCTGTGGATTGATACCAGTCCCATGTCCTATTACGGTAAGTCTGGCTATTGGCTTCCTCTGCATTCTTCACAGGGTCATCTATAATTAAAATATCCGCACCTTTCCCAGTAATAGGCCCTCCCACACCTGCAGTAACCATACCACCATAATGATTTTTTAGGTCCCACCTGTTGGCTGCAGATGATTTGTTATTTACTTCGACACCAAAGACAGATGGTCCATGTTCGTTAAGTATATCTCTAGCCCTCCTACCCCATGTGGAAGCAAAATCCGCTTCATAAGCTGTTAGAATTACCCGTTTATCTAGGAACATTCCCAAGTACCAAGATGGAAAGAATTGAGATACTAACCAGCTCTTCCCATGTCTAGGAGGTAAAAATACCATTAAGCGGTTAATATCACCGAATGCTACGTCCATGAGTTTTTCATTCAATAATTGGATATGGTCTGGGATTTGGTACTGGTAATTACTTGCTACCAGGGCTAATCCTATCGGAGCGGCTCTGGCTATCTGCGATGGCCTTAATGAATTCTGTAGCCCGTTTTCGGACCTGAGGGTCTTGGAGTTTTTCCCTGGTGACAGCATCGGGTTTTACCTCCTTTAATTCTTTTTCTTGCCTTACATTTTCGGTGGGAACTCCAAGACTTAACCTTTCGATTTTTACGGCGGTTTCATACCATTTTATTAGTTCATGGGGCTTGAGTTCGGCTGGGTCTATTGTTTCCAAGCGTTCATGAACTTTGTCCTGAAATAATTTTGCTTCTCGAGCATGTCTTTCAGCCATTTCTATGATTTCATCTTCATGTCCAGAACGCCTTATCTCATCAATGTGTGCATCGTATGCTTTTGCACGCTCGGACCAATGGTGTTTACTTGACCATTCCTTGAGTTTGGATAAACCTCCCGATCCGGCCCTCTTCTGGGCTACTTTCTGTATAGATCTACCCGGACCAATGTCTCTGTATATACAGAAAGCTTCAAACTGTTTGGATGTTTCATCTAACAGTCTTTCCCAAGAATAACCAAATTTATCCATTTAATACCCCCTTCACAATAGTTGATCTCTCGATCAAGCTAAATGGTTGGTTAAGAATGGCTATGGGTGTTTTCATCTTGGCTTTTAATTTATCTAATGTCCTGGAATATGTTTCAATGTTTTTTTCCAATTCAATAGTTTTATCATCTTCACTTTCTGATATTTCGCTTATTTCACGTTTCATCTCTGCGATATCATTTTCGTAGGCCATTATGAGATATTCAGTGGATTTTCTTTCCTTTCTGCTGCCACTAATTTCCATTTCGAGTTCGTTGAGTATATCATCAGGGTTGTAATGGTTGCATGGTTGCAATCCAGATCCTTCTTTTTCTTCCGAATTCATTTCGTATTTATAAATTATTTCAGAATACTTCTTTTGGATTTTTTTATGGGTTCCGGAGTGCATACCTGCAACCCCTGCAACCCGGGAGTCAGGAATAAATTTTATCCATATTTTCGAACTATGCTGTTCCTGTGTACTTTCAATCCAGCCATTGCTGCGATGTTTTTTAAGTATATTACCTGCTTGTCGGTCCTTTACACCAAAACTTTCGATAATTTTGTCTTTATATTCTGCAATGGAAACCTGTGATGATTCTTTGGATGATGCTCCTTCAAAGTGGAGCCATTCTAAAACATCTTGGTCCTTTCCGGTTGCCCCTTGCCATTTTTCTTGATAATTCAGAGATCCCATGACCTTGGATTCGATGTATTCATAAGTATGTTCCAGTATTTCGCAGTAATCCACAAATGCCAGTTCAATATGTTTTTTAGAGATGATATCACTACTACTCTGTAGTGCTTGGATAGCAGACATCTTGAGGAGCATATTATTGATAGTAAATTTATTTATTTCAGTGAAATCAGCTATTTTATGAGAATATGCCATTCCTCTCCTGTATAATAGTTCAGATAATTCTCCAAAGGTTTTTTTGGCCTCTTCATCAACTTTGAATTCGTATGGTACAATTAAACCATTAAATTCTTCGATAATTTTATTAATCACTTTTTCTTCGTTAACCTCATCAGCTGTTATGATTCTAGCACGTGCTTCGTCCTGGTTTACTCCGTGGAGGTTTACATATGCAATCGCAAACCTACGAGCATCACCATCTAAGACAAAATCCGCATCCAATGATTTAGGTTGGACAAAAATGCAGAAAACGCATTTACTAATATATTTAAGTCCTTCATCTAATTTTGCATCAACATTCTTTTTATATATCTCTTTTCCATCAGCCCCAAGCCTCAATGCTCTGCGAGATTCACTATAAGCTGGTTCTTTGGCTGTTAAAAGATCTCGAGCTTCATCCATGATGAGGTAGTCCAGGGCCAAAAATCCTTCAATAGGCTCAGCAATCCTGTCTTTCTTATAGTTCCTAACTTTTACTTTTCCAATGAACTGATCAGGATGGAAAACAGTTAATTCTTCACATCTAACCTCACTTTCATAAGTTTTACCATTATCAGAGATTTTATTAATTTTTATTTTTTTTAATAAGTCCTTAATGACGGATTTAAACTCACCTTTACCCTTACCAGACCCTAAAACAATAAGAATAGAAAATCGACCATCAGTTTTGACTCCCCCTAATCGTAGCTTTGATTCAGCTATCTTTGTTGAGAGAATGCTATACCACACCGCTTTTTTAATTATTCTGTATTCTTTACCTATTATCCCAGTAGCAAGGGATATATTATCATAACCATTCAGATGTCTGGTAGGATACTCCAACGGAAATTTATGAGTTATTTTACTCTCTTCTACTATTCCCATCATTTGATCAATTATTCTGCGGAGTTTATGTTCTTCTAAACTGTCTAAAAATGATAATTTATCTTTTTTAACTTTCAAACTGTTTTCAATACATTTATTTTTGTGTTTTACCCACATTGCACCAGCACTTTCTCCAGGAAATTTTTCACAAGTTTCTGGATACAAAAAAGAGAAGTTGAGGGTTACATGGCCATTAGCCATTAATATACACCCTTCTTCCTTTAAATCGCTTAGTAGGCTCATGCATCGTTCTTCAGTCCAGTCCATATACTCCTCGAGATGATATAATAAATATTCGAGTTTTATACCTCCCGTGTCATCACAATGTACTGGTTCTTCTACCATTCTTAAGATAAAGTTCTCAGCTTCTATTAATTCTTCTTTTTTCATATTATCATCCTCAAATTTTCACTTGCATGATATGGAAACTGTCCTATACCTCTTTGTATCTTATTTTTAGTTCAGAAGTCCCATATTCCTTCATTATATTCTTTATTTTTTTAACATACTCATATATGACCCCGGATTCCGTATAAAGTCTGTTTATTTCTTTATCTACATCTTCAGGGCTTTTAAAGTCATCCGAATCATAATGAATGCCAATAACACCTGTTCCGTGCTCAACTAAGGTATCTATGCATATATTTGCCTCTTGTTCTAATTGCACACCCTGAAAATCCAACAAACCGGCTTTTTCCTCTAATTCATATAGATAAATGTCCAAGGCATTTCCACTTATTATTATAGGTTTAAGGGTTCCTTCTTCCAATGTTTCAATTTCAGGCATTTTTATCTCCTCCAATTAAAAAAATTAGTAAGGGAAAAACTTATATCGAAGCAAAACCAACAATACAATGTTACAATGTTGTTGGTGAAGTTATTCCCTTCATCACGACTTTCTTCAAATTATTTTCATCATAGTTTTAAATGGCAGTCCAAATAGAATTGCACGGCTTTGCCGACAATTTGAGATGTTGCCAATTTAATTCCATATCTCTGAAATATTTGATTCCTAATCTCATCTATCTGTTCATTTTGATGTTCATTTAAACAACAACAAGGCCATTCAGTATCATCTATCATAATTCCACCTCCTCCCCTTTTTATGACATAGGAGCATAATTTTGTTCATAATTTTCTTTCGAGTATTATACCCTCTAAAGCGAGATATTCTGTGATAATTTCAAGGGGGATTGGTGAATTAGCAGGATCGTCCTTGTAACGATAGTATGCCTGTTTCAACAACGTATTAAGTTCTTCAGACATTTCTAATCCTCTTTAGAGTTTATTTCCATTTTTAATGTTCTATGATCTCCTTCTTCAATTATCCAGGATATTTTATCTCCTTTTTGAATCCCTGCATTTGTGACCCACACTTTAGGGAGATACGCAAAAAAAGAGCCATTTAACTCCTGGACAGATACTGTTTTCAATAAAATTTTCATCACCAACTGTTATTTAACTTATAGTCCATCATATGGGTTTTAATATAAATTAGATCTTCGAAAATTTCTTATTTAATCTTAAAAAGAAACAAATTTCAGATTTACTCGATTTAGTAAACTAGTTTCTCATTAATAAAAAAATAGAAACTGGTTTTTAGATTAGAAACATGTTTCAAAACAAGAAACTCCTTATAATTGAACGTATAGAAATCATGTTGGTGATGGAATGGTTCAAAAAGAAAATAGATCAAAAACAAGATTAAAACTCAATAGACGCGTTTGGATAATCCATGACCTTTTAAATATTCCACGAACACAGAAAGATCTCTTAAAACTCTGGAGAAATAGAGGTCAAGTCCAATATGAACAAATAAAACAATTAAACCTGAACGGAATGCGTGGAACGGTAAACACTATAGATGGGCTTAGACCAGCTTCTTTAAATGACATTAAGATTTTTAAACCAAAAAAATTCACGGACGGGTTTGGGATTGATAAAAGTAGTATGTCAAAATTATTGGAAGGAGAAAAGAATTATCCAACTTTAATAGATGATGAAATTGTTACATTAACATTTATTGATAGAACTAAAGCATACTGCCTTGTAGAGACTTATGAATGCTTATACAAAATATTAATCGAATTTGATAATCCACTGTTTTCGGAAGAGTTTAAAAAAGAGCTAAAATCCGATCTGATGAATTCAGAGTTTTCTAAAAAACTTGTTAACATGGATTTAATCAATAAATTAGATAATGAGCTAAAGTTCTGTTTTGATAAGAATGAAAAAAGTTTTGTACTTATTTTACTGAGAATATCCCCTTCAGCCCTTTTACATTCTCTTAAAACCTTGTATCATAAAGGAAAACTGAAACCATATTCCTTTGTTGAGAATAAAAAAAGAATTTTTTTGATGGACTTACAGTTTCACTCATATAAGGATATCACTTACCAATTTGAAACCGAAGAATCAATGGTTTTTAATCCACCGATCTCTGTAAAAGTTAAATTTGAGATTAAAACAATCTTAGAAACGTCGAATGAAAAATCCAAACAAATAAATACTATTCAAAGAGTTCCATGGGATTTACTATCTGAAGATGAAAAAAATCAACACCTCAAATATAACGAAAAAATTATTAAATTATTAGAACCTCTAAAAACGACAACGGAAAAACTTTCAGACATATCTAACGAAAAAATAGATAAATATTTCAGTTTAGAGTCTTCTCCATTAAGTTATGAGAAAAGTAATGATTAAATGATATTTGATCACTTGGATTGATCATCTATTTTCTTTAAAAGTTCAGTTACCATTACTTCTAATTTTTCTCTCCTTTTCCGTTCTTCTTCTATTGTTTGTTCCATCTTAACATCATTTAACTTTTGTTCCTCCCTTATTTCCTTGATCTGCCTATCCTTCTCATTCAATTCATTAACTATGGTTTTAATTTCTCCTGATTCTATTCTGCGGAATTTTACAGATTCTATGCTTAAATCCTCTATGCATATCATGTATTCCCGTTTTAATGAATCTACATTAGGTTTGATATATGCCTCTGCTATTTGATCGATTTTATGTCCCATCATGAAATCATAATTCAGGCGTTGGATCCCCTTTTTATGTAGAGTTGTACCAAAAAATTTCCGTAATGCATGTGTGTGAAAGAATACAGAATGTTTTAACTTCTCAAAACCAGATTTATCATTAATTCTTCTAAAGTAAGTAGCAAGTACATGTCCGCTCATTTGTGTTCCATCTGACACGAATAACCAATCATTTAATGATTTAAATGGGTTTTTATTCTGTCTGGAATTCATGTAAACTAACAATGCTTCAACTGATTCAGGTGTACTGAATGTTACATAGGGCATGCCAGTTTTGAATCGATTTATTTTCCAAGTTGGTATTACGGTCCTTTTTTCTTGCAGAACTTCGGTTATTTGAGCTATATCAAACTGTTCATTCTTTGTAGGTTTATAATATTCTTTTATTGATTCTAAGAAGTTACCATAAGTCAAGTTCCTTATCTCAGATGATCCCATACCTGAAGAGCTCATTAATAGAATCATAGCCTTATATTTTATGTTCGCATGATTTAATGCTTTTTTGATATCCTCTTTTGTTGGTATTTTCTCAAATGATTTACTATTATCTTTTTTAATTTCAATATTGACATTGGGGAGTTCAATTTCAAAAAATCTGTAGAATGTTTTAACTGAAGTGAAAAATGAGCTGATTGTGTTCCTAGAATAGCCTTTTGTTTGAAGTTCATCAAGCCATGATAAGAAATATTTTCTTATCTTTCTTTTTCGCATCCTTAACCGTTCTTCTTCTTCAGCTTCAGCTTCTTCTATCATTTGGCTTGGAGTTTTTTCGATAAAATCACAGTAATAACGTAAACGAATGAGATAATGGTTTTTTGTTGATTCTCGTATGTTTTTGGCAAGGAAAAACTCTTTAACCATACTGTCCATACTAATATCTGCTTCTGTGAACTTCATAGTAGTATTTTATATGTTTTTAAGTATAAAAAAGTTAGTAAATATCACATTTAGGTTATAACATGTTGGAAATAAAATCACACGACGGACCGGCGAGGCAGGGAAAG
>SWCG01001520.1_pt1 | contig 24480 bp, 19 predicted proteins | sample 4690071 | NCBI WGS metagenome assembly SWCG01 (sample SAMN10267281, study PRJNA491770) | bioreactor metagenome | isolation source: DHS bioreactor inoculated with subseafloor sediment | place: Japan: off Shimokita Peninsula | collected 2012-10 | reverse complement strand
CGGAGATGACAGATGATTTTGAAAACTTGCTTGCTTAGAATGTGGTATGTAATCTTCAACAAGTTTTCTTAGAAGCTCCCCAAGAGGATAAATCGAATAGTTGTACTCCGCTTGAGGCCGAGCAATGACCCTTGAGTCTGGGTCCATCTTATTTATGAGATCCTTCAATAGCTGTACAAGCCCGCGTGGCGTCTGCTCTGTGTGCGCATTATCGAGCCATTCCAAGAACACACCCAACTGACGTATCAGCGAACTCAACAGCTTTAGACGATCTTCAGATACGACATTGTCTATGACATTGCCGAGATCTCGTAGGAAATCTTGTAAGAAATGAATTATCTGATTCGGGGTATCTCCGGGATAATCTGATACAGAAAGCTCAACCACACGCTGCAACAATCCCTCTCTAAGTTGATGCGTATGACGCCTCCAATATTCTATAGATACAAATTCTTGTTCAGGCATGAGCTAACAAAGGCATAGAAAACTGTGGATCTATACCAGTACGCTGCTGACGCGATTCGACCTGACCGATTAGAAACACGTGCAGCTGGTGAAAAAATGTAGTCGCAACTTTCAGATCATTTCTCTCAGATTCACCTAGAGAATTTGCTAGCCCTGCATCAATCGCATTTGCCATATTCTCGAATGCTTCTCCAACTTTTGCTGACTGAATCTTGTCCTGCATTAGTTTCAATGGCTCGACTGAATAGGCCAGTTTACGGACAGTTTCAGCCGCACTGACATTTGAACTTACACCACCAGAGGTTACAAGTTGTGCCCCACTGGAAACATCTCTCAAAAACTTGCCAGCACGCTGCAACATGTATTTTTCATCTTCATCAAGAGATTTCTCTTCTAATAGCTTATCGAGTAGCTCGCTACTAGTTACTGCAAGAAAACCAAGCCCTAAGTACTCGGCTTCACGAAATTCATTATTTGGTGCACTCATAATATGCCTCCTATTCGCATGAACTATTGGCATTTAGATAGATAACTAATGAGTCGCTGAATACACAGAATTTAGCGTTTAGCACTTCCTACCTTTAGCGATTTTTAGCGTTAGTTCTTTCCTAATAGTTTCCAACTCAAGTACAAATGCGAATGTCAATTGCCCCGTGGTTAGTAATTCTAGTACACCATCATCCTCAAGATATACATTCTTACCGTCAGTGGCTAAATACTTCCTCTTGAGAATATCATCCGTAGATCTCCCTCGTTTTTGCAATGCAACCAGGCTCTTCCTAAGTCTTTGTACTGAAATTCCATTTGATAACAGCTTAGATATGACACGAAGAAGAAGAATATCTGAAAAAGTATATTTGCGCACACGACCTCGTCCACGCTTAGTGCAGCCCGTTGGGGTAGCAATCCCATAACGACACAGGTAATTCACCATGTCTACGGTCAATCCAGAGTGGCGTGCTGCCCTTTCTACAGGAAACCAGTCAAAGATATCGGTGGATTTCACGTTTTTAGATTTCGGCATAAGATTGAGTTTAGCTCTAAACTATCAATTTTAAAACAAAACGTGCTCCTAGCCTAAAAATAGCCGAATAGTAACTTCTGACTTGGATCAATTTGAAAGGACTACAAAACGACAACAGCTGTAATCTCTACAGCCTCCGACAGATAGATTTTGTGGGGAATCTTATAAAAACGACAAGGAGATACTTGATACCCAGCGGCGCTCTATCCTAATGATTATTCTATAAAAGAGCCGCTCTCGTTTTGATATTTACTCTGGTGTTCTCTCAAAATCACATCTAGCAACAATCGGGCAAACTCCTTCGCCACCTTCGGGTTCTGCAATAGCGGGCTCGCCATATCGCTGTGTGCCTGCAGGCTGTCCATTACCGCATCCTGCACCGCCCCCGGATAATCCCCGATCATCACCTGGTCCGGCGTGTTGTTGTCTAGCTGCCGAACCACGGCCTCGTTCTCCAGCACCTTGTCCTTGATAGTGTGCATGTAGTTCAGCCGGTCCCGGTCGTTCAGGCTGTCGCCGGCAAAGAGTTCGTTCAGTCGGGCGATGATGGCCGACAGGGCCTCCTTCTCTGGATCATGGGGCTTGCCGGTGCCGGCGCCGCTCCCCGGTTCTAGCGGCACGGCCTCGCCCTCCTTGAGGTTGAGCTGGTGTTCCGCGATCTTCTTCAGCCGGTAGTGGGTCAGCTGCAGGGCGGAGATGTCGATGTCCTCGTCCAGGCGTTCCTCGCGCAACAGGGGGCGCAGGTGGCGGGCATAGACGGAGAGCTTTTCCAGGTCGCGGTCGTCGTAGTCCACGATCTGGGACATGAATTCGTAGAAGCGCACGAAGCTGCCCAAGTTCTTCTTGAACAGATCCAGCCGGTCCTTGTCCTCGCCGGCGGCCTTCAGGTCCTTGCGGGCGTTGGCGAGCTGGACCTGGTCGCCCCGCTGCTCGGCCTCACGCTCGGCGTGGCGGGCGGCCCGGATGGCGTCGGTGGCGGTCCGGTAGCGGTCCTTGAAGCGGTCCACGGCCGGGCGGGTGTGGTAGCTGAGCTTGTCCTGGGTCTGTTTGGGGTCGAAGAAGGCGTTGGCGAAGGCGTCCACTTCCATCCACAGGTAGAGGTGCTCGTCGTCCAGGGCCTTCTGGATGTCGTAGACCAGGTTGGGATCGGAGACATCGGCCAGTTCGGCGGTGCGGTAGTAGGGCCTGAAGGCGTCGAGGATGTCGTCGGGGTCGTTGACGAAGTCCAGCACGAAGGGCTCATCCTTGCCGGGGTAGGTGCGGTTCAGGCGCGACAGGGTTTGCACGCAGTCCACGCCCTTGAGCTTCTTGTCCACGTACATGGCGCAGAGCTTGGGCTGGTCGAAGCCGGTCTGGAACTTGTTGGCAACGATCATCACCTGATATTCGTCGGTGTCGAAGGCGTCGCGCAGGTCGCGACCCTTGAGGCCGGGGTTCATGTTGCGCTCGTTGAAGGGTTCCGGGCCGCTGTCCTTGTCCTCCACGTCGCCGGAGAAGGCCACCAGGGCATGCACGTCCTGGTAACCCTTCTCCGTGATGTATTTTTCCAGCGCCAGCTTGTAGCGCACTGCGGCCTTACGCGAGTCGGTGACCACCATGGCCTTGGCCTGGCCATCCAGCAGGGCGCCCACATGACGGCGGAAGTGCTCGACGATGACGGCCACCTTCTGCTCGATGTTGTAGGGGTGCAGCTTCACCCAGCGGAAGATGCGGTCGGCGGCCTTGCCCTTGTCCACTTCGTCGTCGGGGTTTCCCTGGGCCTGTTCCAGCTTGAAGGCCATGGAGTAGGTGCTGTACCGCTTGAGCACGTCCAGGATGAAGCCTTCCTCGATGGCCTGCTGCATGGTGTAGACGTGGAACGCCTGCGGCAGGTTGTCCGGACCCGACGGGAGGCTGGGGTCGGGCACGCGGCCGAACAGCTCCAGGGTGCGGGCCTTGGGGGTGGCGGTGAAGGCCAGGTAGCTGATGTTGGGCGCCTGGCCACGGGCGGCCAGGGTGGCGTCCAGCACGTCCTCGCCGGTGACCTCGGCCTCCTCGTCCTGCTGTTCGGCCATCAGCACCTCGCGCAGCTTGCGGGCGGTGGCGCCGGTCTGGGAAGAATGGGCCTCGTCGGCGATCACGGCAAAGCGGCGTTCCTTGAGGCTGGCCTGCTGCTGGATGGCCTCCAGCACGAAGGGGAAGGTCTGGATGGTGACGATGATGATGCGGGTGTTGCCCGCCAGGGCCTCGGCCAGCTGGGCGGACTTGCTGCCTTCGCCCTCGTCCCGCGAGATGCGGCACACCACGCCTTCGGCGTGCTCGAACTGGTAGATGGTCTCCTGCAGCTGGGCGTCCAGCACGGTGCGGTCGGTGATGACGATCACCGAATCGAACACCCGCTCGTCACGCTCGTTATGCAGGGAGGCCAGGCGGTGGGCGCTCCAGGCGATGGAGTTGGACTTGCCGGAGCCGGCGCTGTGCTGGATCAGGTACTTGTGGCCCGGCCCCTCGGCGCGGGCGGCATTCACCAGGCGGTTCACGGCATCCCACTGGTGGAAGCGCGGGAAGATCAGGGTCTCGCGGGTGGAGCGCCGGCCCTGCCAGTCCTCCTTCTCCTCGCGCTGTAGGTGGACGAAGCGGCCGAGGATGTCCAGCCAGGCGTCGCGGGCGAATACCTGCTTCCAGAGATAATCGGTGGCGTAGCCCTGGTCGTTGGGGGGGTTGCCGGCGGCCCCTTGGTTGCCCATGTTGAAGGGCAGGAAGAAGGTGTCAGGTCCGGCCAGCCGGGTGGTCATCCACACCTCTTCCATGCCGACGGCGAAATGCACCAGGGCGCGCCGCTTGAAGGTCAGCAGGGGCTCGGCCTTGCGGGTCTTGGGGTCCTTGGGCGGGCGGTCCTTGCGGTATTGCTGCTTGGCGTTTTCCACCGACTGCTTGAACTCGGACTTGAGCTCCAGGGTGGCCACCGGCACGCCGTTGACGAACAGCACCAGGTCCAGGCGCGGGTTATAGCCCTCGCGGGCGTGGGGCGAGTAGGACACCTCCGACACCACACGCAGGCGGTTGGCGCCATAGCGGGCCATGGTCTCGGGATTGAGGCCATGGTCGGGGCGGAACTGGCACAGGCGAATCTTGGCACCGCGATCCTTGAAGCCATGGCGCAGCACATGCAGGGCGCCATGCTGGTCCATCTGCTCGGTGGAGCGGCGCAGGATCATCTGGTCGGTCTTGTCGTGGTAGAACTTGGTGAGCTTGGCGATGGCCTCGGGCTGGGTGTCGTACAGCCAGGCCAGCAGGTCCTCGGGATACAGGGCCAGCTCGCGGTCATAGTGCTCGGCCTTGCCCTCCAGCCAGCCATCGGCAACGAGATCCTTGATGATGGCTTGCTGAAAGATGAGTTCCCTGGCCTTGTCCACGTTGCCCCCTAAGCGCTGGCCGCTGTGGCGGCTTCTTTTGATTCGGTGTTGGGTTTTTGCCAGCCGCGTACATCGATCTTGCCGGTGACGGCGGCGGAGATCAGGGCGGAACGGTGTTCTCGCAATAGATCGATCTGTGTAAGAGCTTTCCCCTGGAGGAGTTCCAACTTATCGAGCATCTTATCCAAATAACTTGATATGAAATCTCTTTCATCAAGGGGCGGGAACGGGATCATTGCCTTCTTCAGGTCTCGAATATTAATGCCTTTCACAGCAGCCCCTAGAGACCCTATTTCCAGCTGCCTGAATACTGGATCAGCCTCGAGCGTGTATCGTAGCCAGGCGTTCTGAATACCTTTTGCGGGCGCTATGCGTGCAGCGTCTTGGGTAAGGTTTGCACCTTCGATTTCTTGAGGAACTATCTCTACATCACCGATAGTGCCTCGAATTGAGTAAACAAGGTCGCCCGCTCGGAGTCGACTACGGGCATATCCAGATTCTATCTCGTACGTCGTCCGACACAGGGATGACAATTTAAGTCGTCCAGGTTTCACATCCCCGCCTTTTACGATAGGGACACCTTCATCTACATTTGGGCCAGGCAACACGATTCCGTACATGATTTGTCGTGTTGGGTCTACGATGCGTTGAAGTTGGGTGATGCCCCAATGCGCCGGCACCTCACCCAGCGACTCCACGCCGGAGTCCTTCATCGGCACGTCGGGGTTGAGGCCCTTGGTGACGGCATGGGAGATCACCGCCTGCCGCTTTTCCTTGAGCAGCTCGATCAGCTGCCCCTGCCTGGTGATCAGCCGGTCGATCTTGGCGGTTTCGTGGTCGAGGAAGGCGGCGATGGTTTGAGCCTCATCTTTGGGTGGTATTGGAAACAATATATTGCTAAGAGGATATGCGCCAAGGCCATATCTAGTTAAACCATTAGCCCGTGTTGAAAAGTAACTTCTAGCATATCCCGTTTCAAAGACTCGCTTTATGTATTGCCCAATATCAGGATTCTTGGGACGAATCATTGCCAAATGGTAGCCACAAATGACACCTGGCAAGTCTTCTGGCACATAAGATGGCACAGCTATGTCGCGAGGATCTTCTGAGTCCTTTGTAATAATCGTATCACCAGCTTGAAGCGTAAATTTTTTGATTTGCTCCTTTGTTGCTGTGGCTTTCATGAACGCCATAGAGGCATTTATATTTTCGTTGTAGTAAACATCTGTGTAGTTGCAAAGGTTGACTCTTTGTTCATCCTCTTTTGATTTCTTATCCACATTGCTAGGCTGTATTGAGGCGACAAATTTTAGCTTCTTGATATTCCAGTGATCTGGGATGTCCCCCAACCATTCGACTCTTGATTGCTTGTAATCGGGATAATGCTGATATCTGCCCATCAGTGCGGCACCTCAGATGCGCACTGCATGTGAGCTCGCGAGACATTAATCATTTCGGATGCGGCGGGCATATATGAATCCGCCATGATCTCGCGCTTAGGGAAGATAAAATCCGTAGTATGCGATTGTTTAACTTGCATCATAGCTTTTCTGTATTAGTGCCTTTGCTTTTTCAAGGTCTGCTTTACTTGAAATCGTGACCTCCAAGTCTCCTGTGCCAAAATGCCCTATCTGCGCCACACTTCGGGTGAATCCTTTTTCCATCTCAATGCTAGCGGGATCAATCTTCAGAAAAACAAGCAAAACGCCTTTAGAAGGCCGGACTTCGACGCAGGCGAAATTCTTGATTCTCTTAAAGGCTACGTAATACAGTAAGGTTTTTTCCTGCACATCATCGCCAAGAGCCGTCAGATAGGCACGTAACTCCTCATATAGATCGAGCAGTTCTCCTTGCAGGCCCGCAAGGGTTTCGGAAATTGTTTTGTATGTTGCACCAGTGGAAGATGAATTGAGCGGCTTTTCTTCTGGAATAGGTTTGGTGCTCACAGCATTCATGAGCTCCAGCAGCAATAATTCCTCGCTAAATCGCTTGTAACGTATAAGTTCAATATTGCGGTTCATCTGCTGAACCGCATGCTCGTCGTATTTACTAAAGCCGCCAGCTATGCATAGGAGTCTGGGTGCAGACCAGGCGATTTTCTCTGCGATATCCTTTCCAAGGCGGCCCTGGACCAATAGCTGGAACTCTGCGCGGTGATCCATCAGCCAATCCAGGTAGAACAGGCCCTGGTTAATAACGTTTTCGTTGGTGGATCGCTTGTATTCAATGATGACCGGGCAGCCGTTCTCATCCATCCCCAGCGAATCTATACGACCACCATGTTTCGGACCCGTCGAGTATTCTGAGGCCAAAAAGGTCACGCCCAGCATGATTTCAAGATTTTTCTCGATAAGGACTTGGAGTGATTTTTCGAGGGAGACTGATGTGCCCGCGATCTCCTCAGCGGTGCCATTCCGGGTACGAAAAAGTTTTATGTCGCTCACGCATGCACCTCAGCCAGTAGCTCCATGATCTCCCGGCTGAACTTGTCCAAATCCGAGTCGCGCACACCTGCCCATTCAGGATCGCTCATAACCAGGAAGCACATCATAGATTCCACCCTCCATTCGAGCGCCAGGTTGCTAGTTGAGCGCGGCCAGCCTCTGTCACCCGGTATTTCTGCCCTGGATGGGTGGGCATTTCCGGAATGGTGTACTCCAGCAACCCGGATTCGCGCATGGGGGTCAGGTGTTTGCGCACCAGGTGTGAGGCGTCCTTGAGGGGCAGCATACCGATCAGATTCGAGGGGGAGAGGGGCTGCCATTCACACAACATCAGCAAGACTTCCCGGAGGCGCTGCTCCCGGGGGCGTTGCCCTAGATTGTCCACCAGCGCCTGGATCTCGTGGGGCAACCCCTGTGTATCGGGTTCCGACCCCTGTGTATCGGGTTCCGACCCCTGTGTATTTGAATCCAACCCCTGTGTATCCGTCCGAGACCCCTGTGTATAGAGCGGCATTCCCCCGGCGCCACCGTCAGCCTCAATGGTGGCAGCCCTTTCCACGTGGAGCAGGCGCTCGGTTGGTTCGTAGTAGGTGGCCTTGCCGCCACCCTTGGCCTTGACCAGACCCCAGTCCTTCAGCTGGCCCAGTTGCTTGCTGGCGGTGAGGGTATCGACGTGGTTGAGGTTGCGGTAGGCCGCATTGTCTATGGCTCCCACCTCACGCAGAAAAATCAATGCCTTGGCCTGTTCGTCTGTCAGATCCAGCGGCTGGAAGCTGCGCAGCCAGACGAGATCCCCTTCGCTCAGGAAGTGGTGTAATAGGTAGGTGGCGACGAACTGGTCCCGGTCCCGGTCTGACTCAAAGAGCGGCTGGGTCAGCCCGGCTTCTTCCATCAACCGACGCATGGTGCGGATGCCGCTGCCCTTGGTCTCAGCAAAATCGGTTTCATGCAAGACCGCGGCAATGGCACTGTTGCGGGTGATGGAGCCAGGTTCGCCCAACTGCTCAGGGGCCTTGAGGGAGTAGCCGGGATTGCGGATTTCCAGCCGGTTACTGTAGCGGATAATCTGGACGGGCTGGGAGATCTGGTAGTTGCGGTGCATTACGGCGTTGACGATGGCCTCGCGCACAATCCGTAACGGCAGCAGGGACTGTTCCTCGCGTTGCAACGCCCCTTCTGGAAGACGAAACACTTTTGGTAGATCATCCATCACTGCCGCAGCGGCCCTGCGAATCAACCGAAACAGAGGCGCACGGATATCGATGCTATCGAATCGATGCTCCGGATCCTCGATCCAGCTCTTGCCGGGCACGCGGATGTAATCGACACGCACCATAGGGAAGAGGCGCCGAAGGGCAGCGTTTGTGCCGAACAGCAGGATACCGGCAACGGTAGGCTTCCATTCGCCGTGTTCCTTTCGTATGCAATTCAACGCACGGAGCAGTTCCCGGTCCGACCAGCGCAGCTCCTCTGCATCCGCATTGGCCCGCGCACGTTCAATACGATAGTCCTCGACCGCTTCCGGATCGATGTCCTCCATTTCGGCATTGGGCAGGACGCTTTGGTCATACTGACTATTTGATTTAGCCTGATAGATGGGCGCGAGATCTTCATCAAGACAACGGTAATCACCGTTGAGACCACGTCGCCATGCGCCCTTGGGCAAGCCCTGCCCTTTGAAGTAGATGGGTTTGTCCGCTGCGATGGATTCGGCAATATAGGCTACAACAACCGCTTTGCCATCAATTTCCTCCTGGTGGGCCTGGATAGGCACCGGACGATTGAACTGAACCCTGCAATTTGTCTGCAGATCACCGAGCAATTTATCCGGATCCATCACACCGTCAATGCGGTACCGCTCGGGCCGGGTCCTATCGGGTGCAATACCCAACAGTAAATACCCTCCTCCCAGCCCGGGCTCATTGGCGTAGGCGCATACCGTTTGCATGGTGGACTTGCCAACTTCGCTCCCAGTTTTTGCTTCGATACGTGATGATTCGTCGAAAGCGAAAAGCTGTTGTATGAGTTCAGCGGCGCCCATATCCATCAAGCATGAACCTCAGCCAGCAGCTCCATGATCTCCCGGCTGACCTTATCCAGGTCCGCATCGATCTCCTCCAGCGGTCGTGGCGGCACATACTTATAGAAATGCCGGTTGAAGGGGATCTCGTAGCCGACGATGCCCACCTGGCCGTCCTGCTCGTCCTTTTTGCCCTCGTCGATCCAGGCGTTGGGCACGTGGGGCATCACCTCACGTTTGAAGTACTCGTGGATGTCCTCGCCCAGCGGTACGTTCTCGTTGTCACGCAGATCGGGATTGGGCTCGGGTTGGCCCTTGGTCTTGCAGACCTCGGCCGCGTCGTCGTGCTCGCCCAGGTGCTTCTGCAGCAGCTTCAAGGCCGGGACGGGCAGGGTCTGGCCGTCCATGTGGACCTTGAGCCATTTCTTGAAGGTGGTGCGTGACAGCACCTTGTCCTCCTCGAAGAGCGACAGGGCGTCGAGGAGGGCCTGCCGCAGGGACTCGTCCTGCTTCGCCCAGGCGGTGTCGGCCTGCAGGGCGGCCAGGCGCACCTCGTCCTTGGGATAAAAGGCGAGCTGCAGGGGCCGTTCCACGGTAATGCGGCGGTAGCCGAAGGCGGCGGTGGGGAAAATCTTGCAGGTGTCGCTTTCCTGGAAGTCGCCATACAGACGCACGATGGCCTCGATGCTGTCCTCGGTGAGGTACTTGCGCTTGGAGCCGAGGGACTTGCGCATCTTGTCGCCCAGGTCGGTGGCATTGATGAGCTGTACCCGACCCTTGCGCTCGTCGGCCTTGTGATTGGACAGGATCCACACGTAGGTGCTGATGCCGGTGTTGTAGAACATGTCCGTAGGCAGGGCGACGATGGCCTCCAGCAGGTCGTGCTCCAGGATGTAGCGCCGGATCTCGGACTCCCCCGATCCGGCGCCACCGGTGAACAGCGGCGAGCCGTTGAGGATGATGCCGATACGGGCGCCGCCTTCCTTCGGATCGCGCATCTTGCTCATCAGGTGCATCAGGAACAGCAGCGATCCGTCGGACACCCGTGGCAAGCCGGGGCCGAAGCGGCCGGCGAAGCCCTTCAGCTTGTGCTCGTCCAGCACCTGCTTCTGCACCTTCTTCCAGTCCACGCCGAAGGGGGGATTGGAGAGCATGAAGTCGAATTCTTGGCCGGCCAGCTGGTCGTCGGACAAGGTGTTGCCCAGCTTGATGTTCTGGATCTCGTGACCCTTGATAAGCATGTCGCCCTTGCAGATGGCGTAGGACTCGGGGTTGAGCTCCTGGCCGAACACGGTGACGCGGGCCTGGTCGGAGATGGAATGGATGTATTCCTCGCCCTCGGACAGGAAGCCGCCGGTGCCGGCGGTGGGGTCGTAGACGGTGACGATTTTGCCGGGGCCGATTTGCGCCTGTTGGCCGGTGAACAGCAGGGCGGTGGTCAGGTGCACGATGTCGCGGGGGGTGAAATGCTCCCCGGCGGTCTCGTTGGAGGATTCCGCGAAACGGCGGATCAGCTCCTCGAACACCAGGCCCATGTGGTGGTTGTCCAGGGCCTTGGGGCTGAGATCCATGGCGGCAAACTTCTGCATCACCAGATAGAGCAGGTTGGCCTCGTCGAGCTTTTCCAGGAAGCCGTGGAAGCCGAAATGCTCGAACACCTCCCGCGCCTCGGGGCTGAAGCTGCGGATGTAGGTGTCCAGGTTGTCGAGGATCTGGGTCTCGCCCAGGGTGCCGAGGTCCATGGGCGAGGTGTTGTAGAAGGGCAGTTTGGCGGCCTTCTTCAGGAAACCGTCCAGGGGCAGGTCCGAGTCCTTGCGCTTGTCGTATTCCGCCAGCACCGCCGCCTTGGTGGGCGCCAGCACGCATTCCAGGCGCCGTAGCAGGGTGAAGGGCAGGATCATCCGGCCGTACTGGGACTGCTTGAAGTCGCCCCGGAGCAGGTCGGCGACGGACCAGATGAAGGCCGCAGTGGTGGAGAAGTTTTCGGCCATCAGGTTGCCTCGTTCCTACATGAAATTGTTATTTAGGGACAGGAGCTTACCGGGTTTATGCCGACTCGATCAACTTTCTGGGCTTGCACGTCTGTCACCCACATCACCGTTGCCCTCTTAATGATAAATTTTCAAGTAATCAAGCCATGAGAACTCCTCAGCCATTCAGGCTGGTGAGGGCTGTTTAAGCCCTGAGAGCAGACCGTATTGGCCGTGGGGATGCGGGATAGTCTGGAGTATCCCCGTCAACTCATCCGCTGTCACGGACTCCCGTTGGATCAACTCCTGAGCTAGGGCAGTAATCATTCTCCAGATACGTGGTCTGGCCACCAGTTGGCGGGTTTCTCGCCGAAACACATCCCGCCTGGTTTCGGGTATCGCCATAGGCAGGCTTGCATACATCGTGAGCCCAGCGTGGATTGCCTGCAGGCGCTCGAACAACCGCTGAGCCCTTATCAGGTCCGACCTGGCTCCCAACGAACGCAACGGCTTGTTGAGCAACTTTGCTTCGGCTAGCGGACCTGCCAGCAGTATCCGGATCCATGCGCTGTAGATGGCTTCGGTACGGAGCCAGGCCGCCCGGATATTTCCGGGTGCCAGATCATCCAGGAGCAACTTTTCTGCCACCGACATCTGGGTCCAGCCATTGCCAGGTTCTGTCATGGAGACTGCCACCTCCTCAACCCCGCGACCATGGTACAACGCCACAACGGCATGTGCCGCTTCATGGTACGCGGTGATGTCGATGTAGACCTGGTCCATGCCACCCCCATACGAGTGGAAATATCGATTCGGATACCGACTGGGCAACCGAAGTACATTCAGGAAGCCGTACATTCAACCCTTGCTCTGCCAATAACTCTGAACCCCCTTGGTATATTTATATAAAGGGGTACGAAAACCGGGTCAACAAATTCGAGAAAATTGCTCTGACTAGTACGGATTTCGGGTCAACAACCTACGTGACCCGTTCGTCATTGATCCGATGATCGGGCTAATTTGACCCGGAATTCGGGCTACAGGTTTTGTTTTTCCAAAGGTTCGGGGGTACCTTCATTTCGGGAACATCGAGTTTGCCGTCACAATCATCAATGGGATTCCAGGTAATAGCAAAGAGTGAAGCTTTATTTCTTCCACCCTGCCTTGTCCTTAGGATAAATCCGGACCTCTCCAGTTCCTTCAGGGCATTATTCAAGGTGTCTTTCGAGTTCCAGCCGCGCGGCTCCATACGACTCCATGCCGCGCAAAGATCACCATTATTCTTGCCTCTATACTGGGCGAGCAGGTCAATCAGCAGCTTCACCGCTCTAGTCGATAGCCGTGCGTATTCTTCACTGTCAAGAATATGATGCGGCAGCATACAAAACGGGGGCTTCGAACGCCGTCCCTTGATCTTCTGACGCTTATCTTTCACCGGGAGCCGCTCAACGCGCCTTACGGCTTTGTTCGATCTGTCCTGCTAACCATGCTTCAATTTCGTGTTCCAACCACCCCACCGCCCTGGCACCCAGCTTGACCGGATTTGGGAATGTCCCTTCAGAGATTCGCAGATAGATTGTGCTACGTGACAGACCTGTACGGGCCTTTACTACCGGAAGTCTCAGGATTACATGCGCCATGTTCACACCTCTTGGTTCGTTATTGAACGATGAGGTGGATTCTCCGGATGGTTATTCTTGGCGTAACCCAATTAATTGATCCCGTTACAGGGGTAATTAATTGGGATTCGATCAAGTTACCTGAACATTTTGCCTTTTGGTTTGTTTCATAGCCTTCTCTACAAGGTCGTGTACCGCATTTACCGGTTTTCCTGTGGCGATCTCCAACACCACCGCGAGCACGTTGTGATACAGCCCTTCCTTTGTCGTAGTAGGTGTCACACCGCAGTACTGGAGCGCCTCCAGAACGGCCACAGCTAGCTCCTGACGGGCATAGTCTGGCAGGCGACCCTTGGTAGGCATTTCATCAGCCTTATGGCCCGCTTCCGAGAGGGCCATGATGATTTCCGATAGGTGATTATTCACTGCGCTGATCCCACCATTTACCGCTTTGCCGAGCAGCGTCCTCGAATTGGCGTCCAGGTGATTCAGTGAGTCATTGAGTCTCAAAGCTGCGTCCAGAGAGGTTCTCAGGTTCTTTCTCACAGCTGCCGGCTTGCTCTTGTCGGAGAGGCCGGTCATTGCCTGATAAGCAGCCAGGGCTACTTCAATGTCGCACGCAAAAACTTCCCAGTGCCCCTCGTCTACTCCCCTTGCCCGTAATTCCAATCGTATGGATTCTCTTTCCTCACTTGAAAGCCGCACTGGGTCTAGACTAGTCACTCCACTCGGAAACCACCTTGCTGACATGTAATTAATCCCCCAATCGCAGCTGTGACTCAGCCAGCCTTAAGTTCTTTTCCGAATTTCCCAATGACAACCTTACGCCCTTCCTCGATCTGGGCGTCCACAAACTCCGCCCACCACTGCAGCATTTCGCGGCGCTGGTTGGCGTACTCCGCCCGGTTATACACGCCCCTCACCCCCTTCTGCTCATGGGCCAGTGCCTTCTCGATCCAGTCAGAATTAAATCCCGCTTCATGAAGGTGTGTGGAAGCCGTACGGCGAAAATCATGAATCACGAAATCCCGAACCCCGTGATCCAAGCTGCGAATCGCAGCATTCAAGGTGGTCTTGGAGATGGGTTTCCTCAGGCTGCTGCGGCTGGGCAGCACATAGTCCGAGCATGAGGCCAGTGATTGGAGTTCCTCGAACATGGCCAGTGCCGGTGTCGAGAGATATACGATGTGGGGCCGGTCCTTCTTCATGCGTTCGCCCGGGATTGTCCACTCGGCCTTCTCGAAATCGACTTCCCCCCACTTCGCTTCCAGCAGCTCTGATTTCCGGACCATGCACAGAATAAGGAGGTGCAGGGCGAGCTTGTTGGCCCGGCGCATGGAGGAGGTGTAGATGGCCCGCAGCAGCTGGCCGATCTCCTCCGGCATCAGTGCCACGTCACGGCTCTTGGCTGTCGCAATGTAGCGGGCCTCCACAGCCGCGGCCGGGTTGAACCTGACCTTTTCCCGGGCAATAGCATAGGCGAACAGCCGCTTCAGAGTATTGCGTGTCTGGAGGGCCATATGGTCCGCGCCCCGAGCCTTGATCCGATCAGTGATGCCCATCACGTCCGTGACCGTCACCTCGGCCAGGCGCATGCTGCCGATGGCCGACAGGATGTCCTTGTCCAGCATCCTGCGGATGTTGCGTGGCTGCCGGACGTTCCTTTCCACCACCTCCCGGAACCAGACCTCTGAAAACGCTTCCACCGTCTGCTGGGCCTTCCCGTCGGCCTTGGCCTTGCGCTTCTGGCGCATGGGGCTTTCCCCCTTGGCCACCTTGGCCCGGCAGTCCTCGCGCCACTGGCGGGCTTCAGCGAGGCTGTAGGCGGGGTATTCACCCAGGGTGACCTTCTCCTGCCGGCCATTGAATCGGTAGCGTAGGCGCCAGGCTCTCTTGCCACCGGGCATGACTTCGATGAAAAGGCCTCCCCCGTCGGATACGGAATAGGTTTTCTCCCTGGGTTTCAGGTTGCGCAGCTTGGTTTCCGTCAGTGGCATTTTCACCGCTCCTCTGTTGTTCCCATGGGCATGCCTTCATAACGATCTGGAATTTCAGGGAAACAGTTCTGCCTGACTGATCACTGTTCCCTGGATACCAGCTGAATCCAGGGAACAAGCTGTTCCCGATTCGGAAATTTGTTCCCATGGCTAGGGTTGTCAAAAGCGTACATGGGAACAGCACTGGGAACAAATGTATTCGGCTTCCAGGGGATTAGATTGGACGCTATCGGAAGTTAATTTAAGAAAATACAGATAGATAATGATTTAGGTAGGATGCCAGCGGATCCCGCTGGACTTAGTTTTATTTTCCGATGCAGAAACTGGAGAAGATCCTCCCCAGCATGTCCTCGCTGGTGAAGGTGCCGGTGATCTCGCCCAGGGCCTGCTGGGCCTGGTGCAGTTCCTCGGCCAGCAGTTCGCCGGCACGCTGTTCGCGCAGCTGGCGTTCGCCCTCGCGCACGTGGGCATGCGCGCGACGCAGGGCATCGAGGTGACGACGGCGGGCGGTGAATCCGTCCTGGGTTTCTCCGCCATAGCCCATGCAGCGTTTCAGGAAGGTGCGCAGGGCCTCGACGCCGATACCCGTTTCCGCGGACAACACCAGGGCCTCCATGTCCTGGTGAATGCGGGTGGTGACGGGGCGGCCGGTGAGGTCGGCCTTGTTGTAGACCAGGGTGCGCGGCAGGGCCGGCGGCAGGCGCGCCAGGATGGCCTCCTCTTCGGCGCCAAAACCTTCCACGTCATCGACCACCAGCAACAGGCGATCGGCGCGTTCGATCTCGCTCCAGGCGCGTTTCATGCCTTCCTGTTCCACCGGGTCCGTGCTTTCGCGCAGGCCGGCGGTGTCGAGCACGTGCAGGGGCATGCCGTCGATCTGGATGTGCTCGCGTAGCACGTCGCGGGTGGTACCGGCGATGGCGGTGACGATGGCGGCGTCGCGCCCGGCGAGGGCGTTGAGCAGGCTGGACTTGCCGGCATTGGGGCGGCCGGCGATGACCACCGTCATGCCCTCGCGTAACAGGCGGCCCTGGCGGGCACCGGCCTCCAGGGCCGTGAAAGCCTCTTCCAGCGCGGCGAGCTGCGCCTGCACCTGGCCATCGGAAAGAAAGTCGACCTCTTCCTCGGGAAAATCCATGGCCGCCTCCACGTACATGCGCAACTGGATCAGGGCCTCCAGCAACCGGTTCACCCGGTGCGAGAACTCCCCTTCCAGGGAACGCATGGCGGCACGTGCCGCCTCGGCGGTGCCGCTGTCGATGAGGTCGGCGATGGCCTCGGCCTGGGCCAGGTCGAGCTTGTCGTTGAGGAAGGCGCGTTCGGAAAACTCGCCGGGGCGGGCGGCGCGGGCGCCCAGGTCCAGCACCCGCGCGAGCAGGAGGTCCAGCACCACCGGGCCGCCATGGCCCTGCAGTTCCAGTACATGCTCGCCGGTGAAGGAACGCGGGGCGGGGAAATAAAGCGCCAGGCCCTGGTCGATGGCCCGGCCGCCCGCATCGGTGAAGGTGTGCAGGCTGGCCTGGCGCGGGGGCGGCAGACAACCCAGCAACCGCGCTGCCAGTTCGGGAACCCCTGCGCCTGAGATTCGGATGACGCCCACGCCGCCACGCCCGGGGGGGGTGGCGATGGCGGCGATGGTGTCGCTCATGCGAGGGTTATGACTTGGCGCCGGCCTCGATACGCCGGGTGATGACCCACTGCTGGGCGATGGACAGGGTGTTGTTGACCACCCAGTAGAGCACCAGACCCGAGGGGAAGAAGGCAAAGAACACGGTGAACACGATGGGCAGGATCATCATCACCTTGGCCTGGATGGGATCCAGGGGCGCGGGGTTGAGCTTCTGCTGGATGATCATGGTGATGCCCATGATGACCGGCAGCACGAAGTAGGGATCGCGGGTGGACAGGTCGGTGATCCAGAAGATGAAGTCCGCCTGGCGCAGCTCGACGCTTTCCAGCAGCACCCAGTAAAGGGCGATGAATACCGGGATCTGCACCAGGATGGGCAGGCAGCCACCCAGCGGGTTGATCTTCTCGGTCTTGTACATCTCCATCATGGCCTGGTTGAGGCGCTGCTTGTCGTCGCCGTAGCGTTCCTTCAGCGACTTCAGGCGCGGCGCCAGCTTGCGCATGTTGGCCATGGATTTGTAGCTGGTCTCGGACAACTTGTAGAACACCAGCTTGATGAGCAGGGTGAGTAGCACGATGGCCCAGCCCCAGTTGCCCACTACGGCATGGATCCATTTCAGCAGCCAGAACAGCGGCTGCGCCAGCACGGTGAGGAAACCGTAGTCCACGGTCAGTTCCAGGCCGGGGGCGACTTCCTTCATCTCATCCTGCAGCTTCGGGCCCGCATACAGGGTGCTGGCGAAGGTGACGGTCTCTCCCGGCTGCGCGGTGCGCGGCTGCAGGTCCACCATGCCCAGTACGTAGCGGGTGTTGCCCAGCACCATGCTGTAGTAATCGGCGGGCATGTCGCTGGCGGGCACCCAGGCACCGAGGAAGTAGTGCTGGATCATGGCCGCCCAGCCACCACTGATCTCGCGCTGCAGGCGCTCGTTCATCATGTCGCTGAAGGTGATCTTCTCGTACTTGTTTTCCGGGCTGTAGATGACGCCGCCCATATAGGTGTAAATGAAGGCGGACTGGCCGGCCTCCGCCACCTGGGTACGCTGCAGCTGGCGGTATTCGCGTCCGCTCCAGGGCTGGGCGCTGCCGTTTTCCACCCGGTGTTCCACCCGGATGTCGAAGTCGCCACGCGTCAGGATATAGGTCTTGGTGACACGTACACCTTCCGGGCTGGTCCAGTGCAGGGGCACGCGCAGTTCATCACTGCCGGGCGCCAGTTCGTAGTGATCCTGCTCGGCACGGTATTCCACGTGGTGGGTGGGCTCCGGCCCCTCGGCGCTGCGCAGGCCGGACTGGGCCACGAACAGGTTGGGCAGGCTGTCGTTCATGAGCGTCATGGGCTCGGCGTCGGGCTCGGTGGACTCCGGGTAGGTGGGCAGGCGCAGTTTGCGCACATCGCCGCCGCGGGTGCTGAGCTCCAGGTCCAGCACATCGGTGACCACCCGTACCGTTTCGCCCGACTTGAGCAGTCCGCCATCTTCCAGGGGACTGGCGGCGGGGGTATCGGTGGCGTCCAGGGGACGCAGCTCCGGGAGCTCCTGTTCGGCATCCGTCGGGGTACCGGGCGCACTGGCACTTTCCACGGTCGTCGGGGCCTGGCCATAGTCCTCCATCCAGGCCTGCCACATGAGCAGCACCACGAAGGAAAGGGCAATGAACAGGATCAGGCGCTGATTATCCATGGGAACGGTGCGACTCCTTGGGGGGTACGGGATCGACGCCTCCGGCATGCCAGGGGTGGCAACGGCCGAGGCGGCGCAAGGTCAACCAGCTGCCACGCAGGGCGCCGTGGGTGTGTACGGCTTCCTGGGCATAATGGGAACAGCTGGGATAGAAACGGCAATGATTGCCCAGCCAGGGGCTGAACAGGTAGCGGTATGCTTGGATGAGCAGAATCAGGATTCGACGCATGTGCGTTGTAACCGGGTCCAGTGTTTGGCCAGGGCCGCCTGTAAGGCGCTGCGCGTCTGCGCGGCCACGCCGGGGCGAGCGATCACCACCAGGTCCCAGGCATTCAGCTCGTCCTGGTGGTGGCGGAAACTCTCCCGGATGATGCGTTTCACCCGGTTGCGCCCCACCGCGGTCTTCTCCGCCTTGCGCGAGATGGCCAGGCCCAGGCGGGCATGCCCCAGGTCATTGCCTACCGCCAGTACCGTCAGCCAGCGATCGCTGGACTTGCACTGGCTGTGCTGGAAGACCCTGCGATACTCGCCTGCGCTGGTGACACGGGCCGTGCGGGGAAAAGCCTGGCTGTTCCCCACCGGGCGTGGATCGATCAGGGGATCAGGCGGGCGCGGCCCTTGGCACGACGGGCCTTGAGGACCTTGCGGCCGTTCGCGGTTGCCATGCGGGCACGAAAACCGTGGGTACGGGCGCGCTTGATGACACTGGGCTGGAATGTTCTCTGCATGACCTTGGCTTCCGAAATGATAAGGCGAATACCCGCTCGCAATGCGGGCAGGGAAAAGCGCGAAGAGTACTGGTTTTCCCGCCCCTTGGCAACTGAAAAGGGATGGATGAAAACTTGTGGCAGGGTGTGGATAAGTGGCGCCCGGGGGGGTAGACTGCGGCCTTCAATCCCCCCTGAACCGGCAGCATCGAGGTGTGATGAGTGGACGGCTCGCTCTGGCAAAAGTGTTTGAATCGACTGGAAAATGAATTGCCTGAGCAGCAATTCAACACCTGGATTCGACCCCTGCACGCCATCGAGGAAGGGGGTGCTCTGCGGTTACTGGCGCCGAACCGTTTCGTGCTCGACTGGGTACGCGATCACTACATCGATTCCATCAGCGCCACGGTCACCGGGATGGGCGATCCCGCCGCGCCGCGGGTGCGGCTGGAGATCGGCACCTGCAAGCCCAAGGCCGTGCCGGCCACCATGGCGGCCGTCAGCGCACCACGTCCCCCGGCCCCGGATCGCGACGCCCGCCCGAACGCCAACCACAACCTCAACCCGGCCCATACCTTCTCCCTGTTCGTGGAAGGCAAGTCCAACCAGCTGGCCTGCGCCGCCTCGCGCCAGGTGGCGGAGAACCCGGGCAATGCCTACAACCCGCTGTTCATCTATGGCGGCGTGGGCCTGGGCAAGACCCACCTGATGCATGCCATCGGTAACCTGATCCTGGAGGGCAATCCCTCCGCCAAGGTGGTGTACCTGCACTCGGAGCGTTTCGTTGCCGACATGGTGAAGGCCCTGCAGCACAACGCCATCAACGAATTCAAGCGCCATTACCGTTCCGTGGATGCCCTGCTCATCGATGACATCCAGTTCTTCGCCGGCAAGGAGCGTTCCCAGGAAGAGTTCTTCCACACCTTCAACGCCCTGCTGGAAGGACAGCAGCAGGTGATCCTCACCTGCGACCGCTACCCCAAGGAGGTACAGGGCCTGGAGGAGCGACTGCAATCGCGTTTCGGCTGGGGCCTGACGGTGGCCATCGAACCGCCGGAACTGGAAACCCGCGTCGCCATCATCCTCAGCAAGGCGGAACAGGCCCAGGTGGACATGCCCCACGACGTGGCCTTCTTCATCGCCAAGCGCATCGCCTCCAACATCCGTGAGCTGGAAGGTGCCCTGCGCCGCGTCATTGCCAGCGCCCGTTTCACCGGCCGACCCATCACCCTGGACTTCACCAAGGAGGCCCTGCGCGACCTGCTCGCCCTGCAGGACAAACTGGTGTCCATCGAGAATATCCAGAAGACCGTGGCCGAGTACTACAAGATCCGCGTTGCCGACCTGCTGTCGGCACGCCGTACCCGCTCCATCACCCGGCCGCGCCAGCTGGCCATGGCCCTGGCCAAGGAACTGACCCGCCACAGCCTGCCGGAGATCGGCAATGCCTTCGGCGGTCGCGACCACACCACGGTGCTGCATGCCTGCCGCAAGATCGTGGAATTGAAGGAAAGCGATGCGCGCATGCAGGAGGATTTCGACAACCTGTTGAGAAGTCTGAGCACATGATGGGGACAAGCTGTGGATAATAATCGGGGGCAGGCTTATCCCACTTTATCCACAGGACACACACAGCTTACGCGGTACCTTATGCGCCTGGTTATGATTCATATAAATTATTGAAATTAAACGTAAAATATCGGTTATCCCCCGCCTCGCCCGGGACTAGTAGTTGTAACAACCAAAAGAAACTTTAAGAGCAAACACCAATAATTTTTATTTTCTTTCACACACGAACCACGACGGATCGCCATGAAATTCCAGATTCAACGCGAAACACTCCTCAAACCCTTGCAGCAGGTCATTGGCGTGGTGGAGCGACGCCAGACCCTGCCGGTCCTGGGTAATGTGCTGGTCAATGCCAGTGCCACGGGTCTCGAACTCACCGCCACCGACTTGGAAGTGGAACTGCAGGCGCGGGTAGGTCTGGAGGTAGAGGAACCCGGAGAAATCACCATCCCGGCCCGCAAGCTGTTCGATATCTGCAGAACCTTGCCCGAGGGAGTGAACATGAGCATCTCCCTCAAGGATGATCGCATCCTGGTGCAGGGTGGCCGGAGCCGGTTCACCCTCGCCACCCTGCCCGCCTCCGAGTTTCCCCTGGTGGAGCCCATGGCCGGTTCACGCCAGTTTGCCGTGGCGCAACGGGATTTCCGCGAACTCATCGAGCGCACCCATTTTTCCATGGCCCAGCAGGATGTGCGTTATTACCTGAATGGCCTGATGCTGGAACTGAATCCCGACTCCGTCCGGGCAGTGGCCACCGACGGACACCGCCTGGCCCTGAGCGACATGGTCGCCAGCGTGGACGGTGCCGAGGGACAGCAGGTGATCATACCCCGCAAGGGCATCCAGGAACTGGTGCGCCTGCTGGATGACAGCGATGTACAGGCCCAGGTGGAGATCGGCAGCAATCACATCCGCGTCTCCACTCCGGAGCTGCGCTTCACCTCCAAGCTCATCGATGGCCGTTTCCCCGACTACCAGCGGGTTGTGCCCAAGGGTGGCGACAAGCGGGTGCTGGCCGACCGGGAGTCCCTGCGTCAGGCGCTGACCCGCACCTCCATCCTGTCCAATGAGAAATACCGGGGTATCCGCCTGAACCTGGATCCCGATGTGTTGCGTATCCAGGCCCATAACCCGGAGCAGGAACAGGCCGACGAGGAACTGGAAGTGGAATACCAGGGCGCGGCCCTGGAGATCGGTTTCAATGTGACTTACCTGCTCGACGCCCTGGCGGCCCTGCGCACCGGCCAGGTGGAACTGATCCTCAGCGATTCCAACAGCAGCTGCCTGATCCAGGAACCCGGCACGACCCGCTGCCAGTATGTGGTCATGCCGATGCGGTTGTAGTTCGGCCATGCCCCTGCACGATGTACCTGCTGACGTCTGGCCAGGGTTGGCATGATCGTCGCTGCTGTCATTCCCGCGCAGGCGGGAATGACGAAGTAGCGGGCATTCCGAAATGACCCTCTCCCGCCTAGACATCCAGGATTTCCGCAACCTCGCCACGGCCCGCCTCGAGTTCTCCCCTCGCTGTAACCTGATCACCGGGGAAAATGCTGCCGGCAAGACCAGCCTCCTGGAAGCCATCCATGTGCTGGCCCGTCTGCGCTCCTTCCGTACCCAACGCCTGGAAACCCTGATCCGCGAGAGTTGCGAAGCCTTCCAGCTGGTGGCCCGGCTGGAGGAGTCGGGCCGCACCCTGCCTGTCGGGCTGCGCCGGGGTCGCAAGGAGCTGGATATTCGCCTCGATGGCGCGCCGGTGCGGCGGGTTTCGGACCTGGCGGCCCATTTTCCTCTGGTGGTCATTACGGCGGACCTGCACCGGTTCCTGGAGGAAGGCCCCAAGTACCGGCGCCAGTTCCTGGATTGGGGATTGTTTCACGTGGAACCGGAATTCCACGCCACCTGGCGCCAGTACGCCCAGGCCCTGAAGCAACGCAATGCCTGCCTGCGCCAGGGCGTGGCGGAGGCCCAGGTACGGATCTGGGATGCTCCCCTGCTGGCGTCCGGTGGCCGCATCCACGAAATGCGTTGTACCTATATAAAGGAGTTGGAACCCCTGTTCGCCCAGCAGGCGGAGCGGATCCTGGGCCTGGCACCCCTGTCCCTGCGCTACGCTCCAGGCTGGGCCCAGCGGTTGGACTACCCGGCTGCGCTGGCGGAGGCCCTGGTGCGGGATCGTGAGCAGGGGCAGACCCGGGTTGGCCCCCACCGCGCCGACCTGCAGTTCCTGCAGGCGGACCAGGATGTTCGGGACCGCCTGTCCCGGGGCCAGCAGAAGCAGCTGCTCATCGCCCTGCTGCTGGCCCAGGCGGAGCTGTTGTTCCGGCGCCGGGATCGAATCTGCCAGTTCCTGGTGGACGATCTTCCGGCGGAGCTGGATGCGGAGCACCAGGCCCGGGTGCTGGCCCAGCTGCGGGAACTGGGGTCGCAGGTCTTCATCACCGCCATCGATGCCGCTGCCCTGGACTTGGGCGATTGGCCGGAACCGGCACGGTTTCACGTGGAACACGGTGTGGTGCGGGAAGTGGTATAATCGCGCCTTTATAGGCTGTCTTTCAGCGGGCGGGAGATATCCCACCCACAAGGATACGGATATGAGCTACGATTCCTCGAATATCAAGGTATTGAAAGGGCTGGATGCGGTTCGCAAACGCCCGGGTATGTACATCGGCGACACCGATGACGGTACCGGCCTGCACCACATGGTGTTCGAGGTGGTGGATAATTCCATCGACGAGGCCCTGGCCAATTATTGCTCGGAAATCTCCGTCACCATCCATGCGGACGGGTCCGTCTCGGTCAAGGACGACGGCCGTGGCATCCCCGTGGACATCCACCCGGAGGAAGGCCGTTCCGCCGCCGAGGTCATCATGACCGTGCTCCACGCAGGCGGGAAGTTCGACGACAATTCCTACAAGGTATCCGGCGGCCTGCACGGCGTGGGGGTATCCGTGGTCAATGCGCTGTCAGAACGGCTGCAGCTCACCATCTGTCGCGAGGGTAAGGAATACACCCAGGAATACCGAATGGGCGAGCCCCAGGCACCGCTGGCGGTCACCGGCACGGCGGAGGGCTCCGGCACCGAGATCCGCTTCCTGCCCAGTTCCGAAATCTTCGGTGGCGACCGCGAATTCCACTACGACATCCTCACCAAGCGCCTGCGCGAGCTGTCCTTTCTGAATTCTGGGGTACGCATCAAGATTACAGACGAGCGTAACGATAAGCAGGATATCTTTGAATATCAAGGCGGTATCCGCTCCTTTGTGGAGCACCTGAACCGCAACAAGACCCCGCTGCACCCCCAGGTGTTCTACATGGTCACCCAGAAGGACGGCATCGGCGTCGAGCTGGCCATGCAGTGGAACGACTCCTACCAGGAAAACATCTTCTGTTTCACCAACAATATCCCCCAGCGGGATGGCGGGACTCACCTGGCCGGATTCCGGGGCGCCCTGACCCGCACCCTCAACCAGTACATGGAAAGCGAGGGCATCGCCAAGAAGGCCAAGGTGGGCACTACCGGGGATGATGCCCGCGAGGGCCTGACGGCGGTATTGTCGGTGAAGGTGCCGGATCCCAAGTTTTCCTCCCAGACCAAGGACAAGCTGGTGTCCTCGGAGGTGAAGGCCACGGTGGAATCCACGGTGGCGGAGAACCTGTCCAACTACCTGCTGGAAAATCCCAGTGATGCCAAGGCCATTACCGCCAAGATCATCGAAGCGGCACGGGCGCGCGAGGCCGCGCGCAAGGCCCGCGAAATGACCCGCCGCAAGGGCGCCCTGGACATCGCCGGCCTGCCGGGCAAACTGGCCGACTGCCAGGAACGCGACCCCTCGTTGTCCGAACTCTACCTGGTGGAGGGTGACTCCGCCGGCGGCTCCGCCAAGCAGGGCCGCGACCGCCGCACCCAGGCCATCCTGCCCCTCAAGGGCAAGATCCTCAATGTGGAAAAGGCCCGC